>ERZ1292630.2307-Hain-H41-02um-R3-2307-length-17796-cov-8_pt1 | contig 17796 bp, 12 predicted proteins | sample MGYA00564408_ERZ1292630 | MGnify/ENA primary metagenome ERZ1292630 (study PRJEB36523, sample SAMEA6512641) | groundwater metagenome | collected 2019-01-08 | study: AquaDiva: Metagenomics assemblies of 32 groundwater samples
CCCCCCCCCCCCCCCCTCGGCATCCCCGTGCGTGACGTCAAGGTCGTTTCCTCATGATGAGTTAGTTGGTGGAAGGTTGCGTGGCATCACAGAACGAGTGGGGTGACAACCGCGATGCGACATGCACTCCTCCGCTCTGATGGGTCCGAATCCGTAGCGACGACATTGGCGGGCGACGAAGGAACGCTACGCGCCAACCGGCTGCCGTGGTGCTTCGCCGTCTGCGTTCCCCGCCACGCGGAATCGTTGCTGCGGGCGACGCGTGCCCGCACGCGGTCCCTCGACATGTATCGCGGCGCGCTCATGTTCTTCTCGGGCGACATTGTGGCGCCCACGTGTCCGTCGACGTGTCTGCCCACGTTTCGCGGCTGGGACGCCGACAGTCCCTCCATGGGCGGCGGACCTTCGAACCGTTGCTGGCCGGAATACGGCTGCGTGAGCGTGTCTGCGCGCGATTCCCCTTCTGCGCGCCTTCCGGTCACCTTCGAGTTTGCAAACCTGGCACGTCGCGACGATCACCGTGCAGCATCTGACGCGATCGTTTCGGCGAACGAGGCGTTGGGCCTTGAGCAGCTGCCGGCCATCGTGCAGGCAGCCGTGCCGTTGACGAGCAGACTGCCGCAGCCATCGGCGACGTGCATCCATGCGCTCCGCATCGAATGTGCGCTACAAGGCGGCAGTCGACGAGCGAAGGATGGTGCTGCCGGCATCCACGGAACGCCTGTCGTAACAGTCACGCTGCAGCACCGCCTGCGGCGCTCCGATAGCATCGAGGCTTCTAGCGGGCGCGGCGCGACGGAGGAATCGTCGTTGCGGTACGGCCGCCTGAAAACGCTATTTCACGGTCCTTTGTCGGACGGTGACGGAAACCGCTGGCTGGGGAGGGCCGCGATCCCGTGGACGCCGGTCGAGGACGGCTGTCGCCTGTCGCTGTTGCTGCACGAGGGAATGGCTGGTGCGTGCGGAAAGGCCGCCGCAATCGACGTGTCCTGCGAGGTGATGCTGGTCCGGGGTCCGTCGGGCAATCCGGCCCACGAGCCACGGCGGGGGCGGAGGAAGACGCGCCGGCCATCCGAAGAGGCATCTCCACCTGCATCGCCGCGCCGTCGCGGTGAATCTTTCGAACCCCAACTGCTGCCGGCTCCGTTCGTGGAGCCCTTTGCGCCAGATCCGGAGCCGGCTGAGACGGAGCCGGGTGAGGCGGCTGAGACGGGTGAGGCGGCTGAGACGGAGCCGGCTGAGACGGGTGAGGCGGGGATGAGCCGCCGCCACCGGAGCGCTGCCTCGCCAGGAGGAGATGGCAGTGACGATGACGACGTCCCCGACCTCGTGCCCCGGTACGTCCTCGGGAACGACGACGTGTCCTAAGGTTAGATACCTCTGTCGACGTACTTAGCGCTCTGTCGACGTACTTAGCGTGCTACGTAGATACGAGCAAGGTATCTGTGCCGTCGCACGTAATTCATTGGAAACAGAATGCGGCAGGTTGCACCAAAAGTATCGTTTGCGTGTGTTGTGTTTTTTTTCCCCCTGGGTTTGGCGTCTCCTCCACCACGACACGGCATCGCGCGATGGCAGACCAACAGGAACGCGCGGGATACGGAGGGCCTTCGTTTGATGCCGGCGGCTGCTGTCTGTTGAACGAGCGACATTGGCGGCTCATGGGTGCCGCCCTCGAATGCCCTGGGGTCGTGATCGGCTTTATGACGGTGGCGCCTGACACAACGCTGGTCGTCGCAGGCGACGCGACGGACCTGACGTCGGCCACCGCGGGCACGCTACTGTGGTCGCAGCTATCCGCCGGCAAAGCCTCTCATTGGCTGTCGCCGTTCTCCGTGGCATCGGCAGAGCACAACGGGAGCGGGTGCGTCTCTGAAACGGATGCGATGGGCGGCTCGCAGGTGGTCCTTGCCCCAAACCAGCGGGTGCGGGACCCCCGCGACATCACGGCGGTGTGTCCTCCTGGTGCGGTCCACTCGACTTTTAAGGTTCAGTTGCGACCTGCCCGCGACGGCGTTGGGGCAACCACAGCGATGGTCACTATTTGGCCAGTTCCGGCAACCGTCGTGCAGGCGTGCAAATCTATGGCGCTTGTCGTCACGACGACGGACAACATTTTTGGACGTTCGGCCATGACCCCGCTGCAGCGGGGTATGCTGGAGTGCGCGATGGTCGGGACGTGTTTGGTTCCCGGGGCTACCATCAAACTCGCAACAGGGGACCGTGAGCTCGAGCTGAGTATCCAGTATGGCCGGGCGGTGGGCGGTCAAAGTCAGTCGACCAGTGGCGTCTTCGTCGTGTCGCCTCAGACGAAGATACTGTGGAACGCAGTGCCAGCGACTTCGGCAGTTCGTTGCAGGGCAGAAAACGGACGGCCGCCTCCGCCGCGCGTATGCGCTCAGCAGCCTCCAGTCACCGACGTTGAACTGAATCGTCTTCTCAGCGCTGCCGCCGCAGCCGCCACGTTTGCGGTGTCGCGTGGTGCCCCAGGCAGCTTACAAATCCACGGCGACCTTGACAGGGCCGTGGCATTGGTCCGCGCCGCCGCGGCTGCCAGCGATGCTACCGGGGACCCGAATCGCCGCACCATCCTTCACTTTGCCTGGCCCGGTGATCCCGCTTCGACGGACCGCGTCCTTTCAGATGCGTCCTTTGTGGAGGAAGGGAGAATGTCGTCCCTTTCGGTGTGGGTTGTCCTCGCGCCGCTCGATGCCTTCTTCCCGGCTGGCGGCGATCGGACCGGGAGCGACTGGCGGTCGCGATTTTGGCGAAGCGGCGAACGCCGGGGCAGTCACCGGGCCGAGGTGTTGTCGCGCGTCACAGTCATTGGCATCGTTGCCGAGCGGTTGCGCACGGATGAGGAAGTGTTGCAAGCGCACTTCGGACCGGCGGTGTTGCTAACGGCAGCCGACAGTGGAGAACGGTCGCGAAGAGAAACGTTCGCAACGCTGTCCCAGCGAGGGGAGCCTGACGCCTGGAATGCCATTGGGGGCTTGGTCGCTGTGAAGGACCGGCTGCGTCGGGCACTTATTGAGCCCCTCGTCAACCCAGAACCGTTTCGGCGCTTCTCCATTGCACCTCCGCGCGGCGTGCTGCTGCACGGTCCGCCTGGTTGTGCGAAGACGTCCTTGGTTCGCGGCCTCTGCGACTCCCATCTTTTTCACTTCATTTACGTTGACAGTGCGTCGCTGCTGAGTGCTTTCGTGGGAGAGTCGGAGGCGAACCTGCGTGCCGTATTCGTCGAGGCGCGCCGCCGGTCGCCGAGCATCATATTCTTCGATGAGGTGGAGGCGATCGGTCGCCGCCGAGGGGAGACCTCCGCCGACAGCGACGCGTCGGTGCGTCTGCTCGCCACGCTGCTCATCGAAATGGACGGGGTCGCCTCCATCGAGTCCAGTCAGGCGGCGGCGTCGTCGCGGGTGTGCTTCGTCGGCGCAACGAACCTGCCTGGGCTCCTCGACCCAGCCCTGCTGCGGCCAGGGCGCTTCGACGAGATCGTGGAGGTGCCGCTGCCGGATGGTGAGGCCCGTCGAGACATTGTCATGCGCACGTTGCGACTCGGCGCGTCGCCGCCCTTGTCGACCAGCGATGGCCTTGGCCTCGATGTGGATCTGGACAGTGTGGTGCGCGCAACCGATGGCTGCTCAGGAGCAGAATTGGTGGATGCGTGTCGAGGTGCGCTGCTCGATGCGGTGCGCGGCAGGGCAGGTGCACCCAGCGGCCACGGCTTCGCCCGAGACCTGACAGAGGTCATACTGGCCTACGCGGCAAAGCGACCTCGGTGAGCGGCGAACTAGACGTATGCTGGTTCGCGTGGCCTGTGAGCGCTATGCACCGCTTCATCGTCGGGAACTGCAGCGGATCTAAGAAGCTCTCTCCCGTTATCACGAGTGAGGACGAACGAAAGTGTTCTTGATCGAGAGGGATGAGGGTGTTGTGGTTCGCGAATTGGTAGGTCCCTCCTCCAACACGATGATCCCGATGCTGCTGGTTTTGTGGGTTGCCGCAACGCTCGGCACCGCGGATTGCCCTGTCAACGGATCCATAGTGGTCAGCGCGCACGCTGTGGGCTGCGTCGGTTTGCAGCTAACCATCGCTGCCGACAATATCACGATTGTCATCGAGGGCGCCACCGGCAGGATTAGTGTCACGTCGGTTGCTGCGGGTACCACGTTCCGGGTCCTGGGATCCTTGGCGCGGGGAGTGACACAGCCATGATATGGGCAAGTGTGACGATCCTTTCTACGCTGGCAAACGTCCGTAGCGGGCTACTTCGTGGGGATCCTCGGAACCGGTAGTGGGGCGGCGGTCACCATCGGCAGCACGGCCACGGCGTCGTGGAAAGACGTTGCAGTCGTCCTCGTCGAGTCGGTCCTTAGCTGCCTGCAAACAGGAGTCACTGGCGTCCTGGGTGCCAGCCTCGAGACGCGCGACGCGGCCGGAAAGGTGGCGATGAACGCTGGTCGCGTCGCATGGAACAATGTCACGGTCGTCGCCGCTACTTCGAACGTCAGTGTGCGAGCTGGCATCCGCGCGGCGGTCATCGGGGCGAGCGCTGATACCGCATCGTGGGATGACGTTTTCGTGGGCGCGGCCGCCACTAGCCGTTTCTACGTGCGCGTCGGATCAACAAGCTACGTGATGGGGGCCCCGGGTAGCTGGAACGCCGTCGTGGTGTTCAATGACCATTCGGCTCTCGATGCAAATAGTTCAGTGTTGTGGAGTAACCACACCGTCGAAGCGCTGTCGTCGCGCGGCGACGGTGACAGCGACGGTCACTGGCTCTTCAAGCGGCACGTCAACCGACACGACGAGCGGCACGGCGAGTATGACGTCAACCGAGACGACGAGCAGCACCTCTGGAAACGGGTACCGTCCCGGGAACTTCGACATCAACAGCGACGGTGGGGACAAACAGCGCGACCACGACCCCTTCGAACACGTTGTTGAACGCAACGGCAGCCGCAAGGTCGACGACAGCGGTGGCGCCATCATCTGATCGCGAAGCATCGCCTGTCACCGAGAGATGGGGCTCCTCGACGCCAACCACGGTGTTCGTGGCGACGGCAACACCGGCGTTATCCACGACGCCGCCAACGGAGCTCGTCGAAGGTCGGGCGCAGAGGGCAGCGTTAATAGCTACGGCGGCTGTCGGGGTCGTGGCGGCGCCGATGGCTGCGAACAAACGCACAACTCTTTCGCGCATCCTCGCTAGCCGCGAATGCCGCTGGGTGGTGCCCGAGCCGGAGCCGACGCAGTTCGTGTATGTGTTCGAAGTCGGCGGCGATGTCAACGTAGGCGCTCTCGTGTCGACCGTGCTGCTGCAGACGGTTGTCGCAGTAGGCTTTGTGCCCGGGCAGTGCGCTACCCTCACGTTGCCGTGTTGGACGGCGAAGCCACTCGACAACGCCCTCAACATCGTGACCACGCTACTTGTGTTCTCTCTCTCGCTGTTGACCGTTTCCGCGCCGCGAGAGCCGCGCTACGACAACGCCGTCCTTGTGCTTGCAGCCGTGGTGGCGGCGTGGATGTACGTGCTGCTAGCGCTGGCGCTCGCCGTCACCTTCCGCCGAGCGTTCTCTTCTCGCGCCCCGGTTGTTAAAGCAACAGCAATGGGGTGGATTGATTTAATGACGGGGCTGAGCGTTGAGGCGCATCTCGCCCACGATTCCACCCGCGAGATTTCAGGCGATCCGCGTAGTAACTGTCTCTCACCATCACGTGACCTCTGGGAAGCTGCGGGGGGGCCCACGGTTGTCTGTGAGGAAGAGGAAGAGGGCGGTGACTTGCCCCCTCGTTTCCTTCCCTCGCAGCGCTGTTCCGGGGGCTCTCATCACCGCATGGCGACGTATCAAGGCGAGCTCGTCAGTGGAGCGCCACACGGACGGGGCAGGCTCGTCACCCAGGGCGGCGACGTGTACGAGGGCGAGTTCGCCGCGGGAAAGCGCCATGGCCGGGGCGTCTTTACACTTGCGTCTGGCACGCGGTACGAAGGGGAGTTCCGCGCCAGCCGGATGCACGGCAGGGGCTGTCTCAAAGCTAAGTCGGGAGAGACCTACATTGGCGAATTTGCCGACGATGAGTACCATGGCAGTGGGTACCACGAATTCCTCGACGGGGAGCGCTACCAGGGCAAATGGCAAGCCGGGATGATGCACGGGATCGGGCGATGGTGGAGCGCCGGAGACGAATACGAGGGGGAGTACGCCGCAGACCGACGGCACGGGCGCGGTACGTACAAGTCCCGGGATGGCGCGTCCTACGTGGGAGAGTGGCGTGCGGGCGAGATGACCGGCTTTGGGCGCCACGTCGACTCGGAGGGGAGCGTGTATCAGGGCGAGTACTGCGGCGGCAAGAAGCACGGGACGGGAAGAGAGGAACTGAGCAATGGTGAGATCGCCGAGGGGGTGTGGGTGCTCGACTCGCGGACAAAGGGAGTGAAAATTATCCGATCGGCGACGCAGCCGGTGACAACCGTTCCACCGGGTCCGTCACCTCGGGTGGAGGAGGTATGTTAGGATCCTCCTTCGTGGGCTATGTCCTGTCCGCGGAAAATCATCAGGTCCCTTTTCAAGTGTGTCCCGTTTTGGCATTCCCCTTCGCTCGCGCACCTCAGTCAGCACGCGCACACCCACCCCTCACGCTCACATGTCGCGTAGTCAGCCAGCATATGCGTACCACGGCGCGATCGCCATGGGGAAGCACCGCTGGGTCAGCGAAGAGCGCATCGACAAGTTTCTCTCGACGCTGTACTGGACGGACTGCAACCTGCGGGCAGCGGAGGAGCTGGCCGCAGCGCGCAGCGGCGTCGCCCATCCGTTGTCGACCGTGTCGCTAAAGGTGGCTTCGTTCGCCCCCGAGGAGCCCCGGCCGTTAAACTTCGCGGCAGGATGCGAGGCCGTGGCGACGCGAGGCGCGCTCGTGACCGAAGGTCATTCGTTCGGGCCGCTCAATTCAACGCATTGGTTCCACGTCACGGTGTCGATGCCTCCCCGCGGCGGCGGCCCGCCGGATCGTGCGACGACGGCTGGCAGTCGTGATGTGGATGAAGAACAGCACCTTTTTTTGGAGTGGAACTCGCACTCCGAGGGTTTGGTGTATCTGCCGGACGGGAGCGTCGTGGCGGGGCTGACTGGAGAGGAACGCGATCGCATCCCGTTGGCAACACTGCAGTCCACGGCAGACGCTGCTGACCTCCCCAGCGGCAGCGGGGCAAAGCGTCCGCGCGCGGACGCCGCCTCGCTGCAGTGTTACATCGAGGTCGCGTGCAATGAGCGCACCGGCGACGGCCTCAACGACATGATCGCGGCTCCGAACTACGCAAAAATGTTCTCGCTGAGCCGCGCGCGAGTCGTCAGCATTCACCCGCGACTCCACGCTTTGCGACACGACCTGGAAGTCATCCTGGCCTTGTGTCGTGAAGAGGGCGTGCCTAAAGCGCTGTCGGACTCGGCGCTGTGTGCGGGCAATGACGCGGTGAACAGCTTCGTCTTTGGGGATGAAGCCACTTGGGCCGCCGCCGCCGCGATCACGGCTGCGTTCTTCGACAAGCATCGCCGCACGCATGACCAACCACCGGCATTGTGCATCCACGCCGTTGGTCATTGCCACATCGACACGGCGTGGCTGTGGCGGTACCGAGAATCGAGGCGCAAGGTGGTGCGGTCGTGGGCCTCGCAGCTCGCGATACACGAGTCGCTGCACAACGGCGGCTCGTTGCTACGTTCGTCGGATCGCCGAGGCCCGCCGCCCCCGTTCGCGTTCGTCGCGAGTCAAGCCGTGCAGTTTCAGTGGCTGCTCGAGGACCACCCTGCCGTCTTTGCGCGGATCCAGCGAGCCGCGTCCGAGGGAGCCCCCCGAGCGTGGTTCCAGCCCGTTGGCGCGACGTGGGTCGAGATGGACGGCAATCTGCCAGGCGCCGAGTCGATGCTCCGGCAATTCTATTACGGGCAGATTTTTTTTGAACAACACTTCGGCAGCCTGTGTGACACGTTCTGGCTTCCCGACACGTTTGGCTACGCCGCTCAGCTGCCCCAAATTTGCCAGCACTTTGGCTGCAGGTACTTCCTCTCGCAGAAGCTGAGTTGGAACTTACTGAACAAACCGCGGCACACCACCTTCTGGTGGCGGGCCATCGATGGACGCAGCCGCGTCCTCGCGCACTTCCCCCCGACGGACAGCTACAACTGCGACGTTTCCGTCGCCGAGTTGCTCCGAAACGAGACGAACCATAAGGATCTTGGCCGCACGCGGGACACGCTCATGCTCTTCGGGCACGGGGACGGCGGCGGCGGGCCGACGGAGGCGATGGTCGAGCGAATGAAGCGCTTGGGCAACCTCGCGGCCCTCTCGAGCGGGGTCGATGGCATGCACACCGGGCGAGTGAGTGGACCGACACAGTTCTTCCAGCGGGTAGCGGCGGGAGAAGCAGAGACACCTCGCCTCGCGACGCACGTGGGCGAGCTGTACTTTGAGATGCACCGCGGGACCTTCACCACGCAGCGACGCTTGAAGTTGCTAGACCGCGTCGCTGAACGCCTCGTATTGCGGGCGGAGGCGCTCTCCGTGCTGGCCTTCGTGGGCAGCAGCACTCCGTACCCGGCCATGGATCTCGAGGGCATCTGGAAAATGATCCTGCTTAACCAATTTCACGACGTTCTCCCGGGGTCCTGCATCACCGACGTGGTGGACGATGCCTGTGCGATCTACCAGGTGGCGATCGCGCGCGCAGTCCGACTCTGTGATGCCGCCATCGCGGCGCTCGCGGCCTCGCCGGCAACAACAAGCTCCGCCCGCTCCGAGGTGAACATGACCCCCCATCGATCTCCTTCAGGGTGTCCCGCGTGGGCCATTCAGTCGCACGCCCGTGACGACGTCGTGCCGGCACCCACGAGCTCCTCCTCCTGCTCGTCCGCTCTGCTGGTGGCGACCGTGGACCCGGACGGCGACCGCCCTGTGCGAGTGCGCGTCTGCGGCCAACACTACGATGTGGTGTTTGGCGAACGAGGCGTCATCGAGCAGCTGAGGTATGATCGCCGCGGGAGTGAGCCGCTCGGCGGCGACATGGTCGATCACGACCACACAGGCGAAGCGTGGCGTGGCCTGAATCGGCTGGAGCTTTTCGATGATGTCCCGTTGTACTGGGACGCCTGGGACCTGGAAATATTTCACTCTGAGAAGCCCGCTGTCTCTCAATATGAATCGAGCGTCCGGTGCCCCACGCGAATCGTATCGTTTTCCGAGGATATCTGCGAACTGGTGTCAGGACCGTTTGTGCTGGGAACTCGGCACATCTCCGATAGCCGTCCCGCAACTTCCGCCACCGTGCACATTACTTGCCGAGCCGACTCTGCCTGCATCGAGTGTCATTTGACGGTAGATTGGGCTGAGACACACAAAGTGTTGAAGCTCGTCAACCGCACGTCGCTTCGGAGCGCCCTTCACGCCGAGTACGGCACCCAGTTTGGCACCATCGAGCGCCCCGCACACGCGAATACGTCGCACGACGAGGCCAAGTTTGAGGTCTGCGGGCACGGCTTCGTGGACCTGTCCGAGCCCGGTGGGCAGGGCATTGCCGTCGTAAACGGAAGTGGGCTGCACGGCATGAGCGCCCGGGACGGAACCGTGACCGTGTCGCTTCTGAGGGGCAGCGTCAAGCCGGATCCACGTGCCGATCATGGGCGGCATCGTATCCGTTACGGTTTTGTGCCACACGCCGAACCTTGGAGGCTACAGCGCACCGGGCTACTCGCCGAAGTGAACCGGCTCGAAGCGGCGGCGGCCGACGACGTCGTAGGCGACGTTCAGCAGCTCATGAGTCGCGATGAGCAGGCGTTGTGTGGCTCGCTGTCGGCTGTCGCTCACCTCCGGGTGCTTACGGGTGGCGTGTCGTTGGCTGGTGAACAAACGGTCGATAGCGGTGACATCCTCCCGTCGCCGCCTTGCTTCCCCCCTCCGCTTGTTTACCGAGCACTGATTGCGACCAGCTACGCCAACGTGTTGGTGACCGCCGTCCGATTTGGACGGAATCCCCCGCGGGGTGCTCCCTCGAGCGGCGGCTCCTCCGTCGTCATCATCGTGCACCTGCACGAGTCCGTTGGACGGGGGGCAGTGCACACGACGTTGGCGTTTCCTTTCTTGGCGCCACCTTCCCGCGCGCGCGTCGCCGCTGTGTCTCAGTGCGACGGGTTGGAGCGGCCGATCCCCACCGCGCCCCTTCCACTCCAGGTCGAAGGCGGTGACGACGGCATCCCAAGGGTACGCCTTACGCTTCAGTCTTTCGAGATCATCTTCCTGAGATTAGAGTTGACATTTTAGGCCACTTGGGCGGGGCACTTTGCAAGAGCTCCACAACAAAGGAGGCGGCCCATCAAGTCGACCAAGGCCCAGAACGACGAGCGTGGTCAGGGGACAAACACGAGGAGCTCCACGTCCCTCGGCACGCCAGTCCCAGATGCCACTTTCGTCCTCCATTCAATCCTTTTTCGGCTTTGACGGCGGCGATATGGGCTCCTGCTGCTGCAACCCGGCTGGCTGTGGGCAAGAGGCAGGCCACGGAGGTCGCCACTGCGGTCGCAATGCGGCTGTTAGACTTCCAGGCTGGGAGAGGGGAAAGAGAGATAAAGAAAGATAACACCAACGTGAGACCAACACATCCATCCTACTGATTCTGATACTGATGTGCGAATTGGGTTGAACCGAACGATGCGACGAGACAACCCCATCAGCTGAAAAAATGATCGGGAAACATTTTCTGCGCCACGAAATGCTGTGGAAGAACGCGTTTCTAAGCGCATGTCCAATCTTGCACAGCGTGGTTTTGAGGAACGCTTGCGTGAGCGGCGCTACAGTGTTTTCTTTGCGTTGACACCGTACTCCAGATGTTGAGGATGCTGGCCGTACGATCAGCCCCTTCGCAAGCCCACAAGCATCGCGCATTGGTACGCCAATTGCGGCGCGAAATAGCCAACAAGGACGAGATTTTTTCCGCGGAAAGAAAGGCGTTGAACGCCTCGTTCGCCGTGCGGCAGCGCATGTTGTTCGCCGCCATCGCCGTGTACAAGAAGGCGTTGGCCGCTGCCAAAGCCGCGCGCAAAAAGGCGTCGGCGGACGCCGAAGCCGCTCACAAGAAAGCGTTGGCCTATCGGGACGAGGGCTTCGCGGAGGAAAGACGGGCGCTGACCGAAGTAATCGAGGCGGAAAAAAGGGTGGTCGACATTGCAAGGGAGGAAGCGGCCGCACTGATGGCTTTGAGCATGTCGGGCTCCTTGAGCCGGCGGGCCGTGTACCGGCTGGCGCTTGCTCGCGTTGCGTCGGCCATCCCGGAGTTGTCCCCGCACGAGTTGGACGCGTTCAAAGCCGGCATGCCAACGCCGAACGCCCGCTTCGACGCGGCGATGACGGAAACGTGGCTCCTGGGACAACACCGAGACGCGTTGGCTGCGTGCACAGTGCGGACCATTCGGCCGCGCGATGCGCGATGATGTGCAACATCGACAACACGTCCGCATTGTACGATGATCTGGGCGACCCCGTGCACGAAGAGCCGCTCGATCTCCACGCGCTGTCGCAGTTGCCCGATGGTCTTCACCAAGACAAGCACCGGTTCTTGTGCTGTCTGGGCAACCATATACTTGGGTTGCATATTCCAATCGAAAAGCGTCCACGCACTGGGAGTATTCCCGCACCGCAGTAGACGTTGCACGGATCTGAGTTCGTGGCGGGGCGGGTGGGGTGGTGGGTGTTTTCCGTATTACCAGAACCGCGACACCGCTTTCTGCGCCATGAAATGCTGTGGAAGAACGCGTTGCTGCGCCAACGTGTTGGTGACCGCCGTTCGATTTGGACGGAATCCCCCGCGGGGTGCTCCCTCGAGCGGCGGCTCCTCCGTCGTCATCATCGTGCACCTGCACGAGTCCGTTGGACGGGGGGCAGTGCACACGACGTTGGCGTTTCCTTTCTTGGCGCCACCTTCCCGCGCGCGCGTCGCCGCTGTGTCTCAGTGCGACGGGTTGGAGCGGCCGATCCCCACCGCGCCCCTTCCACTCCAGGTCGAAGGCGGTGACGACGGCATCCCAAGGGTACGCCTTACGCTTCGGTCTTTCGAGATCATCTTCCTGAGATTAGAGTAGAGCATTTTAGGTCACAACTGTTTATCGCGATCATGCGGGTTGAATTCGCGACCGCGAACGAAACTTGTCCGTAAGAAGCTCAAGCGCGTGGTTTGATTGTGGGGGGACTCTGTTTAGTTCACTTTGGATCGGTTTTCTCTTTACGTCACTGAATGTAGCGAACACGTCCGTGCCGATCATATCACATGCAGCCGTCAAGGGAGGCTTCGGTAGCTCTGCCCTTCTGTGGAACACGGAAGCATTTGTCCGAGGAGTCGAAGCCCTCGATCCGTCGGACAACAGCCACGCATGATGCGGCCAAGCGGAGCACCAGCAGCCCCCACGATGCCAGAACCGGTGAGATGGAGGATTTAGACGCGCTGCGAAACCGGTACCATCGGCAATGTTTCAAGGTCTTCAACGATCTTCGAGGTTACGTCTCCAAATTTTCCTCCGAGGTTGAGACGCACAACAGTGGTGGCGACATCAATCCGCATGACGAAGAAGAAACCAGGGCGACCGTTCACGCACCTTTGCTTCAGGACCTCGTACCGCTCATGCACCGGATCTCCGCCCACCAGGCTCGGCTCGACCCGCTGGCGCCGAGCCTCTCTGCGCGCAGCTTGGCGTCGAGGTGCGCCGATCTTGCCCGCACGAGTGCCCTGAACACGTTCGAAACCGTCGTGCACAACTACCGATTAAAGCGCTATATTGACGGGTGTGTGCCCGGCACGCGGCAGGAAGTTGCTGGCGCCGACGCCGCGCCGCATCTTGTCACTGTGTTTTGCCATCGCTGTGGCGCAGGGCCACACCACGTGGCCACCGAGCCGAAGAACGTTGGGAGCGAGGACGCGCTGGCGACGGTGGATCGACTCGCGGCGCGGCGGGCCACGCTGGCATGCTCCAACTGCAGCACGCGGCTCGTCATGCCGAGGAGCGATTTCAGCGATAATGCGTTGATGTGCGACTTTCGAGCTCACGCTGTGCGCCGAACTCGATTTCTTGTTGAAAAGAAACTCCAGCTGATCAAAGACGTGGCGGCCTGGTTGGTCGACGCCGCTCGGGCACGCAGCAGTGACGGCGGGTCGCTTCACCGACCATCGCCGCCGGCACCGGACAGCTCCCATGGCTCGGCGAAGGGCGGGGCAGCATCGTGGGATGCTTTGAGTGCTTCGGGAAGGCGCAGCACTAGCAGCGTCGGAGCGGGTCCTCGCGGAACCGAGGGGGTGGCCACCCCTGGGGCGGCACGCCGCCGTCAATCGCACGGCAGTGTGACGGTCGGTGGCCCCATCACGAGGGTGGGCTCGTCATCGAGCGGCGGCCTGGCACGCTTGCCGCGGGCGGTGTTTCGCGTCGCTCCACTCGTCCAGCTTGCGGACGCGCGGGCACCGGACGTTGCCACTAGCGATTCCAGCCCACAGCTCGGCGTCACGGGCTCTGCGATGCGAGCTCCCCGCCCGGTGATTCTGTAGAGACCCGGAGGCAGTGATGTCTGCCGGACTGCGAAGCGAGTGGCCGGGGACCACAGCGCAATGTGCGACACACGCGTGATGGATATGGACACCCAGTGGTTGCCCTCCTCTGCTCCTCTGGTAGATCGCTCATTTTGGACCGTCCCTCTTGTCGCGCTTTTGCAATGTCTCCGCACTTGTTGATAGCCCGCATCGTGCTCGTCGTGCTGTTTCTTTTTGGCGGTGCATCGCCGCCTCGGGGAGTGCTCGCGGTCACCGGCGTGTCCCCGTGCAACCGCTCTGTCCCTGCCGCGTACCTTGGGCTCACCAACGTTCTTGGGTGGGGTCTCAACTCCTTCGAGCAATTGGGCGGACCCATCGGCTCGGCAAGCGTCATCAGCACGCCCACTCCTACGTTGATCACGCGCGACGTGAAAATCACAAAGGTGAGCATCGGCTATAGCCACGTGGCGATCTTGGACCGCGAGGCGGGCGTCGCGTTCGTTTCAGGGCGCTCAAAGGATGGGGAGCTCGGTCTTGGGCCCTCCGTCACTCGCCGGCAAGGATCGTTTCAAGCGTTGCCTTACGTGGTCGATGAGGACTCGAACGAACCCGGCGGCCTGGTGCGCAAGGTCATCGACATTTCGGCTGGCTTCCGGCACACGTGTGCGGTCCTAGAGAGTAAGTCGAAGGCCACAGGGCAAGGCGTCGTCTTTTGCACGGGAAGCAACGCTCGTCGCCAATTGGGCAACGCACAGTTCGACCGCATTTCGTTCCTGGTTGCCGTGAAGCATCGGACGTCGACGACGTTCGCCAGCGCGAGCTTTGCCGAAGTGCATGCCGGCGCCGACCACACGGTCGCCGTCACCTCCGTCGGCGACGTCTGGAGCTGGGGCTCGAACGAGTTCGGCCAACTCGGCGACGGTTCCGCCGCGTCGGTCGTGCGCAGTGAACCAGGACGCGTTCTCCTCCCCGCACCAGCCATTCGCGTGTGTTGCGGTCACCACTTTTGTCTCGCGCTTGTTCGTGACGCGAATAGCACACTGTATGGCTGGGGTGCCAACGACGATGGGCAACTTGGTGCAAGCAAGCCAGTGGAAGCACGATCGCCGGTGGCCGTCCTCACCTCGGTTCTCAAGTTCAGTTGCGGTCAGTCACACGCACTGGCGATTCGCGCGAACCTTCAGGTGTACTCATGGGGTGACGGCAGCGTCGGTGCGCTTGGACAGCGTCCGCGGAAAAATCCCCTCGCTTTAGGACGCTGGAAGCTGCCGACGCCGCAGCCGATCCCGGCATTCCTCGGCGTCACCGTGCAGGCGGTTGCCGCGGGTCACAAACACAGCGTGGTGCTCGACACATGTGGCCGGGTGTACACATTAGGATCTGACGTCTTCGGTCAGCTGGGTTTAGGCTACACCTTAGGCGCCTCGACGGCCTATCGCTCCGCCGAGCCAGTGGTCAACGTACCACTGCTGAAACGCGGTTGGCCCGTTGTTGATATTTTCGCCGGGGGCTTAACCTCATTCGTGACCACTAGAGTTCCGTAGTACACACTTTCACGTCGCGCCTATTTTCGAGCCCGACTAACCTGCCAGTGTGTGGATGTGATCACCTGAGGGACACGATGGCTCAATATGATGTTCCCACGCCCTCTCCACGCACAGATACCACAGTCGGATCAGCCCCCCTCGCCGCTGATGGCGCAGCCGTACGGGGACGTCGACGACGGCAGCCAGCTGCCGCTGGAGCACATCATCGTGTTGACCAACGAGGGTCGCCGGTTCAAAATGGTCATGCGGGGTAGCCTCGCTCGCCTCTCCGTCGCCAAGATAAAACGATATCTGGAAAAATCGACCAAAGTGCCGATGGAGCACCAAATTCTGACATACGACGGACGACTGCTGTCGGACGACATGGTCGGTCGCGACTTCGGGCTCGCGCCAGAAGGAGTCTTTCAGCTTTCGTTCGCGGCCGCCTTCCACCAGCAGCAAGCCAGTCGCACAAGCGACCCTCCCGCGGATCACGGTGCGGCCATGATGCCTGCCCCGCCGCAGCCTTCGGCCATCGGCGGCTCGATGCCGACGACGCCGCGGCAGCAGAACGGCGGCGGCGGCGTCGTTGGCTTCGAGCAGGACCCGGAGGGGCGGGAACGCCAAGGGATGCATCAGCGAATGCTCTACAATAACGCGCCCCTGCCGGCCGCCTCCTCTTCCTCATTGCGGCCGGCCGCGGCGCACAACGACGTGAGTCGGAATTCCAACGCTCTATGGGGGGGCGCCACGCAGCCGAGCAGCAGTGCCGTCCCTGGACCGTCGCCCTACGGCATGGACCGGGACGAGCGGATGGCGCGCATGACGACGCCGTACCACGCGCAGCAGCAAACATCCACGGGGGACGCTCGGTTTCACGCGGACTTGACGCTCGTCGGTCGGGATCCCCCTGCGCTGCAAGGGGCCTCCTCCGCCGCCGCCGCCTTCCACACGGCTCCATCTCTTGGTGCGCTGCATCCGCTAGAAACAAAGGTCGCCGTTCTCGAAGATGAAAACCGTGCGCTGCGAGGGGAAATTGAACGCCTCAGACGGCAGGACATGCGAGCCGGCGGCCCAGGGGGTTCTATTGCGACCCCAGGTCAGTCTATTATCGCCGCGGCGAAGGCCAATTTGCAGGAGCTGTCGAAGGAACTCGGGCAGCACCTCGCCTTCGACGATAGTCTGTCCTGTGTCGTGGGCGCCGACGAGGCAAACTCCGTCGTTCTCACTGTCGATCCCCCGACCGAGAGGCTCTACATTTATTCGACCATCGCCACGTCGCTCCCGCGGGACTCCGCGGTACGACTGCGTCTCTTCGAGGCGCTGCTAGAATGGTCGATGCTGGGTCGCGATTTGGCGGGGGGATCGATCGGCATCTGCCCCCGCACGGGCATTGCGATGCTGTCAACGTCGGTGGACCTCAAACACGCTAACCACTTCGCGCTGCGAGACACCGCTCCCTTGTTCATCGAAGCCCTCGTCCGCTGGCGTCGCGAAGCCAATAACTTGGTCAGCGGCCTGGCGGGCCTCGCGCCCATTCGCGCCCCTCCATCGCCGCCGCGGCCGTACTATCCTGCGTGAGCGGAGGCGCCTCTGTAATCCCCTTCCCCACGCACCACATTCGCACCGCGGCTCTCTCTTTATCTTTTTCCCGCGTCCGTGTCGCGCATTGTCGCTTTCCATTTCATACGGTGAAAATGCCTTCGAAGCGGCGGGATAGTGTTGCAACGAACGGTTGATTTTTTTCCACATTTCAATTCACCCACCGATATCGCACACACACACTTCTCTCACTCTTCATGCCTCCGAAAGCTCCTCCCCCGCCGCCCCCTCCTCCCCCTCCTCCCCCGCCACCGCCACCGCAACAGGGCGGAGCCGCGTCAGCATCGGGAACCGGCGGCGCCGCGGGAGGGCTCACGCAGCTGTTCGACGAGATTCGCAGCAAGGGCGATGGCATCACGGGCGGGCTGAAGCACGTGACGGACGATCAAAAGCTGTACAAGCAGAAGCGAGACGCCCAGGCGGTGTCGTTCGATGACTTGGACCGACGAAAGGCGGAAGTCGAGATGCGCAAACGGCAGCAAGCGGAGGGTGGGAATGCCGTTGCGGTCACGGCGGCGGTCCCCGCCGCAAAGGCGGCCCCCGTGTTTGCCTTCGACGGACGCAATAAGTGGACGATCTCCAACTATGTCGGCACGCCCGACGCACCGGTGTTCCTCGACATGGACCATCAGGCGGGACAGGGGCCAACGGTGCAGTCCCACCACGCCGTTCAGATCACCAGGTGCTCTTTTTTGAACGTCCGTTTTCCGAGAAAGCTGACGCAGGTGATGTTGATCGACAGCCGACACTGCACCGCTGACATTCCCTGCCTCATTTCGGGCGTGGAGATTACCAACTGCTCGGACGTGACCGTCAGCTGCAAGGCCGCGCTCCCATCCGTGGCGATCGGCAACTGCCAGTCGGTGAACGTCATTCTCCTCGACCTCGAGTGCAGCCGGCAAACGGAGGTGACAACTTCGTCCTCCTCTTCCGTCAACGTCGTTTTCCCGAACGAGAAGGACCTGTCGGAGGACGTCGAAGTCAACGTACCGGAGCAATTCGTGTCGCGACTCGTGCCAGATGGCAAGGGCGGCATGAAGCTCGTCACCAAGGTTGCTGACGCATGTTAGCCGCGAGTCGCGCTAGGGGAGGGGGGGGGGGGGG
>ERZ1292630.2310-Hain-H41-02um-R3-2310-length-17782-cov-7_pt1 | contig 17782 bp, 12 predicted proteins | sample MGYA00564408_ERZ1292630 | MGnify/ENA primary metagenome ERZ1292630 (study PRJEB36523, sample SAMEA6512641) | groundwater metagenome | collected 2019-01-08 | study: AquaDiva: Metagenomics assemblies of 32 groundwater samples
GAACAAAAATACGGGCTTTTTTGGCGAAAACAAGGGGAAATAAGCAAAAATTCGCAGCGGCAATGGCCTTGCGCGCCGATCATCAGACGAAGGACATTTCGTATCTTCCGTGCGGAGTCCCGCTTTCCGTCCTCGTCGCTCAGATCCCTGTGTCATCCCCGTCTCGCAAGCGCCGCGGGCGTCCTAAATCGGGGTGTACAAGGATGCATTTTTAAAAGTCATGTTGTTATTTTTTCCGTTTCGACAACTACTCATCTGCCTATGGTGAGTTGCAATTGGTTTCGTGGGTTTGTAGTTCCAGTCCAGACGACCATCCCCCACGCACCCACCCGTCGCGTATGCATCACGTCTCAGGCTTGGGGTCAAGGCCGCGTGAAGTGTATCACTATCGCTGCGACGATGCGGGAGGCTGCACCACGGAAGGGGGCCGCCGCCATGGCGAGAAGGAGGAGGTTGAGGAGGGGGGTGTAGCGTCATTTCCCACCGACATTCACCATTCCTGGTGCCCGGCGACCGTGACGTATCGTTCTCGTGCGTCCGAAGTGAAGACAGCGGTGCACTGGGGCCAACGAAAGCTCCTCATGAGCGAAATGCAGCTGCTTTCGGACCGATTTGCTTCGGCGTTGCGCGCGGTACGGCCGCTGCAAGTCGTGTACGTCGGATCGGCCCCCGGGTCGCATTTGGCGTTGCTGGACGACCTCTTTGGCCGAAGGCATCGATGGCACCTGGTGGACCCCGGCTGGTTCGATCGCGACACGATCTTGCGCGAGCCCGCCGACACGGTGAATCAGACGACGACGACGGCCGAGTCGTCGCGGGCGTCGAGATTCATATTCGATAACTCCTTCATGAACAACGAGAAGGCGTATCACCTGTTCGGCCAAAGAATGGAGTATGCGGGCTGCCCAGCGCTCGCGAGCGTCGTCTCAGGCCGTGTCGCGGACGACAACGCCACTCGTCGGCGTGACGGTCACACGTCGGTGCCCGACGCGTCTAACAACGCTTCGCGCGCGACGGGCGGAATCGACGCTGCGAGACTCACCTTCTCGATTCCGACCATGTTCGAGCACCCGGTGGATGCTTGGAGTCGGTTTCCAGGGTTGCACGTGTTGTCCCTCGCCGTCGTGCTTGGGGCTTCGCCGCCTCCCGGGACGGGGAACCCACAGCGTCCGGGCCCTGGAGACCGTCATGGAGGTGGAGCGCCCACCCTTTTGATCTCGGACGTGCGTTCTGGCCATGTCGGCATGCCTAACTTTGAGGGCCATGTGATTGAAAACATGCGAGCGCAGCAGGCTTGGATCGACGTGCTGCAGCCAACGTTCTCCATGGTGAAATTTCGGCTGCCGTATCACAAGCACGACCCACAGACGGCAGGCGCCCCTCCGTCGTGCGTTAGTGACGCCCCCCGCGTTGACGAGTGCGAATATCTGGACGGCGCCATTCTGGCTCCGATTTGGGCGCTGCCGACAAGTACTGAAAGTCGCCTGGTGTCCCGACCGCCGTTCGCGCGGAAGTCACACGACTGTAAGAATTATCAAAATCAGATGTATTTCTTCAACGCGGTTGCGCGGGAAGTGCTGCACTTCAACCATATCAGCTTGCCCTCCCTTCGCACCGCGACGGTCACGGTGCCGACCGCTACAACCGGGGATGCCGAGGGCGTCGTCGGCGGCAGACCCAACGTGCTGTCGGCGGCGCAGTTGCAGTCGGCGTTTCAAGTCATGGTGCAGGCGGCTGCCAAATTGTTCCGGAGCAGGACGTCCTCGGTCCACGAAAAGGATCAAGGTGGAGCTCGCCCCGTCAGTACATCGGCGCGGTCCTCGTCGAACTGGTGGTCGCAGTTGTCGCTGTCTCAAGCGACCGCCGCCGGAGGCGCACATTATGACGAGGCCGCCGAAGTGCACGTGCTTGCAGACTACCTGCGCACGCTCTTGCAGGTCGCGGCGCAGGACCCGTCATTGACCACTGTCGCTGACTTGAAGTGTGGTCCGGAGTGGTGCTGCGCAACGTTTTGGCCGTTCGTGATAGGGCCCGTGGCCGTTGCGTGGGCAAATAATCCGCGAAGCGGTGCTTCCCGCAGCACTGCCTCCCTTCTTGCCGATGCCGCCGGCGACCGAGGCTTTGTCGCCTCATGCGTCACGCTGCTGTCTGCGTACATTTCGCTTCGCCTCGAAGACGATTTCGACAGCATCATTCGCAAGCGAGATGGCACGATACGTAAACTGAACGTTTTGGGCGACGGCGGTGCGGACTCGACGGGGGTCGAAGGAGAGCGCAAGCGCAGTCGCACCACCGAGGTTTCTTCCACATGCACGCCGAGCGACGTGCACAAGTTGCTTGTCGAAGCCGGCAAGGAGCGACGTCGACCGTTGTGGATTCGCCGTTTCGACTCCCAGACGTCGAGTGGTCTTGATGCGCCAGCCGGCAGCGTTAGAATGCCGCAGTAACGTCCGAACTCTCGCTGGGTTGAAGGTTCGCAGGGTTGCACCGGGAGAGTGCTGCCGGTCATCGCATTTACAAAACCACTTGAACGGTAAGTTATCACTTCTCTCTTTTCCTGTCCTAAGAAAGTCGAACCGGACGTGCAATCATGGCCGTGCCACTGGACGACGCAACGCGAGGCTGCGCGAAGAGCCCTAAAGATCAAAAGCGGACGGCGATACCCCCACCCGTCTCGCCACCGTTTCTGTTCTTCGTTTCGTTGTTCTTCGATATGTTTTGCGTGGCGCTCGTCACACCATTCATGACGGACTTCGCACGAACCGTGAACCCGTCGCTGACCTTCTTCGGAGCGACACAAGCGTTATACGGGGTGATGCAGGTCATCTCAACACCGCTGCTTGCCCATGTCGCCGATCGAATTGGGCCTCTGCCCGTCCTGTTCTTGTCGCAGGCGGGCACATCGGTGTCGTATGGACTTCAGGCGCTAGCCATACTGAAGGAGTCTGCGTTCGCGTTCACGGCGTCACGGTGCCTGATCGGCGCTATTCGGCAGTCCATGATGGCTGGCTCGGCGTATGCGGTCATGAAAATGGGCCCCACAGCGACAATCGATCAGAGATCGATCGCGTTCGCAAACATCGGGTTGGCGTGCGCGCTCGGTTTCAGCGCTGGTGCAACGCTCGGTGGCTACGTGCTGGAGGGTGCAACGTCGCCGACGTGGCTGCAGCAAACGTTCTTGCGTGACGCGGTGTCATTCGTCAGCGACACAACACCGTCCCTCACCGTCGTTGCACTCGCGCTGCTGTCATTGACGGCGGCAGCGACGAACGCGGTCAACTGCGCGACCACGCTGTGGCTGGTGAGGCGAGAGGCCGGTGGGGCCATCATCAAGCCACACTCGGCCACGTCAGCGTCGAAGGCAATGAGCGTGGCGCGGTGGGATCGGCGAAATATCGCCCAAGATGTTTGGAATATTTTGCGGCTGACTCCCAGCGATCGCACCTGTGGCGGAGACGATGCTGAAGACGACCGTCCCGCATCCCCCATTGTCCGAACTGCGGCTCGCCGCCGGAGGCTGTTCGTCACGCTGATATTGAGCATCTACTTGACGTCGTTTTGCTTTATCACACTGCAAAATTACGGGGGGGTCAGCGTCAAAGGTGCGTTTCCAGGAATCGCCGGTGCATCGTCGTTCATCAGCACAATGACGGGCGCAAGCAGCTTTGTCAGTGTGCTCTCACAGTCGACAGCAGTTACCTTCGGGTCACGTTACCTCGGCTGGAGTTCAGTGCAGGTCGCGCTCGCTCTACTCGTCGTCAAACCCATCGCCGCGATGGCGTTGGCCACGGCAACATCCCCGCAGTCCATGTTATACGCCTCCGTGGCCATGTCAGCGTCCTCCAGCGTCGTGGACAGCGTGCAACGCGGCGTTTTCTCGTCGGTATTTCCATCCCGGGCAATGGGCGCCGCCATGGGCATCTTGGCGAGCATGGATGGGGTCAATCGTGTCTTGGCGCCCCTCATCGCGGGGTCGTTTGCCGAGTGGACGGGGTCGACATGGAGCCCGATGCTGACGATTGCGGTACTCACGGTGATCGGCTCGACCGCCAGCGCGGCCTCGTTGCTGTTGGCCGGCCCGGAAGCTAGAAAATCGCATTTTGAATGAACCTGTTTCGACGGTGAAACCGCAAAACGATCCCAAACGATCCCCGACATCATCACGATTGTAAGCTCCCGCTTACGCCATTGACTGTATAGTTGTGCGAACGTGCACTCGTAGTTGCCTCGTTTCCACCCGGGTTTTTTCACACTCTGTGGTGCCTCGAGCTGCGCGGCAACACAAGGTGGCTCGTCGCAGTGTGCATGCAATTTACGGTGGCATGCAATTTACGGTTTTGCATGCGACATACTTTTGTGGCTGTGGAACTGACCATCCAAGAGTGTGAGCGACGTGAATCCCAAAGGAACTCACATTTCCCGCTCCTCTCTCCACTCCCCATCCCCCCTCCCGCCACCTCATTTTTGCGTGTGCCCCACTTTGCTTCTCCGGGTGCTGGCTGTTTCCTTCGGGTGTTAAACCAACATGATGACGGCCCTCGTGCCGAAGAAGCCTTCCGGTCTTCGGATCAACGAGCTCTACGGAGGAGGCGCCGCGAGCGGAAATCCACCGGCGTTAACAGCCCGCCTCCCACCAGCGGGTTTGCCCGGCACCGTGGTGGCGCCACCGCCCGCACCGGCGCCTGTAACGTCGCGTAACCCCAACCCGGACCACAAGCCGATCATCGATTCGGCCGCCTTAGGTCCGGCTTCCTCTTCGTCGGCCGTTGCGACGGCGCCAACCCTTGATGTGTCGACGCTGACGTGCCTCACGGCGTTCGAGCGGCAAGAAATCATGGGCTACGAGCACGCCTGCTTCTATGCGGGCCAAATGTGCCGCACGAAAATAGATGCTCCCCTTCCCGACGGAGCCCCTAACTACGGCTACGACGACGACAAAGGCGATTACCTGTTGCAACTCGAAGACCACATCGCGTATCGCTACCAGGTCGTGTCGATGCTCGGCCGCGGCTCCTTTGGTCAAGTCGTCCGGTGTATTGACCACAAGGATAGTCAACGCCCGATCGCATTGAAAATTATCCGCAACAAGAAGCGATTTCACCAGCAGGCACAAATTGAAATCAAAATCCTTTCACATTTGCGCCACCGTGATCCGGAAGGAAAGTACGGCATCATTCGGCTCCTCGACACGTTCGTGTTTCGGAGTCACGTGTGCCTCACGTACGAACTGCTCTCGATCAACCTCTACGAGTACATGAAGTTGAATCGCTTCCATCCGCTCCCGCTGACCGTCGTCAAGAAGATTGGGGCCTCCATCCTCATCTCACTGGCATTCATGTGGCGGGAAAACATTGTTCACTGCGATCTCAAACCGGAAAACGTCCTTCTGCGGCATCCAAATCGAACGGGCGTGAAGGTGATTGACCTCGGCTCCGCGTGCTTTGAGTCGGAGAAGCTCTACTCGTACATCCAGTCCCGCTTCTACCGAGCACCCGAGGTTATTTTGCACCTTAACTACGGGAAAAAAATCGATCTCTGGTCTTTCGCGTGTGTGCTCTGTGAACTGGCCGCGGGGTATCCGTTGTTCCCCGGCGAGAATGAGGTGGAGCAGCTTGCCTGCATGTGGGAGACGCTCGGGCTGCCCCCCAAGCACGTCATCGCCGCATCTCCGCGGCGAAGTGTGTTTTTCGAAGAGGTCGACAACGGGGAATTCGAAGCCAAAGTCATCGCGAACAGTCGTCGCAAGATGCGGTACCCCGGCACACGATCCTTGGCAGCGTTTCTGTCACTGCCCGAAAGTGATCCGTTCATCGAATTCGTGTCCATGTTCTTGCGGTGGGACCCGGATGATCGTCCCGCACCGGAGCCCGCCATGCGACACCCATGGATTTGCGACGCCTACGTGGGCGTCACGCCCCGCGTGCCGGTCGCGCCGGTTCGCTCGTCCAATTCTACAGTGTCGGCGGCCTCGCTTCGTTCCAGTGCCCCGCCTATCGCGCCGCATCCCCCGCAGATTGGTGGCACATCCACGGCAGCCCCTGCGGCGCAAGGCGGAGGGGGAGGCACCGTCAACCTGCCACTCATCACCCCGAGGACCGTCGTCACGCAGCGTCGGCCCAACAACTAAGCCTCCGGTGGACCACCTGATATCGTGCGACGTCGAGTCCCTGTCTCTAGTGATTGTTTGGCAAATGACATCTTGTGGTGGCGTGAATGGGGATCGCATTGGTGCCCGTCAGCGTTGCCCGAAGCTTCGTGACGTGAAGCGTGGGGGTAGCGGCCTCTGACTTCGGCACATTGGCGATCTCTCGTTGCGACCGATGTATCCAATGACCGGAACATCTCAGTTTCCTTTCTTTCTTCTCGCGCTCGTTGCTGTGTTCAGTGTTCTCGTTTCTTCCTTTCTTTTTGTCGAGAAAAGTCACGCTGCGACCTCCTTTCCAACGTCTGTGAATGTAGCCCGGCGTCCCAAACTGCACTTCTCCCTCCCCCATACCACCCTCTCGCTCTTACGGCCACGAACTCTCTATTTCCAAATACGAGACTGATTGCCAATGGCTGTGAACGGCAACCGGTTGTGGCTTTTTCCACATGTCTCCCCTCTGCCAAGCACTCCAAGCATCGATCAATCTACCTCGGAACATGAAGGTCACGAGGCCTTGGTCGACACCGCGATTTCGGCGTCGAACGCTTATTCTCATCACGTGTTTGGCGCTGATCACGGCTGCATGCAGCGTTTTCTCGGTGCGACCAACGGCCTCTATGGGGGGTCCTCCAACGGTCGGTGACGCCTCGGTCGTGCCGTCTCCTCCCAAACAGACGTCACTGCTGCCGTCGTACTGTGTGCTTGACCGTCTGCCTGCAGGCTTCTCTGGGAACGTTGAGCAAGTAGTGCAGCCCACGTTTGAAGCGGGAGACGAAGTGCGACTAATGCCACTGGGATACGATTTTACGCCACAAGAGGCAAGCGCAGTGATGTCGCAGGTGCGGGAAACACCCCTCGGAACCCCATTTGCTACTTGTCTCTGTCCTCGCTACGAGGACGCCGCTTGCAGCCTGTTGATGCACCGGGTGAGCATCACCGTCACACGCGACACGGCGCTGCCAGATTTGTCCGTTGCGGTGTCTCTGCAATTGGATGTGGACGATTTACAGAGGATGACGTTTGATCGGCAAACTGTCGAATTGTTCGCGGTAACGGTGATTCCGAATAACGGGTCGGCGGCGGGAACCAGGCCATTCACCTACAACGTGACAACGCACAACGTCTCAGCAATCGTGGTCCGTGATCCCAGTGGACAATTGAGCGAATGGTACCGTCGCGTGTTAGTCGGCGTCCAGCAATGTGGAACGTCGTTACCGTTTTACTCAGTCGACCACGGAAATGTGAACTTTTTTCCTCGTCTGATCCCACGATGTTCTGTGATCAGCAAGGGCCGAAGACCCAACTGGCACCACACCAGACGACACGCAAACCGCAACGCCACCGCAGGGGTTCGCGATGACGTGACAGCCGTCGAGCAACCGTGGTTTGCCTCATTGGTGCACGTCACGGGCAACTTGTACTGCCCACAACAGCAATACCACGGACTTTTCGAACTCACGGGCGTCGCCTGGTTGGTGTGGATGATCGACTATGGCTTGACGACACTCCGGCAGCTGTGGGTGTCGTCGCGTCAGTATGATGGACGCGCGCTTCGCTTCGACGTGCGCCACGTGGCCCCTGCGGTGGACACCTGTGGAAACAGCCCTTCCACCATCGTGCCCACATTCTTCGATGCGTCACTCGGAAGCGGCACGGCCGCACATCCGCGTGCAACGTGCTTACCGCCACGCATTCCTTTCTCGGTCGGCGAGGAGACCACGAATTCAACCCAAGCAACGATGCTGGACCGCGTTGACGTGCACTCGTGCACCTCGACAACGTCTGGGTCGTTGGCTGCACATCGTCATGCCGGGCAGTCAGACGCGGCACGCGAGGATTCGATGCCAATTGATTTCGTCCAGATCGGGCATTGGTACCTGCCTTTCTACGGTGAGCGCCCCTTTTGGTCGACCTGCGTGGCCTGGGCGATGGCCATTCCGGCGGCGATCGCGCGTGCGTTTCCTCGTGAATGGTTCCACGGTGAGCCGGCCGTCGGTGCCGCCTTGGAGTCGATCATTCGCGCAGAGTCACGGGCAATCTTCAAGCAGTACACAGGTGACCGCAACTGGGCATATCGGATGAGGTGGAAGAATCAAATGTCAGGGGCGCGAGACCGCTCCCAACAAAACCTGCTCGTCAGATCCATTTCCGGCAACGCGCCGTTAGCAGCTGGAGCCGCACGTCAATTCGGATCCGCCATGAATCTGTCTGCGTTGAAAGCGGCGGCGTTGTTGAGAGCGGAGTCCAGCAACACATCGAACGTCGCGTCCTCGGCGCTTCACTTGTCACTTAGAGATTTCGACCGATCTGTAAGAACGGCGCTTGCCGCTCGCAGCGACAACTACCGCCTCGCGCGGTGGATGCCTTTGCCACAGTCACCCGATCCGCCCCCGGATGATCCGATGTCTGTCATTTACGAACATCGCCCACGCGACAAGGATTTCGTTTTCTTCCGCATTCGCGGTGTCGACGAGTTCGATGCCCGTCGCATCTTGACCGTGCTTATGCAACGTCTTGAACGGCGCAGCGCAGTCCACACCGCGAGGCCGCAAACGGTGCACCCAGCCGCGAAGGCCACCTATCACAATATCAGCTTTCATAGCACGACACTCGTGGGAAACATGAAACATCATCTGCCGTACTCACCGACGTTCCGAACACAACTCGCGCTCATTCGCGCACGCCGAGTGTTCCTGTTTGGCGAAGGCGCTTTCGCCACTTGGATGCTATTAGCCCCGGCATACTCGACATTCGTCTGTTACTACGACGTGTACGACCCCTACGTGGAACCCACGGCAACGGCGGATTTCGCCGTCATTCAATTTACGGTCCGCCTGTGGAGCTTTTGCCGCTCGCGCCACATCCGCTTGATCATCATCACCCGCGAAGGGGGCTGGTCCTCGGACGTGGAAACGCTGCTCCCCGTCGCGTTGTCGGACGATGTCGAGTCGGCGGAGTCCCTGCCCCTCGATGGCAACGGGACGGGAAGTTCGTTGCCCAGCCACCGTCGCCGCTCCCATCGATTGGGCGCCGTGACCGAACCAATCGACCGCCGGTTCGCACGGCTATTGCTTATCCGGCCCAACGCCACCAAGGTTAAGGATCTCACCAACGCCGAGGGAGCTTTTGTGGACTCCGTCGGCAGCGGGATGATGCAACTACCATTAAGTTAGGACAACTGCGGTTCATGTTGGCAAACAATGATGTGCACGCGTCGAATGATACGGTTGACTTGTTCCTCCAATGGGTTACATCCACCTTGGTCGATGTGCGTGCTTCGCCTCTCCTCACGTCCTCCCTCACAGTACTTTCGGTTTGGGATGGCGGTGAACCGAAAGTTAGCCGTCGCTCTCGTGTGCGTCGGCGCACTAATGCTGATGCGCTACTTGCGCCAGCGGAGCAACAGCGTCAAGGCGGTTTCCGGGCAAACCCGTGGCAGCAACGCTGTGACGGCGCGAAGCAGCAAAGATGCCGCCAAGCCGCCCGGCCCGCGCGTCGACATGTTGTTTCTGAAGCGGCTTCGGCGCGTCTTTGCTATCGCCTATCCTTCCATCTACGGTGTCGAGACACTGCTGATCGTTGTGTTAACCTTCCTTCTCGTCTCGCGCACGCGCTTGACGGTGATCATGGCCGACGTCATTGGCCGAAACGCCAAATTTTTAGTGCAACGAAACGCGCGTCAATTTATTTCTGGCGTCGCCGACATTGGCCTGTGGTCGATTCCCAGCGCCGCAGTGAACAGCGGCATTCGCTTCACCACCGCGTTGCTCGAGGGCCGCTTTCGGCGTAACGTGCAAGTCGAACTTCACAAGCGGTTCCTCAGCGATTGCAACTTTGTCAAACTTTCGTCGCAGGCCAACGAAGGCGAAGCGTCTGTTGCTACGGCGGCGGCGGACGGCGAGGCCCGGACACCCTCCCAGGCGCCCAAAGCTGCCAAGCTGGATAATCCGGATCACCGGATGACGCAAGATCTGCAGCTTTTTTGCTTCGAAGTCGCCGATTTATTTTCCACCGTTTTCAAGCCCACGATGGACGTCATCACCTTCGTGTCGCACCTCGCCGTCAATGGGGGCGTGCTTCCCCCTGCCGTGATGATCGGCTACTACATCGTGGCAGGTTACGTGCTTCGGCTCATCATGCCAAACTTCGCGAAACTTACCGCGTTGACACAGCAGAAGGAAGGCGACTTCAGGCACATTCACGCCCAGATTATCCAGCACGCCGAAGAGGTTGCATTTTACCGCGGCGAACGTATCGAACGCGACAACGCCGATAAGTACATCGACACGCTCGTTCAGCATCAGCTCCACGTGAAGGAAAAGAAATCGGTGGCCGACTTCATGGACGCGGTGCTCATCAAGTACGGCGCCACCTGCGTCGGCTATGCTGTGTGTTCAATGGGCGTGTTCGCCGCCAAGGACCAGGGCTCGGCCGAACTCACTCGCATTTACATCCGGAGTTCGCAGCTGTACATTCCGCTCGCGCGTGCCATTGGTAAGCTGGTCATGTTGCATCGACGCTTCACGTCGTTGGCGGGGTATACCTTCCGCGTGGGCGAACTCGTGGAAGCGCTCTCCCGCATGAGCACGGAGACCCACGCGGCGGGCAACGCAACGGTCCAAGAAATCGCTCGTTGCGATGTCGTTGACTTGCAAAACGTGACGATCGCTGTGCCTGGCGGCGAGGACCTGATTAAAAACCTCACGATCCGCGTCGAGCGTGGTCAGCACTTGTTGATCCGGGGAACCAACGGCAGTGGCAAGACATCGCTCATCCGCGTTCTTTGTGGCCTCTGGCCGGCGAAGTCTGGCACCATTGTCCGGCCGCCTGCCAGTGACTTCTACGTGCTGTCTCAACGGACGTTCCTCCCCATCGGCACCATGCGGGAACAGTTGATTTACCCCGATACGTTGGACGACTTCCGGCGCAAAGGCATCTCCGACGACGAACTGTGGCAGCTGATCGCGGACATGAACCTGACCTCCGTGATCCAACGGGAAGGCGGGTTGGACATGTTTAAGGACTGGCACGAGGTTCTCTCCGGCGGCGAGCGCCAACGCGTCGCGTTCATCCGCATGCTCTATTTTCGGCCCGTGTTCGGGATCATCGATGAAGCCACGAGCGCCGTGTCGACAGAGACGGAACCAAACATGTACGTGGCCGCACAACGTCGAGGCATCACCTTGATCACGGTGTCTCACCGCACCCAGCTATGTGACTACCACGCCACGTTGTTGACCCTCGACGGTCAAGGCGGCCACCAAATCACGAAGTCGTCTGCGTCAGCGGTTGCAGCATCGAACGACCACTAACGACAAATTGCCCCGGGGAATAGCACCCACCGAAAGTGGTCGTTAATCGCGCGAGCGCATCCGCAGTCCATGCCTCGTCGCCCTAACACAGTGTGAAGAGAACGTCAATGATAGAGAGGGAAAATGGTGTGAAGGCCCATCCATTCGTGCCCCCTCGATGCATACTTCAAAAGTATGTATCTTCTTGTTGCCGGTGTTGATGTGTTTACGAAAGAAAATAAACTAAGAAGCAGAGTCGAGACCGCTCCCACATCGGTGGAATGGATTTTGAGAGCGGAATGACATTCTCCGCACAGGTGTCCTCCGGAGCAGCCGACAGCGTGGCGTTTTCTGATCCTGCCAACGCCCGGTTCCTCCCTCCTGCATTGGCGCCGCACCATCCGCTTTTCCATCTGCAGCAGAGGCACGTCGCCCATGTTGCAATGCAGGGGTCGCCTAGTGGCGACATCAGTCCACTCGGTGCTGCGCGAACGGCCGCACCAATAGCCATCGCCCAGCGGTCAGGTTCGATGCCGCGGGATTCCAACAACATGGAAGCCCGTTTGCGCGTGTTGAAGCAGGAAATCCGACTCGCTGAAATGGCCACGTCCACCAGTTGTCCGAATGGGGATTCCGCGACATCGGACACCCACAAGGCGCAGGCGCTGGCAATCTTACAGTCACCGGTGTTTGGCCGGGCGACGGCAGATGCCGTATCCGGGCTTGTCGGTAAGCGCGTCTTGCACAAGCCCTCTCGACGAACCACGTTGCACAACAGTCAAACGCCACCGCCTCTCCTACGTGCCAGCAGCGAGTGCAACTTGGTAGATCCGGCGGGTGCCGTATCCGACACGATGACGTTGGAGGATGCGCTGAACCGACAGCGATGCGCCGTCAATCGACTGGCGGCCGCTGTATCGAACACGCGCACCCGACTACAGCACACTCACCTTGGTACGCTAGGCGGGCCCCCCGCGGCGTTTCTTCAGGAGATTACGTCATTCGTCGAGACACAGCTGCAACTGCTGGAAAAGCAGTTCCCAGCGAGACGGGAGACTGCCGGTGTAGCCGCCAACAGCTTGGATCACGACATCCATCATTGCCCTACCACCACCAACGGCACCGTCTCCTCTGGCAGTGGCGCGAACGCTTTCCTGTCCGGAGAGAGTATGACACTCACTGCGCAAGAGTATCATCGGCGCCTCGTGAACCATGCGACGTTGAGTGCCGAGGAGCGTCGCCGCAAGTTGCGCTTGGATGTTTTCGTCAGCGCGCAGCGAATGTTTGCGGAGAATTTTCGGCTCTTTCAGCCCTTCTTGGACATGCTGACCGATGAGCACATCGCGTTTCATCGCTATTTGATTGATGATCTCGAGCTGCACAAGGAAGTCATCCTGGGTTTGCGTCGAGATGCGGAAGCGGAGCGCTCCGGACACGCCGGGGCCATCGCACAATTGGAGGCATCCGTGACTGCCAAGGAGGCGGCTCTCGAGGAAGAGAAACGGAAAATAGCAAAGTGGCGTGCACAGGTGCAAGAGTTGGCGAGCAAGGACATGAAGAAAGAGCACGATGTGAAACGCCATATTCACGACTTGGAGGTACAGCTGCGCGCCGCTTGGGAGGAAAACGGCAAGCTCCGCGAATCCACGGATATCCTTTCTCGTGAGAATCAGCACCTGAGCCTCACGACGTTCAGTGACGCCGTCGAAAAATTGAACATGCAAATCGCTGAACTACGTGCCGCGCATACCGCGAAGGACGATCAATTGCTGCTTCTTCAAGAAGAGACCTCTTCCTTGTCTCGCGACGTCAAGCTTCTTTGCGAATACAGCAACGCCCATCGTGGCTACGACCAGCCTCAGTTGTCTCCTGACGTGATCCGACTTTCAGCGTACGGCAATCGAATTGCCTTTCCCGATGAGTATTTGATGGGCAAGCCGGGCCCAACCCGCGGCCCGCAGCGAGCGTAATGTTTCGTACGCCTACGCCGCCGTAGTCAATATGTATCGAATACAGCCGCTGTGGTTAGTATTTTTCCAGTCAGTCACTCCTTCGTCCCTGATGCGTACGAAAGTCGCTTCGTCGTAGCCCAAGATAACCTTTTGGCTGATACGTCCCAGCGTTACATCTTTTTGATCTCTGCAAGCAATGAATTCTGCACCGTTTCAGCAGTCCGTTAATTGGTGGGGGTTCGTATGGCTGACACGAGCCAGGTGAGATCGACGTCGCTCAAAGTAGCCGCGGACAACGGTGACGTAGAGGCACTGCTGCCCCCTTCTCCGACTGTCGAGTCGACCATCCCGCCTCAACACTCTCCATCGCCGTCGTCAACGTGGTTACTCTTCTCATACTTGACGCTGAACGTCGTATCCAGCATCGGCATCGTTTGCGTCAACAAGGTGCTCTTCAAGGTATTCGCGTTCCGATGCGGAACGCTGCTGACGATGCTGCACTTCATCGCCACGTTCGTCGGGCTCGAAATTTGCCGCCGTTTTTTCAAGCTGTTCACGGTGAAGTCGCTTCCGCTTCGCCCGGTTATCGCCTTGTCGACCTGCTTCTGTGGCTTCGTCGTCCTAACGAATTTGTCGCTATTGTACAACAGCGTCGGCTTTTACCAAATAATGAAAGTGCTGACGACCCCCATGGTGGTGATGATCGACACGATCTGGTACGGCCAGTCATTCAGCATGGGGCTGACACTGTCTCTTGTGGTAACCTGCTGCGGCGTCGCCATCGCCACGGTCTCGGACGCGGAGGCCAATCTCATTGGCACGATTTTCGCCATCAGCGCACTCGGTCTCACCTCCGTCTATCAAGTGTGGATCAAGACCAAGCAGCGAGAGCTGCAGTGCAACGCCTATCAGCTGCTGTACTATCAGTCAGCGGTGTCCACCTTGATGCTGCTGCCCCTCATTCCCTTCTCGGATGATTTGCGCGGGTTGGCGCGAGATGGACTATCTGGGGCTTACGCGGCCACGCGTCACGCCGCCAGCGGCTCACATGGCACGGACCACGTCAGTCCCTCTGCCTTGGCCTACACGGCACTGGCGGCAAGTTGCATCCTTGCCTTTTTAGTGAACCTGTCGACGTTTCTGGTGGTAGGCCTCACATCGGCCGTAACCTACAACGTCCTCGGGCACTTCAAATTGGCACTGATTTTGACGTCGAGTTTCGTTGTCTTCGGCGCACCCGTCACAGTCCGTGGTTTCGTGGGCATCGTCCTGACGCTTGCCGGCATCGTCACGTACACGTCGTTGCGACAGCAGGGTCAGTGATCGCCATCTGAAACGTACGTTCTACAGTCCTATCGGTGTGCGTGAGCAGAGACTGACTCATTTGTCGTTCTCCCCCCTCTCCTTCTTTCTCAAATTTCTCTCCATCCATTCAACTGCGATTGCCCAACTGCGTCTCTTCCCCCTCCATCCGAATAACCACTCTGACGCTGTGTCGGCATCATTGTTTGGTAGCGCACGTTTCAATTTACATTACGCACGATCAACCGTAGCGATTGGCCCTCCCCCGCCACTTTTCTTTGAGCCATGTACAACTTCAAGAAGGTGACCGTGGTCCCAACCGCGAAGGATTTCATCGATGTGGTCTTGTCCAAGACACAACGGAAAACACCGACCGTCGTTCACAAGGGATACCACATCAGCCGAATCCGTCAGTTTTACATGAAAAAGGTCAAATACACGCAGAAAACCATCAATGACAAGCTCACCATCATCATCAGCGACTTCCCGCGAATGGACGATATTCACCCATTCTACGGCGACTTGATGCACGTGTTGTACGATCGAGACCACTACAAGGTGGCGCTCGGCCAAATCGGGGCCGTCCGTCACATTGTTAACAACGTCGGCCGCGACTACGTTCGACTACTCAAGTACGGTGACTCGCTGTATCGTTGTAAGGCGCTGAAACGGGCCGCTCTCGGACGCATGGCAACGGCACTGAAAAAGCTCGCGTCGGCGCTTGCCTACTTGGACAAGGTGCGCCAGCATCTCGCGCGCCTCCCATCCATCGATCCCAACACGAGAACGTTGCTCATCACGGGATTTCCAAACGTCGGCAAGTCCAGCTTCATGAACAAAATTACCCGCGCGGATGTAGAGGTGCAGCCGTACGCCTTCACGACCAAGTCCCTGTTTGTCGGACATACGGACTACAAGTACCAGACCTGGCAGGTAATCGACACTCCTGGCATCCTCGATCATAGCCTGGAGGAACGTAATGTCATTGAAATGCAGGCCATCACCGCGCTTGCCCACATCCGAGCCTGCATTCTGTTCTTTATGGACCTGTCCGGGCAATGTGGCTACTCCGTCGAACAGCAACTGTCGCTGTTTCGGTCCATTTCACCCCTGTTTGCCGGGAAGCCCCTCGTTGTCGTCCTGAACAAGAGCGACGTCTGCACGATTGACGATTTGTCGGCACAGGAACACGACGCGATCCTCTCCGCGATTGAGGCTGCCAACGCCAAGTGGATCACGACCAGCACGCTCACAGAAGTCGGCGTCGGCGACCTCAAGACGCTCGCCTGCGACTTGTTGTTGGAGCAGCGTGCGGAGCAAAAGGAATCCACCGCCCATTACCAGGCCATTCAGAACCGCTTGTATGTTGCCGAACCCCAGGCCCGTGACGACATCGAACGCGAAGCGTACGTACCATCGACGCTGGAGGGTGGCGTGTCCAGGGAAGATCGCTCGAAGATCCGAACGTTGCGCGACGAGGAATGGGAAAATGGCGGCCCGGGGCAGTACCAGTACGACGACCGACGAACGTGGGATCTCGACGACCCGCAGTGGAAGTACGATGTGATGCCGGAAATCATGGACGGCAAGAACGTCTTCGACTACATCGATCCGGATATCGCGGAGCGGCTGCAAGAATTGGAGGATGAAGAGGAACGTCGGCTCGTCCGGAACGAAATCAAGGAGTCGACGGCCGCGCCCCCAAAGTACAACCTCGATGAGACGACGAAGGAGGCCGTGCGGTTCATTCGCGACAAGATCAAGCTAACCAAAATGCACCGGGCCATGCGCGACACGTCGGTTCGCCGCACGAGGCAGCAGTCGCTGGCCATCGACCGCTTCAACGCACGGACAGGTGGCGAAAGCCGGTCGGCCAGCCGCGACGTGGGTGCGAAGCGGGGGCGATCGGCCAGTGCCGCAGCTGAGGATGCCGTAGCGCGCGATCGCAGCGGATCGCACGTTAGCACGAAATCGTCTCGCGGGGTGAGCGGACGTACCGCCGGCCGCGATCGCTCCATGTCGGTCAAACGCGGGGAGGGCTACCAGTCAGTGCAACAGAAGGTACGTGCCATGTCGATCGGCAAGCAGCAAACGCGAACATTGCAGCGGCGCTCGAAGAGACAGGAAGGCGATCACGAAATCAACAACCTCATGCCGAGACATTTGTACTCAGGCAAGGTGAACTCCATCGGCAAGCGCAACCGGCGTTGAAAGGGACCAATGGCTACAAAACGCCTCGTCGATGCACACCGCGGGCTCGACTTGATGTCCCTAGGCGTCATTCGTCTTGGGGCTCTCTCGCCTTCCAGCCACTTCAGTTGCAGTACCTCTCGTTTGTTTTTCTTCCCGCGACCCCTGCCGGTCCATTTTTCCATTCCCCGTGAACCGTTCCCTCACCAATTTAATAACGTTATTTCCCTCATCTCTTCGACTTAACGCAACTGTGGGTTGCATGGAGTAGTAGCCAGCGGGTTGCTGTTAGGCCTGGGTGTATGCTATTCGGACCCACACGAGCCGCGTTCGGAGTAAACTGATCGCCAACAACAGGCCCCTCGACGTTTTTACGGCGTCGCAAGCACAACGCCAAGAAAAAATCCTGGTAATGGCGTGTTCCGCTCCGAATGTTTAATCAGGTTGAATCGTTTTAGTTATTCTCGCCGACAAATGCACGGCAAACGACGCGTCCGGAGGCCAAAACCCCAGGAAGTCAACACTGCCGCGAGTGGCGCGCCTGCCGAACAAGGTGACGATGACACGGCAGAACCGACAGCGCCCCAAGGCAGCGCGGCCGCGTCGGGTTCCGTTGTTGGGGCACACGATGTTCTGACTCCAGCTTCGGATGACCACACGGCTGCCGACAAGGCCGCCGCCGACAAGGCTGATGCCGACAAGGCTGCTGCCGCCGACAAGGCTGCCGCCGACAAGGCTGCCGCCGACAAGGCCGCCGCCGACAAGGCCGCCGCCGACAAGGCTGCCGCCAACAAGGCCGCCGTTGACAAGACTGCCGCCGACAAAGCTGCCGCCGACAAGGCCGCCGCCGACAAGGCTGCTGCCGACAAGGCTGCTGCGGACAAGGCTGCTGCCGACAAGGC
>ERZ1292630.2312-Hain-H41-02um-R3-2312-length-17775-cov-6_pt1 | contig 17775 bp, 10 predicted proteins | sample MGYA00564408_ERZ1292630 | MGnify/ENA primary metagenome ERZ1292630 (study PRJEB36523, sample SAMEA6512641) | groundwater metagenome | collected 2019-01-08 | study: AquaDiva: Metagenomics assemblies of 32 groundwater samples
TCCAGGCCGCCGGTCTGCTCGCCCACGGCGATCATCGAGATCACCATTGGCGGAAAGACGTTCGACCTGGCGAGCGGCGCCGAGATGGTGTCGCCGCCGGCGATCGACGCCCGCGACTGCATGATGGCGTCGGAAATGACGCGGTTGCCCGCGGTCTTGGCGGTGATCTCGAGGCCGTCGAGGATCGACACGCCCGAGCTGATGAGCGTGCCCAGCGTGCGCGTGAACCGCGACACGGCCGACTTGCGCAGCACGTCGCCGAGAATCGGCAGCTGCAGCATCAGGCGGTCGAGGCGCAGCTTGCCGTCCGGCGTCTTGTACCAGGTCTTGATACCGTAGAACAAGCCGCCGATGGCGCCGCCCACCATGTACCAGTACCCGGTGAGGAACTTCGACATCCCGACGACGATGCGCGTGGGCAGCGGCAGCGTGAGGCCGACGCTCTCGAACATCGATTGAAACACCGGGATGACGAAGAGAAGCAGGATGAGGATGGCGCCGCCGGCGACCGACATGATGACGCCAGGGTAGATCATCGCCCCCTTCACCTTGCGCACCAGGGCGTCGTTCTTTTCCATGAACGTCGCCAGGCGCATGAGGATGGTGTCGAGAATACCGCCGGCCTCGCCGGCCGCCACCATGTTCACGTACAGGTCGCTGAACGCCTTGGGATGCTTGCCCAGCGCGTCGGCCACGGTGTGGCCCGACTCGACGTCGAACACCACCTGACGCGTCACGGCGGCCAGCGCCGGGCTTTCGCTCTGCTTGCTGAGGATGTCGAGCGCCTGGACGAGCGGCAGGCCCGAATTGATCATCGTGGAGAACTGCCGGGTGAAGATCACGATGTCGCGCATCGTGATCGCCCCACCGGTCTTCTGCTTGGCCTTCGCCTGTTCCACGACCTTGACGACGTTCATGCGCTTCTGACGCAGCTGCGTCATCACGTCGTCGCGATTCGCGGCTTCCAGCGACCCGGTTTTCAGGTCGCCCTTGGCGTCGCGTGCGGTGTACTGGAAGGACGGCATCGGTTCTCGTTAGCTGGTGAGGCGTGAAAAGGCCCAACTATAGGACGGCCGAGCCGCTAGCGGCGCAACCCGCCGGCCGCCCCGCCCGGCCCCTGCCGCCCCGACGGAACGTCCTTGGCGCCCGTATCGCCCTCGTTGGGGCTTTTGCCGATGAGCCGCAGGAACTCGACGGGGTCGCTCGACACCCGCAGGCAATCCTCCTCCGCCACCTCGCGCGACATGTAGAGCTGGTAGAGCGCGTCGTTCATCGTTTGCATGCCGAACTTCTTGCCCGACTGCATCGACGAGTAGATCTGGTGGATCTTGTCGTCGCGAATGAGCGCGCGAATGGCCCCGGTCACCACGAGCACCTCGGCGGCCATCGCCCGCCCCTTGCCGCTCTTCTTGGGCAACAGCACCTGGGTGATGATCCCCTCCAGCACGAACGAGAGCTGGGCGCGCACCTGCGACTGCTGGTGGGCGGGGAAGACGTCGATGATGCGGTTGATGGCTTCGGCCGCCGAATTGGTGTGCAACGTGGCGAAGGCCAAGTGGCCCGTCTCGGCGATCGTCAGGGCGGCGTGGATGGTCTCGAGATCGCGCATTTCGCCGACGAGGATGACGTCGGGGTCCTGCCGCAGGGCGTACTTCAGCGCGTTCTGGAACGACTTGGTGTCGGTGCCCACCTCGCGCTGGTTGACGATGCACCCCTGGTGCCGGTGGATGAACTCGATGGGATCTTCCACCGTGATGATGTGACCGTGCCGCTCGCGGTTGATCTTGTCGATCATCGCCGCCAGCGTCGTGGACTTGCCCGAGCCCGTGGGGCCGGTGACGAGCACCAGGCCGCGCGGCTTCTCGGCCATGCGCGCGATGACCGGCGGCAGGTGGAGGTCGTCGAACGTCTTGATCGAGAACGGGATCTGCCGCATCACGATGGACACGCAGCCCCGCTGCTTGAAGACGTTGCCGCGGAAGCGCGCCAGGTTCTGGATGCCGAAGGAGAAGTCGAGCTCGTCCTCCTGCTCGAAGCGCTTCTTCTGGTTCTCGGTGAGCACCGAGTAGGCCAGCTGCAGCGTGTCCTTGGGGTTGAGCACGTACTCGCCGCGCGAGTTCGTGATCTCGCCGTCGATGCGCATCTTGGCGCGCTCGCCCGCCGTGATGTGGAGGTCGGAGGCGCCGCGCTCGATCACTTCCTCGAGCAGGACGCGCAGGTTGACGCCCTGCGGCGGCGCCGCGCCGGGCGCGGAGGGAGGTGCACCACTCATGGACTGGTCCGGTTCGTTTGGGGGTCTTGATTGTGCGGCAAGCGTCAGACGCTCGATTCGCGAATTACCTGGTCCAGCGTCACCACGCCCTTCAGCACCTTCAGCCATCCGTCCATGCGGAGCGTGAGCATGCCGTCCTCGATGGCGCCATCCTTGATCTCCGCGGCGCCGACATTCATCAGGATCAGGCGCCGCAGCTTCGGCGTCATGAACATCACTTCGTACAGTCCCTGGCGTCCCTTCAGCCCCGACCCGGCGCAGGCATCACACCCCTTGCCGCGGAACAGCGATACTTCGCCGAACGTCGTGTCGAGGTTCAGTTTCGTGAGGTACGGCGCCGCTTCCTTGCTGGCCTTCGCCACCGCGTCGCGCAACGCTTCCTCCGTAAAGCGGAGTTCCCGGAAGGTCGTCGTGCGCGTCACCTTGGCGGTGCCCAACTCGACGTCGTCGGGCATGTACCGTTCCTTGCACTGCCCGCAGATGCGGCGCACGAGGCGCTGGGCGAGCACGAGGTTGAGGGCCGAGCTCACGTTGAACGGCTCGAGTCCCATGTCGAGCAGTCGCGTCACCGTTTCCGGCGCCGAGTTCGTGTGCAGCGTCGACAGCACGAGGTGGCCGGTGAGCGCGGCCTTGATGGCGATGCCGCCGGTCTCGAGGTCGCGGATCTCGCCCACCATGATGATGTTCGGGTCCTGCCGCAGAAATGCCTTGAGTGCCGCGGCAAAGGTCATCCCGATCTCGTTGCGCACCAGCACCTGGTTGATGCCGAAGATGTTGTACTCCACCGGGTCTTCGGCCGTCATGATGTTCGTGTCGATGCTGTTCACCTTCGACAGCGCCGAGTAGAGCGTGGTCGTCTTGCCCGACCCCGTCGGGCCCGTGACCAGCACCATGCCGTACGGGTTGCTGACCGCCTCCATCAGCTCGCGCTCGGCGCGCGGCTCGATGCCGAACTTCTCGAGGTCGAGCGTCAGGTTGCCCTTGTCGAGGATTCGGAGCACGACCTTCTCGCCGAACAGCGTGGGCAGCACCGACACGCGGTAATCGATGACCTTCTTGCCCATCTTCAGCTTGATGCGCCCGTCCTGGGGCACGCGGCGCTCGGCGATGTTGAGCGACGCCATGATCTTGAAGCGGGAGATCAGGGCCGCCTGCATCTTCTTGGGCGGCTTCATGATTTCCTGCAGCGCGCCATCGATGCGATAGCGCACGCGCAGCTCGAACTCGAAGCACTCGAAATGGATGTCCGACGCCCCGCGCTTGACCGCGTCGGTCAGGATCGCATTCAGGAGCTTCACCACCGGCGCGTCGTCCACCAGCTGCGCCTGGCTGAGCGCGCTGGCGTCGTCGTCCTTCTCTTCCACCACCTCGACGTCGGTCTCGGCATCGAGTCCCTCGATCTCGTCGAGCAGGGCGCCCATCGCGACGTCGTTCGATTCGTAGTGCTTCTCGATCGCGTTCTTGAGCGTGAACTCGCCGGCGACGACCGGGAAGATGTCGTAGCGAGTGATGAACTTGAGGTCCTCCACCACGCCCAGATTGGTGGGATCAGCCATCGCCACGGTCAGCGTGCGCCCGTCGCGCTTCAGCGGGAGCACCAGGTGCTTCACCGCCAGGTCGGCCGGCACCAGCTTCACGATGCGCGGGTCGACCTCGAACTTCGAGAGGTCGACGGCCGGCATCTTGTACTGCCGGGCCAGCACCTTCGTCAGCTCGAGTTCGGGGATGAAGCCGAGCTTGACGAGGTTGTAGCCGACACGCGTGCCGCTCGTTTTCTGTTCGGCGAGCGCCTTTTCCAGCTGTTCCTTGGTGATCAGCCCCTCTTTTACGAGGAGGTCACCAAGACGCTCGGCGCCGACAGCAGCAGGATTGGCCATTCTGGCGAAAGTCGATAGTCGATAGTGGACAGACGATAGCGGGTCGCCCCGCTAAGGCGGCCTCTAATGAGTGAAAGTCGTCCCCGGGAAGTGGGGTGTCAAGGCACGGAGCGGCGCCGGCGGTCCTTGACGACGCCGGGCGGAGCGCCCGGTCGCGGCACCCCGGAAAAGGTCACGACATCGCGCAGCGACTTGGCGATGGCCGGGCCAATCCCCCGGACTCGCTGCAGCCCCTCGATGGAGCCGAACGCCCCGAACGAGTCCCGGTTGGCCACGATCCGGTGTGCCAGCGCCGGACCGATGCGAGGAAGCGACTCAATCGCCGCGACGGTCGCGAGATCGAGATCAAGCGGGCCGGTGGCAGTTGGCGGTTGGTGGCTTGCCGCTGGTGGCTGGTGGCTGGTAGTTGGTGGTTGGTGGTTGGATGACGACGCTGCCGGGCGCTCGCGCACTCGCGCGCTCGCGCTCTCGCCTTTCTTCTTCCGCCTGAGCTCGCGGCTCGGAGAACTGGCTACCGCCGAGTCGACCCGCGCAATCTGGGCGGCGAGTTCGCCAGGCGAACCGGCGATGACGGCATCGCCGCCGCGCGCGGCACGCCATGCATTGACGCCGATACCCAGCGCCGCAACCGCGGCAAAGAAGACGAGCGCCTGGCGTTCGGCTGGAGTGGGCATGCCGGCATATTCGTGGTTGATCGCCCTCTGCACGTCATCAATTCCGTGCCTGCGGCTGCCTATTACCGCATACCACGGAGTCACAGAACACACGGAGGCTGCACGGAGAACCAATTCCAGGGGGCTCGGCAGGAAGACCCGTCCGCGCGGGTTCCCTTCGAAGTCCTTTTTCCGTGAAGCTCCGCGTACTCCGTGACTCCGTGGTGTGCCGTTGAACCGTCTACCGCAACAATGCCAGCGCCACGTCCCCGACGATCTTCAGCGACCTGGCCGAGATCTTGTCCATGGTGTCCTGCAGGGTGTGGTGGTACGAGTTGCCCGGCCCGTAGTCGAGGTCGATGACGTCGATGACCTTGAGCCCCGCGTCGAGCAGCGGGATATGGTCGTCGGTGATCGCCTGCCCTTCGCGTGGCACGAAGACATCGCCGCGTCCCATCTCCGCCGCCTTTGACCAGACGCGCTGCACCACCTCCGGCGCCCGCTGCACGGAGTTGATCTCCTGCGGGATGCGCAGGTCGGCATCCCCGATCATGTCGAAGAGGACGCCGAAGAGCGGCCGATAGCCGGGCTCCGGCAGGTGCGCGGCGAAGTAGGTCGATCCGAGCAGCACGTCCACGAGCGGCGGCCCGAAGTCACCGTAGTCCTCGCCGTCCACGAACAGCAGGTCGACGCCGAGCGACGACGGCTTCTTCTGCAGCGCATCGGCCAGGGCGACGAAGAGCCCCACCCCCGACGCGGCGTCGTTGGCACCGTCGATCGGCCGCAGCTGATCTGCCGGGTTCACCTCATTGTCGGCGCCGGGTCTCGTGTCCCAGTGCGTCAGGTAGAGCACGCGCTCGGCGGCCTGCGGGTTGAACCGCGCCAGGATGTTACGCAACGGAAGCCGGCGGCCGTTCCTGGTGGTGTGCGTCCACGTCTGCACGACGACCGTGGCGCCGCGCTGCTTCATCTGCGCGACGATCCAGTCGCCCGCCCGGCGGTGACCCTCGGACCCGGGTACGCGCGGGCCGAAGCCGACCTGCGCGCCGGCATAACGCAACGCGGACTCGCCGTCGAACTCGGTGGTGACCGCTGGTTGCGCAGGGGTGGCGTCGGGTTTCGTGCCGCACGCCGAACCGAGCCCGGCGAGCAGGACAAGGGAAGCCGTGAGCTGTACGCCGTACGCTCTACGCCGTCCGCTCACGGCGACCTGCCGACCGACGGCCACCATTCGCTGACTATCGACTATCGACTCTCGACTATCGACTTTCATCTGATTTCCCCTGCGAAGAACGATATCTGCAGCACCGCCGTGAAGACGAGCTGCGAGAAACGCCGGTTGAAATTGTTGTCGAAGTTGACGATGCGCGCGCCGGTGAGCGAGAACGTCAGGTTCTCGGCCACGTCGGCGTCGGCATTGAAATTGATGGCCTGGCGCCCATTGTCGGCCAGCCGGCTGCGCTTGCTGGTGGCACTCTGGTTCTGCACGAAGGCCTGCGCACTGCTCTGCTGGTAGCTGAGCCTGGTGCGGAGGTCGTTCTTGAGCTTCCAGCTCACAGGCATCTTGATGCCGCGCGAGACGTCGGCACTCAGGTCGCGCGACCGGGATTCGGCGATGCTGCCGGGCAGCGAATCGAGACGGTGCGTGGTGCCGAGTCCGAACGACGTCATCAGCCCGGTACCGACGTTCCAGGTGATGCTGCCGTTCAGCGGCCAGCTGTTGACGCGGCTGACGCGCACGTCGGACGGCGTCCCGGCCACTTCGCTGGGGACCACGCTCGACTGGCGTGTGTTGAGATAGCGCACGCTGGCGCCCATGCTGGTGATCACCCGGCGGGCGAAGACCGGCCGCATCGACATGCGCAGCGACAGGTCGGGGAGCGTCACCTGCTGGCCGTCGATGATCGTCTGGGTATTGTCGAAACGGCGCGTCCAGTTGCGCGAGTTCACGCGCTGCATGCGCGTGGTCAGCGCCATGCCGAGCGGAAGGCGCAGCCCGCTGGACAGCGTCACCTGCGAATTGCTGCCGGCGCTGGTGGCGTTCAGGCCGTTCTGCGCACGAAAATGGTCGATGCCTCCCCAGCCGAGCTGGTAGCCGAGCCCCGGCGTGAACGGCGCCCCGTCGAAGGCCGACACCAGCGAACGGCTCGCCTGCACGTCGATGGGCTGAAGCACCTGCACCAGCGTCGGCGTGATGAGGGAGTCGTGAAAGTACGAGCGCAACGCCGCCGGCAGGTCGATGTTCGCGCCGAGGGTCACGGTCTGCGTGTTGTTGACGCGGCGCGGCAGGTGGTAGCCGCCCGTGGTGTCGGCATCGCGCACCAGCGTGCGCGAGTTCGGGTCGCGCTGCATGGTGTAGGCACTGGTGAGGTCGATGCGCGGGCGCACCCAGAAGGCGATGGTCGGCGCGAAGCCGAAGGCCGCGTTCATCTGGCGCTCGCGCTCTAGTCCGACGTCGAGCCCCATCAGCTTGTTGCGCTCGGCGGCGGCGACCACCGCCGTCGGGGTGCTGTCGCCGTACTGCCTGAGGTCGCGCAGCGAGGTGAAGTCCCAGCGCGCGCTCATCGCCTCGAACGGCCGGAGTTCCACACCCGCCACATTGCGCCAGACGTGCGTGAGGCCCGTCACCTGGCGCCCCGTGTCGGACAGCGCCGCGGCGGGCTTGAGGTAGGCGAGACGGTGATCGGACGCGCGCGCCAGCGCGCTGCTGAAGCGCACACTCGACGGGTTGTACCGCAGTTGCGCGCCGCGCAGCGCTTGCCACCACTCGGTGTTCTGCATCCACCTGGGGAGCGCGTCCAGCGTGCCGTCCATCCAGCGCGGCAGCGCTCGCACGCGCGCCTGCGAGGCGAGGTTGTAGTCGACGCTGGCATTCAGGTTGGTGCTCTTGCCGGACTGGTACTCGCTGCGCGAACTCGCCGACCCGTAGTTGGCCGTGGCGCCGAGGTTGTTGAGGATGGGCGCCAGCCAGCCGGCGCGCAGCGGCGCGGTGCGCCGCATCGCCAGCCCCACGGTGGTGACCCCGCTCCTGGGCGTGCGCAGCCCCTCGATGCCGTCACCGCGCAGGTCGGAGCGCGACACGAAGAATGGATTGTTGGCCGACCGCGAGTGGTTGACCATCAGCGGCAGTGCCATGCCCAGCCCTTGCGGCAGGAACTTGTCGAGCCGCAGCGTGGTGCCCACGTCGAACTGGTTGTCCGACACGTACGACGGCGTCTCGTTGAGCTGCCGGAAGTTCGGGTCGCGATGGCTGAAGTTCACGCGGAAGGTACCGACATCCCCCGCGGTGATGCTGAGGCCCACCTGGGCCGCGTACCCCGGCGTGTTGTCCACGCCCGTCAGGCGCATGTCGTCGACCCACAGCTCGAGCGTGTCGGTGGGAAAGATGCGCGTGGCGCCGGTGCCGCCCGAGTCGACGCGGACCATGCCGACGGCCAGGTCCTGCACGGCCGCCAGGTTCGGTGCGCTGATGTTGGGGTCGACCGTGTAGACCATGTAGCCGCCCGAGCACGCCGCGTAGCGACGCACGCTCACCCCGATGGGAAGTCCGCTGCGCGCGATCAGCACCGAGTCGGCACCGTGGCAGGCGAGCGAATCGGGGCGGTTCTGCAGGAACGCGTTCTGCAATTGCGCGCGCAACGCGAAGAATTTCTCGAAGTCCACCCGCACCTCGGGGAGCCAGGCCGCCTGCCCGGTGCCCGACGCGATCGGCGTGCGATACAGGTAGAAGTTGTCGGCGTCGCGCCCGAGGCGGACGAAGAACTGCATCTCGCCCTGCTCCCCCCAGCCGTTGCCGCGCCCGCGGGCCCAGACGCGCAGCTCGCGGTACTGGATGAAGTTCTTGCTTCCCTCGGGAAAGCGCTGGTACGCCTCGGCGCGCTGGAACGGCGAGAGCTGCTGCGCCGTGATGCGCATGGAGCGCTCGTTGATCTGGACCCGCTGGTTCTCGAGCCCCGTGATGATCTGGTCGGGGGCGTCGGTGACGCCCGGCGGCGAGTCGTAGATGAGCCCGCTGGTGGAGTCGCGATCCATGGTGCCGATGGTCGACGCCTGCATCGTGCCCTGCGCCGTCTGCTCGCCGGCGATGCCGGTGAGCACGCGGTCGGAACGCTTGAGCCACGACGCGCCGGTCAGGCGGAACTGCGCCAGCGGCAGCTGCGTGAAGGCGTCGTCGCGCTGCCCGACGCCGCTCACCACGGTGAGACGCAGGGCGCGCACGCGCCGGATGCTCGGCCCGCCGCCCACCGTGTCGTAGGGTGCGTTGAACGGCAGCCGGAAGAAGACCCAGCAGAGCGTGTTGTTCTCCACGCCGCCGCCGGCGCTGTCCACCTGGGCCACCTCGCACTTGCCGACTCGGGTGTATGCCTTGGGGTCGGCGAGGTCCACCACGTAGCGCAGCAGGCGTTCGTTCTCGCGCTGGGAGGCATCGAAGTTGAGCGTGTTGTCGAGGTCGATGTCCTCCTCGTCGAGCCGGCCGTTGCGCACCGAACAGTTGGTCTTGGTGTCGCCCAGCCGGTTGAGCTTCACGTCGCCGAGCTGGCAAACGGGAAAGTTCTTCAGTATCCCCGACGAGTCGGGCGACGTGAACGGCAGGCTCGGCACCACGTCGCCGGGCAGGCCGTTGTCATCACGCTCCTGGTTGAAGGCGCGTGAAAAGGCGTCACGCTCCGAGTGCAGCGAGTCGAGGCCGACGACGGCACGCCCGGTGTACAGCGAGTCGGCGGCCGAGCCGTTGCGCGAGACGACCAGTCGCGTGGGGGCGAGCGCCACCGAGTTCTCGGAAACGTCGCCGAAGTCGAGCACCAGCGTGGGATTGCGCGCGCGGTGCGCGGCGGTCGTGTCGATGAGCGTCCAGAACTGGATGTTCTCGATGCGCGACAGGTCCGTGCCCGACGCGCCGAGCGGCGTGCGGATGGAGCGCCACGCGCGCCCCGTCGGCGCGCCGCTCACCTGCCACTGGTACCGCTTGCTCGTGGCGTTGTAGGCGCCACCGACGCTGAGCGGGTACAGCGTGAGCCAGAGCATCTGCTCCGGCTGCTGGAGCCCCGACCCGATGATGTTCACCAGCGGATCGATCTGTTCCAGCGTGAAGGTGATCGTCTGTCCGGCGGAGCTGAGTCCGTTGTTCTGCCACGCCATGGTGGAGGCGCGCGACAGGTCGATGGCCGAGGCACCGCCCAGCCTCGAGGCCAGCCGCCGCCCCAGCGCCGGCTGGCTGCTGTAGTACCACGCCGGGTCGGAGAGCGGCACGTGGGTGCCGCCCTCGCCCTCGAAGCTCTCGAGATACGCGTGCCCGGCGCTGTTGGCTTGCGGCCGGCTGGTCGCCATCTCGGCGTCGAGATGCACGCGCGACGGCGCGGTGGTCTGCACGAACGGCAGCCGCTGCAGCGCGCGGGTCAGCGGCGCGGCGCTGAAGTCGAACGTGCCGCTGATGCCGGCCAGCAGCGACGACTGCGGCTCGTACCCGAGCGGCGGACGCGTGAAGGTCGTGCGCTGGTTCTGCGCGATGGCCATCACGTTGATCTCGCCGGCGTCCAGCGGGAACTGCGACGCGAACCCGACGATGCTGGTGGGCGCGGCGGCAAAGAGCGGGTTCTCCTCGTAGCGCACCGAGACGTTCCGCGCGCTCGGAAAGAGCGTGTCGGGACGCATGAAGGTGACGCGTCCGAGGTCGTAGTCCACCCGGTAGTCGACGTCGCGCCTGAGCAGGACGCCGTCGAGCGTCAGCCGCTCCGAGTTGGGGCGCACCTGCACCGCCCCGAGCGCCAGCGAGCCGGCGTCACCGCCTCCCTCGGCGTCATAGCGCAGGCGTATGCGGTAGATCGACTGCGGGTGCTGTGCCGAGTAGAGGTACTCGCCCGGGATCGTGTAGATGGCCTCGTTGGACGGGTTGCCCGCGGGCTGCGCCAGTCCGCTGCGCGCGAACGGGCGCAGCGACGGAAAGATCAGGAAGTTGTCGCGCACGATGCGGGTTCCGGCCACGCCGCCCACGGTGTAATTCGGGTCGCCCGCGCGCGGGAAGAGCCGGTTGTCGATGTCGAACGTGGCGCTGTTCCCCGACTGGGCGAGCCCGAAGAGCTGCAGCCAGGTCTCGCTGCGGCCGTCGAGCGGCTTCTCCTGGTCGCCGGCCGGGCCGGTCACGATGCGCGCCGTCACGGTGCCGCGCCGCACGTCCTCACCGCCCACCCGGTACACCGAGCGAATCTCGCGGTCGAACGCGACGTCGACCGGACGCACCTGCGGGTCCCACAACAGGCTGGCGAACTGCTCGCGGTCGGCCTTGTACTCGTAGTCGGGGGTGCCGCCGGTCGAGGCGATCGTCGTGTCACGCCCGTTGAGGCGCACCGTGTACGCGACGACCAGCCGCTCGTTGTTCAGGTTGAGCGGGCGCACCAGCGTCACCCACAGCAGCGAAGGGTCGGTGTAGTAATCGACGTTCTCGCGCAGCAGTTCGTAGATCTGGCCGCGGCGCGAGGCCGGGTCGCCGAGGAGCCGGAACTGCGGACCGTTGGGGTTGGGCGGCTGGCCGCCGATGAGCAGGCGGTACAGGAAGATGCGCGATGGGCGCACCGAGTCGGGGAGCGTCGCGGCCAGCCGCTGCAACTGCGTCGAGTTCAGGAGGTCGATGTTCGGATAGTCACTGAACCGGTGCGGATCGACCGTGAAGAAGAAGCGCCGCGGCTCGACCTGATAGTCTTCGATTTCGCGGTCCACCGCCTGCACCGTGCGGTTGCCGACGGTGAAAACGCGGTCCTTGCTCACGTTTCCCTTCTGCTGCGCCACGATCGTGCGAAAACGCATCGGCCCCACCTGACCGACCGCCTGCAGGCCATAGTTGCCGCTGGGAATGCCGCTGGTGATGAAGCGGCTGGCGGGAGGCTGGAAGGTGACGTTGCCGACCTCGAGCTTCTGGATCAGCTCGTCCGGCTTCCCTTCGTAATACACCTGGATGTTGTTCGACGCGTCGAACTCGCGCTTGCTGTCGTAGTCGACGTTCAGGTGCACGCGTTCGGCCACTACGCCGCCGGTGCGCACATCGAACTGGAAATCGAAGTTGGGCTGGAAGGTGCCGCGGCATTGCGAGGCGAGGCTGAAGAACTGGCTGCTGATGCACCGTTCATTCTTGGTGCGGTTCAGCTTGCTTTCGAGGCGCCCGTTGAGTGCCAGTCCGAGGTCGGCGTACTGGCCAAAGAGATCGGCGGCCTGCTTGAGGCGCGAGCTGTCTGAGCGCGCATCGGGACTGACGCGCGCGGATACCGCGGTCAGTTCCGGACGCAGTCCGGCGCGGATGGCGGCCTGCCACTGGTCCGGGACGCGGCGCTCGGCGGCTGCGCGGGTCCGGGCCACGGCCGCGCGCGCCACGTCGCCGGCCGACTGCCGGTCTCGCGAGAGGCTGCCCCCCGGAGCGAGGGCCGGCGGCGTCACGAACGTCAGCCGGAACGGGGCGAGAACCGACGGCTCGGCACGCGCCGGCAGCGGTGCTCCGGGGGCCTGGGCCGCCAGTGGCATCGCGAGCAAGCAGGCGGCGAGTAGACGGAGGGCGCGCACCAATTAGGCGGAACGGGGTAAGATCGGCCGGAACACTTGAGGAGCGCCGGGAGGATTGCGCGTCCTCGGACCTTGCCATTGAGCGGTCGCCCGGTGGAATATACGGTCGGTCCGACACCCTACAACCCTCGGCGTGACCGGCAGTTCCACCGTCTCCGAGCTCGGGGCCGACCCGTTGAAGATCACCACCAGGTACATCCTGAAAGAGCATGTCGGCCCGCTCGTGTTCGCCCTCTCGGCGCTCACGTCGCTGATGCTGCTCAATTACGTCGCCAAGAAGTTCGGCGACCTGGTGGGCAAGGGACTCCACTGGTCGGTCATCGTGGAGTTCTTCGCGCTCTCGATTCCGTTCACGGTGGCGATGACGCTGCCGATGGCCATTCTGGTGGCGACGCTGCACGCGTTCAGCCGCCTGGCGTCGGAAAACGAGATCACCGCCTACAAGGCCAGCGGCGTTTCGATGCACCGCCTGGTGGCGCCCGTGCTGGTGGTGGCCCTCGGGTTCACGGCGTTCATGATCTACTTCAACGACCAGGTGCTGCCCTGGGCAAACCACCGGCTGGCCACGCTGACCAGTGACATCTCGCGCAAGAAGCCGACGGTCGCGTTCAAGGAGCAGGTCATCAACGAGGTGTCGCCCAACCGGCTGTACCTGCGCGCCGGGCGCATCAACCGCGCCACGAGCATGATGCGCGAGGTCACCATCTTCGACCTCTCCCTCTCGCAGAAGCGCCGGACGATCCACGCCGACAGCGGCCTGCTGGAGATGTCGCCCGATCAGCTGGACCTGCAGATGACGCTCTTCAGCGGCTCCATGACCGAGGTCTCGCTGGCGGAGCCGGCCAAGCTGCAGCGCAACTTCTTCAATACGGACTTCGTGAAGGTGCGCGGGGTCGGCAACCAGTTCGAGAGCGAGTCGCCGGACAGCATGTACAAGAGCGAACGCGAGATGACGATCTGCGAGCTGCAGACGCGCGTGGAAGCCGCGGCCAGGACGCGCGACAGCTCGTGGCAGGTGCTCTGGCGCTACGACCGCAAGGCCGCGCGCGAGGTGCAGCCCGACAAGCTGCAGAACGGACTCGGCGCGGCCTACTGCCGACTGCTCGGCGCGTTCCGCGTGACGACCGCCGACGCCGCCGAGTTGCAGGACACCACGAAGAAGGCGCCGCTGCCGGCACCTGACACCGGGTCCGCCGTTGCGCCCGCGGGCGCACCCGCCGGCGCGCGCGGCGCCGCGTTCACGCCCGACTCCGCCCGACCGACTCCGTACATGGGTCGCTGGCTCCCCGACAGCGACTCGATCCCGGAGAGTTCGCGCGCGGTGATCGTCGAGGGAACCAGGATCCAGTTCGCGAATGCCCGAAACACCGTGGACACCCACACTGTTGAGATCGAGAAGAAGTTCGCCATCGCCGTGGCCTGCTTCGTCTTCGTGCTCCTCGGCGCCCCCATCGCGCTGCGGTTCCCGCGTGGCGGAGTGGGCATGACCATCGGCGTCTCGCTGGCCGTATTCGGCCTGTACTACGTGGGGCTCATTGTCGGCGAGACCGTCGCCGACCGCGACTACCTGTCGCCATTCTGGGGGATGTGGGCCGCCAACATCATCCTCGGCGCCGTCGGGCTGGTACTGACGGTGCGCCTGGGCCACGAAGGAACGACGAACCGCGGCAGCGAAACCACCGAGATGATCGACCGGGTGCGCCGCCGCGTGGCGCGAGTGCTGCGGCGGAGACGGTAATGCGGATATTGAAGCCGCTCGACCGCTACGTGCTCGCGGAGTGGGTGAAGATCTTCGCCGGCACGGCGCTCGGATTCCCGGTGCTGGTGATCGTCCTCGACCTCACCGAGAAGCTCGACAAGTACCTCCAGCGAAGCCTCTCGCTGCAGTCGATCGCGCTGGCATACCTGTACGGCGTGCCCGACACGATGTTCCTGGTGCTGCCGGCCGCGGTGCTGTTCGCCACGGTGTTCTCGGTGGGCAGCTTCACGCGCCACTCCGAGATCACCGCCGCCAAGGCGAGCGGCATCAGCTTCTACCGGTTCATCCTTCCGATGGCGTTCGGCGCCGTGCTTGCCGCCACGCTGGGACTCGGCATCGGTGCGCTGTCGCCGTACACGAACTCGCGCCGCGTCGAACTGCTCAAGGAACGGCAGTTCAGCAACCGGTCCACGCGCTTCAACTTCGCGTACGCGGCCGAGGACGAGCGCATGTACACCATCGGCAGCGCCGACGTGGACAAGCGCGTGCTCGACGGCGTGGTGGTGGAGCGCAAGGGCAAGGACGCCAGCTATCCCACGTATTTCGTGGCCGCACGCGAGGGCAAGTACGACTTGCGCACGAGGCAGTGGACGCTGAAGGCGGGGGTGCTGCACATCCTCCCCACCGATTCGATGAACATCAGCGTCGCCTTCGATTCGCTGCGGGACCGGCGGATGCGTGAGGAGCCGCGGGCGCTGATGGCCAGCTCCAAGGTACCCGACGAGATGAGCTTCACCGAACTCGGCCAGTTCATCCGGGCGCTCGAGCGCTCGGGCAGCGACGTCGGCGCGCTCAAGGTGGGACGCATGCTGAAGATCGCCATCCCGGCGACCTGCGTGATCATCATGCTGTTCGGTGCGCCGCTGGCGACCAGCACGCAGCGCGGCGGCACGGCCTTCGGCGTGGGCATCAGCCTGGGGACGACCGTTATATTCCTGATGCTCGTGCAGCTCACCCAGGCCATCGGGTCGAAGGGACTCGTGCCCCCGAACCTCGCCGCCTGGCTTCCCGGACTGTTGTTCGGCCTCGTCGGCGTGGTGCTGTTGGCCCGGGTCCGGACCTGACCCCGAACGCGATGCCGTGTCCTACGACAACTACCTGACGACCGAACGCCGCGAGACCAGCTCGTTCCCGATCATGCATCGATCGGGACTCGCGCTGTTCCGTCCCATGTCGCGGCTGTCGATCGGCCTGCTGCGCGGCATCGGGATGCGCGTGCTGTTCCTGCGCGACCTCTGGCTCGCGTTCAAGGAACCGCGCACCTACCTGCCGCACGTCATCCCGCAGATGCGGGCCATCGGCGTGGACTCGGTGCCGCTGGCCATCATGGTCGCGGCGTTCATCGGCGCGGTGATCTCGCTGCAGGTACGGTACCAACTCTTTCCCGGCATCCAGCTCTCCGTCGTGGGGCTGGGGGTTCGTCAGATGATTGTGCTCGAGGTAGGTCCGCTGCTCACCGGGCTGGTGCTCGCCGGTCGCGTCGGGGCCCGCATGACGGCGGAGATCGGCACGATGCGCGTCACCGAGCAGATTGACGCGCTCGAGACGCTGGCGTACGACCCGGTCGCCTACCTCATCGTGCCGCGCCTGATTGCCGGCATCCTGATGCTCCCCGTGCTGGTGATCATCGCCGACATCGCGGGCGTCATCTCCGGGTTGTTCGCGGCGATCACCATCACCGATGTGCCGCTCGCGTCCTTCATGGAAGGCCTGCGGCTGGGGTTCGACCCCTTCCAGGTGACGTACAGCCTGATCAAGGCGACGATGTTCGGGGCGGCGATTGCCGGACTGTGCTCGTACGAAGGCTTCACGACGACGGCCGGCGCCGAGGGCGTGGGACAGTCCACGGCCAAGGCGGTGGTCATCAGCTCGGTGGCGATATTGGTTCTTGATGCGCTGACGGCGCTGGTGCTGGCGCCGTATCTGCAGGGATAGAGAACGACAGAGTACGACAGAGTACGAACAGAGTACGACAGATATTCCACGGGCATCGTCCACCGTCCACCGTCTACCGTCTACCGTCTAGATAATGCGACGCCGCAATGAAGTCCTCGTGGGCATCGTCACCACCATCGCGGTGGTGGCCGGGATCGTTGGCACCCTTTGGCTGGCTCGCGGTGGGCTGCAGCCTGGATATCCGCTGTACGTCAAGTTCGCGTGGGGGGCCGGCCTCAAGCAGGGACAGCCCGTGCTGCTCACCGGCGTCAACGTCGGCTATGTGGATGACGTGAGCATGCAGCCCGACGGCTGGCTGGTGGTCCGCATGCGCATTCGCAACAATTACAGGGTGCCGCACGGCACCACGGCGGCCATCGAGCCCAACGGCTTCTTTGGCGACATGCTGATCGCCCTCAAGCCGTCGAAGCCGAGCCTGACGACGTTTGCCGCCCACGACACCATTCCGGCCGGCAAGCAGGCCACGCAGCTGGCCGACGTGCTGGCCCACGTGGACACGGTCACGGCGAACCTCTCCAGGCTGACGACCGCGCTGAACCGGGAGTTCGTCGACCAGTCGGGCATCCGCGACCTGCACACGACGTTGCGGGAAACGCAGGCGCTCATCGCCAAGCTGGGAAGGCTCGCCGACCAGCAGAACGCCGATCTCACCCGGACGCAGCAGTCGCTGCGCCGGGTGGCCGACGCCGTGGACAGTGCCAAGGTGAACGCGGCGCTGAAGGGCCTGACCAACGCCGGCAACAGCACCGCCGAGCTGGCAACGGAACTCAAAGCGACGTCGCAGCGGCTGGATGCCGTGCTGGCCAAGGTGGAGAGCGGCAACGGATCGGCGGCGCGGCTGCTGAACGACGACGGACTGTACCGGGACACGAGGGCGTTGTTGCAGCGGCTGGACAGCCTTACCGCCGACTTCAAGCGAAACCCGAAGAAGTACGTGAAGCTGAGCATCTTCTAGTCGATAGTCGATAGTCGATAGACGATAGTCGAGAGTCGAGAGTCGAGAGACGAGGGAGGGGTGGCCGAACGGGCTACCCTTTTTCGTTCGCGGGCGGCTCGACAGTCTGCTTGTTGGGTGCGAGCGGGCGCCGAATGCGCCCTGGCGTTGCCGCGGCGCCGGCCATGGCGCCCCGCCGTACTGCGGCGATGAGTCCGCACAGCATTCCCTGAACCTCGGCACACTGGACGTCCAGCTGTTCCTGGTTGCTCGTCGACAGGTGTCCCGTATCCCGTGCGAGGAGCAATAGGTACTCGGTCTCCTGCGCCGAGGCCAGCGCGATGCCAAGAAACCGCACGAACATGCCGTTGGTCTGGCTCCCCGCGCCCTCAACGATGTTTGTCGGAATCGAGGCTGAGGAGCGCCGCACCTGAGCGGCGATGTCCGATGCCGCACAGCGGGCAAACGCCGTGCGCACCGCGATGGCGAGTTGGTGCGCCTTCTGCCACACCACGAGGCGTCGATACGGGTGCATGCCGCACGATCGGGAGCGGCCAACCGGAATGCGCGACCGGAATCGCGCACTTCAAACCATTCGAGCGCTGCCGACCGGCAAAGGACAGCGGGGGCCCGGGCAGAAGCCCGACCCCCCGCTCTCGACTATCGACTATCGACTATCGTCTATCGTCTATCGACTATCGTCTGTCGTCAGAACGCATACCTCACCGACAGCTGCATCCGATAGTTCGACGCGATGTTCTGGTCGTTTACAAACG
>ERZ1292630.1165-Hain-H41-02um-R3-1165-length-26395-cov-7_pt1 | contig 17766 bp, 16 predicted proteins | sample MGYA00564408_ERZ1292630 | MGnify/ENA primary metagenome ERZ1292630 (study PRJEB36523, sample SAMEA6512641) | groundwater metagenome | collected 2019-01-08 | study: AquaDiva: Metagenomics assemblies of 32 groundwater samples
TAGGTGAGGGGGCGTGGCAATCTAATTTTTAAACAGTAGATTTTCATTTTTTAATCACTAAATAATTTTCCGGTTATATCACAAACTTATCTTGAAGTTTATCTTTGGCTAATATTTGGGCTTCTAAAAGGCTGTCAAATGTCCCCGTATCTATCCACGCTCCCGGAACCATTGCCGCCCTAAGTTCTCCCGCTTTAAGGTATAAATTATTGAGATCGGTGATTTCTAATTCTCCGCGGGCGGAAGGTTTTACGTTTTTTACCATTTCAATCACTTTATTATCATAGACATACAGCCCTGTGACGCAATAATTAGATTTTGGTTTAGTCGGTTTTTCTTCAATGGAAATTACTTTCATATTTTTCCCAAATTCCACAACGCCGAATCTTTCCGGATCCGGCACTTCTTTAGCGAAAATTTTTGCTCCCTTTTTGAAATTTTTAATATCTTTCGAAAAATTATCCTCAAAAATATTATCACCCAGTATCATTGCGACATTGTCTTTCCCTATAAAATTACTGCCTATTATAAATGCCTGCGCAAGCCCTTCGGGCTTGTCTTGGATTTCATAAGAAAATTTGGCTCCGAATTGTCTTCCACTTCCGAGCAGATTAAGATAGTCCCCGGATCTTTCCGGAGAAATAATGATTAAGATATCTTTAATGCCCGCTTTTATCAGCGTGTTTATCGGATAGTAGATCATTGGCCGATTATAAACCGGAAGCAATTGCTTTGATGTTATTTTAGTGCAGGGCCTTAGTCTCGTGGAGGCTCCTCCCGATAATATTATTCCTTTCATTTTGTATTTTTTACTTCGCCCGCCATAGCCTTGGCGTCGGCGGGTTTGATTAATTTTTCCCACCACTCCGGATTTTGTTTATACCAATTTATCGTTTTTTCCAGTCCCTCATTGAAATTATAGATCGGTTTCCACCCCAATTCTTTTTCGGCTTTTTGGAAATCGATCGCATAGCGGAAATCATGGCCCGGTCTATCATTTACAAATTGGATCATTTCTTCTCCAAATCCCATAGTTGATAAGATTTTCTTGATCAGTTCTAAATTTGTTATTTCATTATCGCCTCCGAGACAGTAAGTTTCTCCTATTTTGCCCCTTTTTATGATCATTTCCAAACCTCTTATATGGTCATCAACGAATATCCAATCGCGGATGTTATCGCCCTTGCCGTATAATGGAAGTTTTTTTCCGGTTAATAAATTTATAATGCATAGAGGTATCAATTTTTCCGGATATTGGTATGGTCCGTAATTATTGGAACAATTAGAAATTGTAATTGGCAGTTTATGGGTATGATAATAGGCTCTAACCAGATGATCTGAGGCCGCCTTGGACGCGCTGTAAGGCGAACGGGGATCGTAGGGCGTGCTCTCGGTAAATTTTTTATCACCGATTTTGATAGAGCCGAAAACCTCATCGGTAGAAATATGGTGGAAGCGGATCAAGCCGTTGTTTTTTGCGGCTTCCAATAAAATTTGAGTGCCCTCAATATTGGTCTTGATGAATTCATCGCAATTGTTTATTGATCTATCAACGTGGCTTTCGGCGGCGAAGTGAACGATAAGATCAATATCTTTTACTAATGCGTTTACTAGCGCGGCATCGCAAATATCTCCCTTTACGAAGGAATAATTTTTATTATTTTCAATACTTTTCAGGTTGTCCAGATTGCCGGCGTAAGTAAGTTTGTCTAAATTGACGATCTTGTCGGAAGGATTATTTTTCAGCCAATAATGTATGAAATTAGAACCGATAAATCCGGCTCCGCCGGTCACTAATAATCTCATAGTAGTAAGTTTATCTTAGTTGTTTGTATTAATCAAAAAATATTCTTTTTCGGTTTCTGCAACCATTTTCTTTAAGCTGAATTTTTCGGTTGCAATTTCTTTGGCTCTTTTAGCCAGTTCTTTTGCCACAACTGAATTTTCAATCAATCCGCCAATGGCGCGAGCTAAAGCTTCTGGATTTCTCTGGGCTACCATAAGGCCATTTTCGTGATTTTTAATAAGTTCAGGCATACCGCCGGCTTCAGTAATCACGATCGGAAGTTCGGCAGCCATAGCTTCTAGCAAGATGTATGGAAGCCCCTCTTTTATGGATGACATTACGAATACATCAAAAGTTTTTAGATATCGCGCGTCATTTCCGCCGGGCGGAATAATGAAAAATCTGTCATTAACTTTTAACTTAGAACTTAAAACTTTTAACTTCTCTAATTCCGGTCCCTCTCCGATTATGAAGAAATAAGTATTTGGAACTAGCCTTGCCGCTTCAATAAAAGTTTCATAATTCTTTTCTTTAACTAATCGTCCAATTGACCCGACCCAGGGGATATTAGTTTTAAGTTTTAAGTTTCCCTCCTTCGCAAGGCTTCGGACGGGCAAGTAAGTTATAAGTTTTTCAGATAATTGTTTTTTCGCCTCTTTCTTGCCCAAAAACTTTATATTCGCGCTTATTCCATTATGGATCGTTGCCAGTTTTTCCGGTTCACAAATATTGTATTCTAGGGCTAGATTATAATCATATCCGGAAACACAGATTATTTTATCTATGAACAACGAGGAGATTTTGTGCAGAAAAATATAAAAATTTCTGACAAACCAATTCAATTCGTTGGTATGGTTGAAAATCCATCCATGAGCAGTAAACACTATTTTCGGCCGTTTTTTGCCGCTAAGAATGCCGGCTAGCGCTCCTATTACTCCCGCCTTAGAACTGTTTAAATGCGCAATATCCGGTTGCTCTTTTTTGAATATTTTTACCAATTCTAATACAGCCAGCCAATCATTTATAAATAAGAACCACGGATATGTTTTATTAGAAAGCCATTCGATATCTTGTTTGCCATAAAGAATTTTAGCTTCAAACTTATTTTTATCTAAATTTTCCGCCAGATCTTTGGCATATTTTTGCGCTCCGCCTATTCCGGACTTTGTTAATATATATAAAACCTTCATCATATTAAGTATAAAACAATACAAAGGCTTAATTTGTTATAATTATTAGAATCCGATGATAATTATATGAACATTGCTTTATTTACCCTTGCATATGCCCCTTTTGAGGGCGGGGCAGAAATAGCCGCCCGAGAGATATTAGACCGTTTAAAAGGTCTAAATTTCACTATTTTTACCTATAAATTCAATAGGGATTGGCTATCTTTTGAGAAAAATAGTAACTATGGCATCGTAAGAGTTGGGCGCGGAACCAAAAAATATTATGGCTGTATTTGGGATAAAATATACTTTGTTTATAAGGCCTGGCAGGAAGCGGAAAAGATACATAAGCATAAAAGATTTGAAGTTATTTGGGCTTTAATGGCTTCTTATGGCGGGATAGCGGCTTTAATTTTTAAAATGAATCATCCTGGGGTGCCGCTGCTTCTTACTTTGCAAGAAGGAGACAGTGAAAAACATTTGGTTTTTGGAAAGTTCGGCTTGGTGGGCTGGTTCGGAAAAAGGATCGTTCAAAAAGCGGATTTTATTCAGCCTATCAGCAAATATCTGGCTGATTTTGCCATTAAAAGAGGCGCAAGCTGTCCGATAGAAGTGGTGCCAAATGGCGTAGATATAGATTTGTTTCAAACCAAATATAAAGAATCAGAAATAAAATTGATGCGGGATAATTTAGGCATAAGAGATGAGTATGTAATTTTGACCACATCCAGATTGGTATATAAAAATGGAGTAGATATTTTAATAAAATCCATAGCTAAATTAAAAGAAACTAGACCGAACATAAAGCTCTTGATAATTGGCGATGGGCCGGAGCTGAATAAATTAAAAGTTCAAAGTTCAAAGTTAAAAGTTGAAAATAATATTTTATTTTTAGGGCAAATACCGCAAAAAGACCTCCCTATTTATTTTAGAGTGTCGGATGTTTTTGTTCGCGCTTCACGGTCGGAGGGTTTGGGCAATTCTTTTTTGGAAGCCATGGCGGCCGGAGTTCCGGTAATTGGCACTCCGGTAGGCGGAATTGTTGATTTTTTGAGCAACGGCCATACCGGCATATTGGCCGATCCGGAAGATCCGGATAATTTGGCTGAAAAGATCGGCTATGTTTTGAGTCATCAGGATATAAGAAATAATGTTATTAAAAATGGATTAGCGTTGGTAGAGAAGCATTATTCTTGGGACATTGTAGCTCAAAAAATGGACCGCATCTTTAAATTACTCTGTCATTCCAAACTTGGCTTGGAATCCAGTTCCGACAACCATTAAATATTTAAGTATTAAATTATGAAAATTTTAATTTGTACCGGAATTTATCCGCCCGATATCGGAGGACCGGCTGAATATGCTAAAAATATCGCGGAAGAGCTTGGATCTCAAGGCAACAATGTGATGGTGGCTGGTTATGCCAAAGAAAAAAAGATGCCGATTGGCATCAGGCATATTTTTTATTTCTTTAGAATATTGCCGGATATAATAGGCGCCGATTTTATAATAGCCTTGGATACTTTTAGCGTTGGGCTTCCGGCGGTTTTTGCCGCCAAATTATTTAACAGAAAAATAGCCGTCCGTGTGGCTGGAGATTTCTTATGGGAAAGTTATATTGGAAAAGGCGGAGATATGATGACCCTGAAAGATTTTTATGGTAAAAGACCAAAATTGTCATTAAAACAAAAAATAATTTTTTCTTTGTCTAAATATGTTTTTAATAATTGTTCCGCGCTAGTGTTCAGTACAGATTGGCAAAAGAAAATAATAAGTGAAAACTATAATGTTAAAAATAAAAACTTATTTGTTATAGAAAATTTTTATGGCGATAAATTAAAGAATTTTGAGCCCAAAGAAAAGAATTATATTTTTGCCGGCAGGCTGATCAGATTAAAAAATTTAGAGCGATTAAAAAATGCTTTTGCGCAAGCGCAAAAAATAAACCCTGAAATAAAACTTGAAATTATCAGTAAAATATCCCATATAGAATTAATGGAGAAAATTCAGTCGTGTTGTGCGGTAATTTTGCCATCCTTGAGCGATATTAGCCCTAATTTCATACTGGATGCCATTAGAGCGGATAAACCGTTCATACTGACCAAAGAGACTGGTTTTTATGATAAATTGAAAGATATTGGGTTATTTATTGATCCATTAAATTCTGAAGATATTAAGAATAAGATTTTATTTTTGGCTAATGATAAAAACTATGGCCAATATAAGAATAAGATGGCTGATTTTAAATTTACCCATTCCTGGAAGGAGATAGTAGGGGAGTTTTTAGAAATTTATAAAAATATATGAAATTATTAGTTATCGGTTCAGATAGAAATTTGTTCAAAAAAAATTCCGACACTTGGAACCGTTATTTAGATTACGGAAAATTATTTGAAGAAATTCATGTAATAGTTTTTAATAAGCGCGATACCAATATACGAATGCATGTTCACCCTGTTAAATGTTGTTTCACAACAATTTTGTCAAAGACAAAATTATTTAACAGGGCAGGTGATACGAATAATACAAATAGGACACAAATAGGAAGCAATGTGTTTGTTTATCCCACAAATCATATTTTTAAGATTTTCTATCTCTGGAATGTTTATAGGATTGCGAAACGAATAATTAAAATAAATTGTCATTGCGAGGAGTCCGCGACGCGGCAATCTCAAAATTCAAATAGATTGCTTCACTTTGTTCGCAATGACAGAAAAAGGAAATTAAAAATTAAAAATTATCGAGACGAGCTTGTTGTCTCGAGTCAGGATCCCTTCGAATCCGGTCTAGCCGGTTGGATGCTCAAAAAAATATATAAAATTCCTCTCCAACTTCAAATTCATACAGACTTTTTAAGCCCATATTTTTGGAAAGAATCCTTTATCAATAAATTAAGAGTTATTCTGGCTAAATCTTTAATTTCCAGAGCCGACGGCATCCGTGTTGTTTCAGAACGTATCCGTCAGTCACTTGTCACTTGTCACATGTCACATGTCGTCAAAATTGACGTTCTCCCAATTTTCATTGACATGCAATCAATAAAAAATGCGCCAATTAAAATTGATTTACACAAAAAATATCCGCAGTTCAATTTTATTATCTTAATGGCTTCGCGGCTGACAAAAGAAAAAAATATTAGCTTGGCCATTGAAGCTATGGCGGAATTAGTTAAGAAATATCCAAAACTTGGTTTAGTTATTGTTGGCTCTGGATCGGAATTAGAAAGTTGTAAGTTGTCAGTTGTAGGTTATGGGTTGGAAAATAATGTAAAATTTGAACCCGCCGTTGATCACGATACATTATTTTCGTATTACAAAACCGCTGATTTATTTTTGTTGACATCTAATTATGAGGGCTATGGACGATCGGTAATTGAGGCTATGACGGCGGGATTGCCGGTAGTTATGACGGACGTCGGTCTTGCTAGGGAGATCGTAATAAATGGAGAAAATGGGGTCGTGGTGCCTGTGGGAGATACAAAAGCTATAGTTGATAGTATCGGCTCTCTAATTGATGACAGGGGCAAAAGAGACAGATTTAGCAATAATGCTCGCAAAACCATCGAGTCGCTATCTAATAGATCTGATTATTTGGAATCCTATAAAAAATCGTTCGATTTTTAATATATTCGCATTCATTCGTATAATATGACGAAAGAGCAATATTTAGAATTATATAGAAAATCAATTGAATCTTGTGTTTTCAGTTAGTAATTCGTATTATTTGTAGTATTCGTATAAATTTGTAGATTAGTATTATATTTTTATGAAAAAAATAAAAATAGGCTTTATCGGTCAGGGTTGGATCGGTAAAAATTATGCCGATGATTTTGAGAAAAGGGGATTTGACGCGGTTCGTTATTCTCAAGAGGAGCCATATATAAAAAATAAAAGCAAAATAAAAAATTGCGATATTGTTTTTATTGCCGTGCCGACACCGACGACTCCGAATGGTTTTGATTTGAGCATTGTGAAAAAGGTAATTAAATTGATTGGAAGGGGCGGGGTTGCCGTGTTGAAGTCAACTATCCTTCCGGGTTCTACAGAAATGATTCAAAAAGAAAATCCGGGTATTTTTGTTTTACATTCCCCCGAATTTTTAACAGAGGCAACCGCCGCTTTTGATGCCGGGCATCCGGATAGGAATATTATCGGAATTCCTAAAAATAGCAAGGATTTCATTGAAAAAGCTAAGTTAGTTTTATCCGTTTTGCCCAGATCGTCATATAATAAAATTTGCAGCGCAAAAGAGGCGGAAATAGTTAAATATGGCGGAAATTGTTTTTTCTATACTAAAGTTATTTTTATGAATTTACTTTATGATCTGGCTAAAAAAATGGGCTGTTCGTGGGATGTCTTGGGAGAAATGCTGTCTGCGGATCCCAGGATCGGAAAAGTTCATATGAACCCGATGCATAAAGGCGGACGCGGAGGAGGAGGCCATTGTTTTATAAAAGATTTTTCCGCCTTTGTTAATCTTTATAAAAAATATAAAAAAGATGATAAAACTGGCTTGTCCGTGCTTTTGGCAAATGAGAAAAAAAATATTGAACTTTTAGTATCAAGTAAAAAAGATTTGGATTTATTGACGGGGGTTTATGGAAAAAGATTAAAAAGAAAATAATGAAACTGCTTATAATCACCCAAAAAGTTGATATGAATGATCCTGTTTTGGGTTTTTTTCATCGTTGGATTGAAGAATTTTCTAAACACTGTGAAAAAATAATTGTAATTGCTTTGGGTGTTGGGGAATATCATTTACCAGAAAATGTAAAGGTCTTATCTCTTGGCAAGGAAGAATTTATTAGTAGTCATTCGTATTATTCGCATGTTATTCGTAGATTGGTATTAATTTATAGATTTTATAGGTATATTTGGCAAGAACGCAAAAATTACGATTCCGTTTTTGTGCATATGAATCAGGAATATGTTCTTTTGGGCGCTAAATTATGGCGGTTGATGGGCAAGAAAATAATGTTATGGAGAAATCATCCCGGAGGTAATTTATTGACCGATCTAGCGGTTCTTTTATCTGGTAGGGTTTTTTGCACATCAAAATATTCATATACTGCAAAATTTAAAAAAACAGAAATCGTACCGGTCGGAATAGATATGGATTTATTCAAAAGGCGTTCCGAGATCAAAAAACTGCCGAACTCTATCTTGTTTTTAGGCAGGATATCGCCTGTTAAAAATACCGATCTGCTGATAGAAGCTCTTAATTTACTTAATAAAGAAAATTTTTCTTTTAACGCCGCGATTATAGGCGATGTCGCTGATAAAGACAGGAAATACTGCGAATTGATTAAAAATAAAATTAGAGAGTATGGATTGGAGAAGGAGATGGATTTTCGTGAAGCCGTGACACCGAAAGAGACGCCGGATCTGTATAATAAGTATGAATTATTTGTTAATTTAACCCTGACTGGCAGTATGGATAAGACTATTTTTGAAGCAATGGCCTGCGAGACCCTTATTCTGACGTCGAATCAGTCGCTAAAGGGATTCATTGACAATGTTTTTATTATCAATGAAAATGATGTAATCCGGCTGGCATCCGGAATAAAAGAGATCATCTCTTTAAGCGCCGACAAGAAAGCAGGATTGGGCATAGAATTAAGAAAATTCGCGGTTGAAGATCATAGTTTGGCGAAACTGATGAAAAGAATATTAAAATGAAAAAATTATCGGTAATTATTCCGGCATATAACGAAAAAAATACAATAGAAGAAATAATCCACCGCGTTAAAGCGGTTGATTTAGATGGCTTGGAAAAAGAGATTATAGTTGTGGATGATGGATCTAAAGACGGCACAAGAGAGATACTGAAAACAATTTCCGGCATAAAATATATCTTTCATGATAAAAATCTTGGAAAGGGCGGAGCGATAAAGACCGGTTTTCAGAATGCTACCGGCGACATTTTGATCATTCAGGACGCGGATTTGGAATATGATCCTCAAGATTATGGGAAAATGCTGAAATCAATACTTAGCGGGCAGGCGGACGTTGTTTATGGTTCAAGGTTTTTGACCAGTGAACCCAAAAGGGTAATGTTTATCTGGCATTTGCTGGGTAATTTATTTTTGACGTTTCTTTCTGATTTGCTGACCGGATTAACTTTGACGGATATGGAAACCTGTTATAAGGCATTTCGTAGGGAGGTAACCGATTCTTTTAAGGATAAGATAGCGTCCAAAAGGTTCGGGATAGAACCGGAGCTGACTGCGAGAGTGGCGAAGGGAAATTGGAGAATTTATGAGGTAGGGATATCTTATTACGGAAGATCATACAAAGAGGGGAAAAAGATCGGATGGCGAGACGGCGTGGCGGCAATATGGCATATATTGAGGTTTAATTTGTTTAAGTAATAATATAAACAATGAAAAGACTTAATGTCTTATTGATGCGTCCGGATGCAATGTCCGATGAATTAATCCCGCCTTTTGGTTTGGGATATTTGGCTACCGCCATAAGGAAAAATCACGATGTAAAGATATTGGACGGCATTAAAGAAAAACTAACTTTAGAAAAATTTGATGAGTTTTTAAAAAGTAATCAATTTGATGTCGTGGGAATTCAAATTTTTACTTTTCAGATCGTGAAAGCGAAAGAATACATTAAATTTATTAAAAAGGCATTTCCCCGGATAAAAATAATTTTAGGGGGCCCGCACCCATCCTGCAGTTCTCTGAATATATTTCAGTTTTTCCCGGAAATAGATTGGGCTTTTAAGGGCGAGGCAGAAATTGGATTAGTAAGATTATTGGATTTGTTGGCAGAAAATGAAGAAATATCGCAAAAAGATATGGCGGATATCCCGGGCTTAATTTGGAGGTCCAACGAGCAGACGGTTGCCAATAAGCAAATTTTTATTGACGATTTGGATAGTTTGGGAATGCCGAGCTGGGATCTCTTAAGACCGGACACCTATCCTTTGGCTCCGCACGGAGGTTTTTTTAAAAATTATCCTATCGCCCCGATAATTATTACGCGCGGCTGCCCATTTTCCTGCACTTATTGCGCCGGCTATCTTGTGAGCGGAAAGAAAATCAGGTCAAGGAGCGTGGACGAAGTGATAAAAGAAATAAAACTTCTTTATTATCAGTACAATATAAGGGAAATTCACATTGAAGATGATAACTTCACATTCAATGCTGACCTGGTCAGAGTTTTTTGCAGAAAGTTAAAAGAAAATAATCTTAATATAACATGGACTTGTCCAAACGGCGTTCGTTTGGATACTCTGACCGAGGAACTTCTTTTGACCATGAAAGATGCCGGACTTTATAGTATCTCCGTGGGGATTGAATCCGGTTCGGAGAGAATACTTAAGGATATGAAAAAGAATCTCACTAAAGAAAAAATCAGAGAAAAAGTTGGATTAATTAAAAAGTGCGGCTTGGAAGTTTCAGGGTTTTTTATAATTGGTTATCCCGAAGAAACTATGGAGGATATTATGGAAACAATTAATTTTTCATTAGAATTAGATTTAAAAAGAGCTGGATTTTCTCTTTTCAAACCCTTTCCTGGAACTGAAATCACCAATAGATTGCTGGAGCGAGGCGAATTAGAAGAGATGTCGGACGAGGATTGGAGCAAGTTTGTGCTGGCCGATGCGGTTTATGCCCCTAAAGGATTCACAAGGGAACAGATGAAAAAGTTGAGGAAAAAAGCGCTGTTCCGCTTTTATTTCAGGCCCAAAATAATGTTGAGATTTTTTGGTGAAATTAGGAATTTTAAGCATTTTAAATTGATCTTAATAAGAGCCTATCGTTGGTTGTTTGGAGCAAAATAAACCCCGCACCAAAAGGCGCGAGATAAAATTTGCGTATTATTCTTGAATTTTAATAATGTTGACAGGGCAAACATTGGCGGCCTCCTTAACGCAATCAATATTGTCAGTTTCCAATTCAAAAATGCCATCGCTATTTTCTTTTGATTTTTTTAGTGTGGCTAAATTGTCTTTTTCCGACATTTCAAATATCGCCGGGCAAACTAAGGCGCATGCCCCGCAACTTATGCATTTTTTTCTTTCATGAATGATCTTTATCATATATAAAAACAATAATTCATTTTTTAAAAAAAGTAAAATATAAAGTGTTTTGATGCCGTTTGCTTTGCGGGTGTAAGAACCTATCTCAATAATAATTCCTAACGCGATACTGGCCAATTTTATTTAGAACCAGGCGGGAGGAGGAAATCGTGGTTTATCCACCTTTCCGACGACCAACGCAGTTATAAATAAAATTGGCTGTATCCCTCTGGGTTGCCGTATAAGATTGAAAATTTCTGTGTTATGCCTCCAAGCCGTGGAATCATCCACTGGCTTGCCCCCTCACCTATGTATAGGTGCGGGGGCTTGTCGGCAAGCCTTGAAATTTTCAACTTATCATGGCAACGCGTTTGAGGATTATTATTGAGATAGGTTCTAGTAAAAGTGATAGAATTATTAAATGGTAAAAAATAAGCATTCTTTTGACCAACAATTAAATAAGGATTTTATTGTAAAAGTCTCTTTGGGCATTATTGTGGCGGCGGCTTTTTTTATCAGAATATTCAATCTTGGCGGACAGGATATGGCGTCTGACGACGTGCTTTATTCATTTCGTTCAATAGGGCTTGTGGATTACGTTGCCTCATTGAATTTTCAGTCAACGCCTATGAGCTGGTTTTCAGAGCGTCAATGGTGGCAGAGCTTGTCTTTTCATGACCACCCTCCTCTAGTTTTTATTATCCAGTGGATTTTTTTCAAGATCGGCGGAATAAATGTCTGGGCGGCGCGAATGCCGTTTGCGCTTGCAGGCGCGCTTTCCGTATTGTTTTTGTTTTTTTTGGGAAGAGAATTATTTAGCGCGCGAATTGGGCTATTTTCGGCAGCGGCATTGGCAGTTGCTAATTATGCCGTATGGATTTCCAGGATAGGCTTGCTAGACGGCTTTTTAGTGCTTTGGATAATTCTTTCATTATATTTTTTTGTAAAAGCCGAAACAAAGCCCATTAATTATCTGTGGTGGGGGATTTTTTGCGCGGCCGGAATTTTAACTAAATACACGTTTATTTTTATGTTTCCGGTTTTTATCGCCATGTTATTTTTTAGAAGAAAAACAGTTTTTAAAGAAAAATGGTTTTATATCGGAATAATTGCTTTTTTTATTCTTATTTCCCCGATAATTATTTACAACATAATGATGTGGCAGACAAGGGGGCATTTAGATTCAACATTGTCTTCAATGATAGGGAAAATTCCCGAAGATTTTGAGGGATTAGCTAGGAGTTCTGACAGGAATATGGATATTCTTTCAGCGCTAAAAGAAATTTTTTATGATAATTTTAGCATAGGATTTATAATTTTATTTTTTTCAGGAACGATCTTGTTCATCTATGGGCTGTTTAAAGATAAAATAATCAAGGATAAATACTTGATTATTTTATTTGGTTTATTATTTGCTTTGGCGATGCTTATATTCGGAGGTATTGGCGGCGGGAGATTCGGAGTCATTGTTTTGCCGTTTACGGCGCTGATTATAGGTTATCTGGCAAGTTCGGCCATTGAATGGTTTGATCTAGGGTCAAAAAAGAAGGCGGTAATATCGATCCTTTTATTATTTGGAATTTGGGAGGTTTTTTATGCAATTCAAAGCCAATTGGTTGTTAAGCCATTAATTAATAACAGATTGCTTTTGAGCGCTAATTTGCCGTCTTATGGCGGATATAATCAGCTTGAAAAATATATCAGTGACTTTTATAAGGATCAAAAAGCTAGGCCGGTTATAAATTTTTATGTAGAAGTTCCTCAACTTGCGCGATATCAGGAAAAAATTATTGGCGAGATATCAAAAGATAGGGCGCAATTGGCGCCATACGAACATTTATTGGTTTATAGCGATCGTTTGGCTTGGTTTCCAATGGTTTGGATCACTGAACGAAGGATATTGTACGAAGCGATTCCGATTATTTCTTTATCTAGATTTATAGGTATGTTGCAAATGAAGGGAATTGAGTATTATAAAAAATTCGGGCTAAAAGATATTACCATCATTGTTCCCACAGATAATATTAAACAAAATCAGTTAATAAGCGACGAAGAGGGGGTAGATGATTTTGTTAGTCAATTGGAGGCGGGATTGGAGCCCGACACTGAAATAAGCGGCGGGGCTGATGGCAAGGCGCTGTTTAAGGTCTTCAGCTTCCCCTTTCCCTAATTGATTTATTGGAAAATTAACTTTTAATATTGTATTATTTATAGCAATGATAAATAACAAAAAAGTAGTTGTGGTTCTGCCGGCTTATAATGCGGCCAAGACCCTTAAAATAACTATAGACGCCATTCCCAAAAACTTCGTTGATGATATTATTCTTGTTGATGATGCCAGTAAAGACAATACCGTGGAGGTGGCGAAACAGCTTGGTTTAAAAGTATTTGTTCATCCCAAAAATCGCGGTTATGGCGGAAATCAGAAAACTTGCTATAAGGAAGCGCTGAAATTAGGCGCTGATATTGCCATAATGGTTCATCCGGATTTTCAATATGATCCTGTTTATATTCCTCAAATGCTGGAGCCGATGGTGAATGGCGGAGCGGATGCGGTCATTGGCTCAAGGATGGTTTTTCCTAAAAATGCTTTGGCGGGGGGAATGCCGTACTGGAAATTTGCGGCCAATATTTTTCTGACCAAACTGGAGAATTTTGTTTTGGGATACAGATTAAGCGAATATCACTCCGGTTTCCGCGCCTATAATAGAAAGGTGATGCAATTGCCTTTAGAGCTGGATTCTGATGATTTTGTTTTTGATACCGAGATAATCGTGCAAATGCGTCTTGCAGATCTAAAGATCAAAGAAATTCCCATTAAGACAAAGTATTTTCCCGAAGCGTCCCAGATCAGCTTTAGAAGAAGCGTGAAATACGGTTTTGCTATTTTAGGAGTGCTTTTGAGATATTTATTGTTTAAGCTTGATTTAAAAAAATATGATCAATTCAGCCAAGTTAATAGAATTTCTTAAAAAGAATTATATCGGCCTATTTTTAATAGGCCTTATTTTTTTTATTGTGATTTTTTCCGCTGCTACGCTTACAACGAAGCCAAGATTTTGGGTTGACGAAGCTTTTACGGTGGAATTGGCTCATAACTTTTTAAAATTCGGAGAGCTGGATGTTCGGGTTGGTCCCGATCAATTTTCGGGAATACCTTATCTTATACAGTCAACCGGCTATCCGCTGACTGTTTCTTTGGCGGCAGTTTTCAGTTTTTTTGGCTTTGATCTGGCCATTGCTAGAATTTTTATGTTGGCGCTTATGGCAGTTTTTTTAATAGCGCTTTTTTTATTCGGCAAAAAATTGTTCGGCGCTGGAAATGCCATTCTTTCATTGCTATTAATAGCAACATTTTCTTCTTTTTATGCTAGCGGGAGGACCGCGGTCGGGGAAATTCCAGGTTTTATTTTATTGATTGCGGGCATATATTTTTGGCTGATTAAGGATAAATATTTTTGGAGCGGATTGTTTTTGGGTCTGGCGGTTGCGGCAAAACCATCGGTGTTCTTATTGGCATTGCCGGCTATGATCTTGGCGTTGCTTGTGGAACGGCAAGATTTTTTAAAAAGGATATTAAAGATCGGTTTAGGCGTTTTGCCGGCCATAATTGTCTGGATACTTTTAGTTTTGGAACACCCTTTTTTGAAAACGGTTTGGATGGAGATCGTTAATTTCTATAAAAATCCTTATGGCGGAGCAACGGCATCAAATATTATTAATAATTTAGCTAATTTCTTTCAATCTACCACGCTTATTTATTTTGGCATTTTGTTCTTAGTGGTAATTTTAGGCAGATATTGGTCATCGGAAGAGGGACGGCGCAGACCTTTTTATAATTTTGTGATCTTTTATGGAATTATCGCTTTTGCTTATTATTTGCGCAGTCCGGGCTGGTTAAGATATATTTTGATCGCCGAGTTTTTGATTCTTTTTGCGCTTCCGCAGGCCCTAACAGATATTTTTTCAAGATTTTCCGCTAAAGGCGGATCCGCCTCTGGCGGAAAAGTTTCCGGAATCAAAATGACAGGTGGTAAATTAACTATTATCGCCGTGTTATTGCTTGCCATTATTCAAATAACCAATCTTTTCACGGGGGCTCAGATATATTATTCCGATTCGGCGATCAAAGCGGCTTCATTCATCAATAAAGAATTTCCCGGGAAGTCTGTGTGGATCGCGGATTCCTTTGAGGCGTCTGTTTTATTAGAGACCGATAAAAAATATCAGACAGTTAAAGTGACTGGCATTGCGCTGATTGGCAATGAATTGGTTTTGGATAATTACTCACCGGAAGTTGTTGTATCTTTAAATAATAAAGACTTTACCCAAAGCGAAAAGGTAATATTGGATAATAAGTATGATATTTTTAATAATAAGGCTGGATACGAAATTTATATTTTAAGATAGGTTCTGCCATGAAAAACCATTCTTTAAATACATTAAAATGCCCCTTGTGCCAAAGCGCAGAATTAGACCGTTTGTTTCAAGCCGATGATTATATCGCCCTGGATCCTTTTGTTGTTCACAGATGCGCCCATTGCGATTTGGCCATTACCGATTTGGGGTTAATAAACAAAAACATTTCAGATTATTATGGCGGGGGATATTATGGCCAAAGAAAATTTTTAGTGGAGAGTATTATAAATTATGTGAGGGTTGGAATTATTTCAAGGTTTAAATATCTTACGCCCGCTCTTTCTTTGCTTGATGTTGGCTGTGGCAACGGGACGTTCCTGATGAGTATGAGAAAGCGCGGTTGGCAGTCTTTTGGGACAGAGATCGCGCCATCTAATCATATGCGGCAGTGCGCGGGTGAGTTTATAAAGAAGGGGGATTTTCGAAAAAGCGACTTTTCAGGAAATTCTTTTGATGTAATTACGATGTGGCATTCTTTGGAGCACGTTGAAGATCCATTGGGGTATCTTATTGAAGCGGAAAGAGTTTTAAAAGATGGTGGTGTATTGATCGCGGAAATACCTAATTTCCGGTCATGGCAGGCTAGAATTTTCAGGGAAAATTGGTTTCATTTGGATGTGCCGAGACACTTGTTTCATTTCTCTCCGAAAAGCATAAGTATTCTTTTCCGGAAAGCCGGCCTTGAGAATATCAGGATTAGAAGGAGTAGTCTGATTTATGGATTTTTTGGGTGTCTGCAGAGCGCCCTGAATGTTTTTAGTGTCAGAAAAAATTTATTTTTCGATTTTTTGAACAACAAGGTCTCTTTGGGCGGTATGTATAAAGATAACAGAAAAGATCTTTTTATAAATATAATTTTGTTTATACCGGCATTGATTGTGTCAATTGCGTTATTTTTAGCAGAAACTAGCATGGGCAGAAGTGGTATAATTTTGGTTTTAGGACATAAGTCCGTTAAATAACTCCAATGAAAGAATTTTTTATAAAAAATAAATACCTAATTTTAATTTCATCATTTGTTGTTTTAAATATTTTTGTTTCATATTTTTATGTTGGATATCAGCCCGAACTTAAAAAAGATGCCGTAGAATATTTTGAAGCCGCTAGATTTTTACAAGGCGATCCCGTAAGCGATCGAATGCAGTTGGGCCGTATTATTACCACGCCCCTGTTTCTTTATGCCTCAATTTTTGCAAATTACTTATTTAAAGATTTTAGCGTGAGTTTTTCAGTTGTAAATATTATTTTTTATTTTCTTTTAGCGCTCGCTTTTTATTTTTTAGCGCTGGAAATATATAAAGAAAAGAAAGTGGCTTTATTGGGCTCAATTTTGGTCATTTTTAATTACTATGTATTAGATCCTAGCAACGCCCATTTGGCGGATATGAGTAGCTGGTTCTTCTTCATTTTTTCCACTCTTTTAGCGATTAAATATATCAATACATTCAATAGAAAATTTTATTATTTATCAATTATTTTTGCGGCAATTGGTGTTTTGTTCAAAGAATATGGCGGTTTGGCGCTGGGTAATTTAATTTTATTGATTTGTATATCAGATATTCCACGGAAGCAAAAGCTTAAGGATTGCTTGGTTGCGATCGTTTTAGTTTTAATGCCTCTTTTATCTTTTCACATTTTCATTTATTTTAAATACCATTATTTATATTTTGATAAGTTCTTAAATGTTGGGATAGCTTCATCTGTTCCCGGATTTGAACCAAAGAGTTTTAGTTTATTGGTAAAAATTTTAGGCTGGCTATTTTCTTTTGGCTGGCTGGCTTTTTTATTTGGCGTTAAGGAAGAATTTAAAATGAGGGATTCTAAAAGATTAAAAATTTTATTGGCCATTTTGCCGGTTACTTTAACATTTTACATTTGGCCGGCCATTACTCAAAGATTGGCTGTGATCTTTATGTTCTGGCTTTCGCTTATTGCTGGCTTCGGGCTTTCCAGGATAAAATGGTACTTATTGTATCCATTTTTAGGAATTTATATTTGGTTCAATTACAACATAAGATTTTTACTCGATAAAATTAATTTACCCTTTTAAAAAATGAATAATTTTTCCGCCGAAGGCGGATCCGCCTCTGGCGGAAAAGACCTAATAGTTCGCAACAAATTACTTTTGATTATTTTGCTGGTCAGTTTTGGACTAAGTATTTCTTATTCTTTTTATTACAGAATAGAACCGGCCGTTGATGCTTTGTCTTATGATAAAATAGCGCAAAATATTGTCAGCGGAGTCGGATACAGGGAAAACATCGGAACCGATCTAGCTTATGACTATAGCATTGCCAGGGTGGGACCTCTTTACGAATATTTTTTAGCGGGTATTTATAAAATTTTTGGGCATAGTTA
>ERZ1292630.1909-Hain-H41-02um-R3-1909-length-19786-cov-49_pt1 | contig 17765 bp, 17 predicted proteins | sample MGYA00564408_ERZ1292630 | MGnify/ENA primary metagenome ERZ1292630 (study PRJEB36523, sample SAMEA6512641) | groundwater metagenome | collected 2019-01-08 | study: AquaDiva: Metagenomics assemblies of 32 groundwater samples
AATAGGGTATGTAGATATTGACAACAGGGTATGGTGATATTGACAATAGGGTATGTAGATATTGACAACAGGGTATGGTGATATTGACAATAGGGTATGTAGATATTGACAACAGGGTATGCAGATATTGTCAATAGGGTATATAGATATTGACAATAGGGTATTATGGGTGGGGGTATAGGGGGCGTGGGGGTAGGGTATAGGCACCGTCTCTAACTGGTATAGCATCTATCCCTTTATTTTATTAAGGTTAGAAATACTTGCCACAGTTTAGACGGCAATATAACATGCATTTTTTGCATGTTATTACTGATAAAATAAGCATTTTGTGGAGATTAATGACTATGCCGCGCAAGCCATTTTTTATGAAACTGCCCCAGTCAAGGGTGGATGAATTGACTGATTTTATCAACAAAAATGATTCCGCTGCCGGCGGTGACATTCGTGTCTCAATCAGGGGCCGGGTGATTCTGGCCTCCATCAGAGGTATGAGCGTAAAGCAGATTATGGCTAAATTCGGATTTAAGGAACGGACCATCTGGTACTGGCGCAGTGCCTATGAAAAATACGGCATTGAAGGGCTTAAGTCAAAACCCCGCTTAAAATAATAAGGGTCTGAAGGGACTTCCTCCTTGGGTGGAACAGACGCGATAGCGAACTTTGTGGTGAAGGATTATTTATTTTCCGCTTTTTGGATTCCGTGTCAAGCACGGAATGACATTATTCTTTGCGTCTCTGCGGTGAGAAGTTATTCGTGTGATTCGTTCCTGTCTGTGTTAATCTGTGTGCATCTGTGGCCGTACTTCCCGTAATAATATTTTGCATAAATATTTATAAAATACTTGACATCTCACCATATATTTGTATAAGTATGCAAAATTACTGAATAGTTATACAGAAAGAGGTAAGGTAGCCCGCCTACGCTGAAGCTGCGGCGAGGTCTAAGAGCCAGTAACTCGCTGCGCTCTAACTGGCTCTAAGAGAGGTTTAAATATGAAAGAGAAATTGAACCGGCAGGCGGCCATAGCCAAGATAATCAAGAAGCATCAGGTGTTTACCCAGGATGGATTGCTAAAACATCTTAAGCATGCCGGTATCCGGGTGACCCAGGCCACTTTGTCCCGGGATATCCAGGAGATGGGGGTTATCCAGGTGCCGGGTTTATCAGGACGTTATTACCAGATGCCCTCGGCGGCCAACATCCCGGTGGCGCCGGCTGAACTCATCCGCCGCTTTAACGGCTATGTGGCGACCATTAAACACGCCGGTAACCTGATTGTGGTTACGACCCTGCCGGGCGAGGCATCGGGTGCGGCCCGGCTGGTGGATGGACTGAATTTCAGAGAGGTGCTGGGCACCGTGGCCGGCGACGATACCTTTTTGATTGTGGCCGACAGTAGTAAATCTGTTAACAAGATATTAAAAACACTAAAAGCGTAACCACAGATAGACACAGATAAACACTGATAGATGTCTGCGGTTAATAAGGAGATTAATATGCAAGAGAAGATTGTAATGGCTTATTCAGGCGGGTTGGATACCTCGGTGGCCATCAAGTGGCTCCAGGAGAAATACGATGCTGAGGTGATAACCGTAATCGTGGATGTCGGCCAGGGCGGCGACCTGGAGGCGGTCCGGCAGAAGGCGCTGACTATCGGCGCTGTCAAGTCCATCCTGATTGACGCCAAAGAGGAGTTTGTGGCCAAATACATCCTGCCGGCTATCAAGGCCAATGCGGCTTATGAGGATAGTTATCTCTTAGCCACGGCATTGGGCCGGCCTTTGATTGCCCAACTGCTGGTCAAGGTGGCGGCCCAGGAAAATGCTACGGCCGTGGCGCACGGCTGCACCGGCAAGGGCAATGACCAGGTTAGGTTTGATGTGGCGGTCAAGGTGCTCAATCCGAAACTGAAGATTATCGCGCCGGCCCGGGAATGGGATTTTACCCGGCCTTCGGCTATTGAATACGCCCGGGCCAACGGGATTCCGCTGGACGGGATTATCAAGACCAAGATTTACAGCATTGACGAGAATCTCTGGGGCCGGAGCATTGAATGCGGTGTCCTGGAAGACGCCTGGTTAGAGCCGCCGGAGGATGCCTTTGATATGACGTCTTCGCCGTCGGCCGCGCCGGATATGCCGACCTATGTGACCATAGATTTTGAAAAGGGCATTCCGGTCGGGCTGGATGGCCAGCAAACCGAGCCGCTGGCCCTGATTAATTCGCTCAACATTATTGCCGGCGCCAATAGCGTCGGCCGGATGGACCATATCGAGAACCGGCTGGTGGGCATAAAATCCCGGGAGGTCTATGAATGCCCGGCCGGGACGGTCCTGCACGCGGCGCATCAGGCCATGGAGTCAATGTGTCTTACCCGGGATATGGCGCATTTCAAGAAGCTGATAGAGCAGAAGTATTCGGAGCTGGTTTATTACGGGCTGTGGTTTTCGCCGCTCCGGGAGGCGCTGGACGCTTTTGTGGAAACCACCCAGCAGACCGTGACCGGCAAGGTTCGGATGAAGTTATACAAGGGTACCTGCACGGCGGTCGGGCGGCAGTCGCCGTTTTCGCTCTATAACGTGAAACTGGCTACCTATGAGGCCGGGGATACCTTTAACCACAAGGCGGCTGAGGGTTTTATCCATCTCTGGGGCCTGGACCTGCAGACCTATGGCAAGGTAATCCGGAAGGCGCTCCATCCGTCCCATAAGGCCGTGGTGGATTCGGAATTGAATTGCCCGTTGGGGGTGTGAAAGGTGTAATAAGATTGTGAGATTGCTTCGTCGCTACGCTCCTCGCAATGACAGTCATTGCGAACCTGAAGGGACCGCGTACAGCGAACCCGAAGAGCGTGGCAATCTCCGCATGGCGCAGATTAATTATGACTAAAACACTTTGGTATAAAAGCAAAAAAGGGCTGGTCAGCGGCCTGATAGATGGTTTCCAACAATCATTCTCGGTTGATAAGCGGCTGACAGATGAGGATATCTTGGGCAGTATTGCCTATGCCCAGGCGCTCAAGCAGGCCGGCGTATTGTCAGGCAAGGAAACTATGACTATCAAGAAGAATCTGTTAAAGATGAATAAGCAATTTGTTGTTCGTAACGGCTATAAGGCAGAGGATGTTCACACGGCCGTGGAAATGGAATTAACCAGGATGTCCGGTAAGGTGGCCGGTAAGATTCATACCGGCCGGAGCCGGAACGAGCAGGTGGTAGCGGACGAGCGGCTGTATCTCAAAAAGGCCGTGGCCGGGATTCAGGCGGAGATTCATAATCTGCAAAAAGAGATTGTCAGCCAGGCCCAAGCACATATCAAGGTGATAATGCCCGGCTATACCCATCTTCAGCAGGCGCAGCCGGTATTGTTCAGTTACTATCTGATGAGTTGGTTTTTTGCCCTGGAGCGGGACAAGAATCGGCTGAGTGATTGTCTCAAGAGAGTTGATATTTCTCCATATGGCTCTGGCGCATTGGCCGGTAATGCCTATAAGATTGACCGGCGCAAGCTGGCTAAGCAATTGGGTTTTAGCGGCGTCTCGGTAAATGCCCTGGACGCCATCAGCGACCGGGATTTTATTATCGAGTGCCTATCCGGATGCGCCATTCTGATGATGCATCTGAGCCGGGTCTGCGAGGATTTGGTTATCTGGTCCACCGGTGAATTCGGATTTGTCCAAATGGCCGAAGGACTGGCTACTTCCAGTTCCCTGATGCCCCAAAAGCATAATCCGGATGCGCTGGAACTTATCAGGGGCAAGACCGGACGGGTCTATGGCAACCTGTTCAATATACTGACCGTGATGAAAGGTCTGCCCAGCGGATATAACAAGGATATGCAGGAAGACAAGGCGCCGATGTTTGACAGCATTGATACGGTCCAGGCCTGCCTGAAGATTCTGGCGCTGGCAATCAAGACCATGAAGATATTCCCGGAGCGGATGGAAGCGGCGATAAACAGCCGGATTTTGGCGACTGATATGGCCGACTATCTGGTCAAGAAGGGGATTCCGTTCAGGTCCAGCCACCATATTGTCAGCAAGCTGGTGCGCTACGCCATAGCCAATCAGCAGCCAATTGAGTCGCTTAAGATAAATGATTTCAGGCGCTTTTCGCCGGTGTTTGATAAGGACGTCTATAAAATATTTGATATAAGGAAATCGATTGAATCTAAAAACACCCTGGGCGGCACCGCTACGCCTATGGTGAAACAGCAGATAAAAACAGCGAAGGAGTTATTAGAGCCAGTTTGAGATTAACGGATTACTGGCTCTTATCCCACTGGGGCTGAAGTAAATAATTGTTACCCGGACAGCGAAACTGCAGAAAACACTTGACGGGGCAGATTTTTAGTTTATTATACCCGTTTCCATTTCATTTGCCGCATTAATCATGCAGGGGAAGTGACAGGAGAATTTATGTTGAAAGTCGGGGTGGTCGGCGCGACCGGTTACGCCGGGCGCGAACTGATAAAGATTTTACTGAGGCATCCCCAGGTCAAAATAACCTCAGTCAGCGCCAGCGGCAACAAAATCGAATCTATCTCGGATGTATTCCCCGTATTCAGGAATCATCTGGATTTGATATGCGGCGAGTCAGACCCGAAAGCAATAGGCCGATTGGCTGATTTTATATTTCTGGCCTTGCCGCATCGGGTTTCTATGAGCTTTGCGCCGCAGTTTCTGGAGTTGAACAAGAAGGTGGTGGACTTAAGCGCTGATTATCGCCTCAAGGATAAATCATTATATGAAACCTGGTATGGCGTAAAGCATTCCAGCCCCCGGTTGCTGACCGCGGGTGTTTACGGGCTTTCGGAACTGTACCGGAAAGATATTGCCCGGGCCAGGTTGGTAGCCAATCCCGGCTGTTATCCAACCTCGGCTATCCTCGGATGCGCGCCGCTGCTCAAGAAAGGTTTGGTTGAAGCGGACCGGATTATCATTGACGCCAAGTCGGGCGTGACCGGCGCCGGACGGGTGCCGGCCAGGCCGTTACAGTTTTCCGAGGTGAACGAAAATCTCAAGGCCTATAAAATAAACCAGCACCAGCATATGCCGGAAATAAATCAGGAGCTGTCCCGGCTGGCTAAGTCAAGGATTGAGGTAACGTTCGTGCCGCATCTGGTTCCGATGAATCAGGGGATGCTGTCAACGATATATTTTAATCTCAAGAAGGAATTGGTCACCAAAGATTTGATAACGCTTTACCGGAATTATTATAAGAATGAACCGTTTATCAGGATTTTAGATGAGGATGTGTTCCCCGAAACCGGGCATGTGCTCAATACTAATTTCTGCGATATCGGGATAAAGGTGACCGGCCGAAAAGCGTTCGTGATAACCGCTATTGATAATCTCTGGAAAGGCGCGGCTGCCCAGGCGGTCCAGAATATGAATATTATGGAAGGTTTTGATGAAAGAGCGGGGTTGTTATAGATGAGAAAGATTTCAGGTTCGGTAACCGCGCCTAAGGGGTTTTTGGCCGCCGGCATCAAGAGCGGCATCAAGGAAAACAAGCTTGATTTAGGCCTGATTTTCTCCAAGGTGCCGGCGCTGGCCGCCGGGGTTTTCACCCGTAATGAGATAAAGGCGGCGCCGGTGGAAATCTGCCGGGAATACCTGAAAGACGGCCGGGCCCAGGCTGTTATCGTTAACAGCGGCAATGCCAATTGCCTCACTGGACAGAAGGGATTCAACCAGGCCGTTGACATCACCAAGCATTTATCAGCCCGGCTGGCGATTAGGACAGAGGATGTGCTGATAGCATCTACCGGCGTTATTGGCAAGCCGTTTCCGGCTGATAAAATAATCGCCGCCATACCGGAGTTAGTAAACAAGCTGAGTCGGGCAGGCGACATTACTGTGGCCAAGGCTATCATGACGACTGATTTGGTTCTCAAGAAAATTGCCGTGAGCATAAAGATCGGCGGCTGGAATGTAAAAATCGGCGGCATCGCCAAGGGCTCCGGAATGATACATCCGAACATGGCCACGATGTTGTGTTTCCTGACCACCGACGCCTGCATTGAGTTGAGCGCGCTGAGAAAGGCCCTGCGCGATGCGGTTAATGAATCTTTCAACGCCATAACAGTTGACGGCGATATGAGCACCAATGATACCGTGTCGATTCTGGCGAATTCCCTGGCCGGCAACCCCAGGATAAAGCCGGGGACTAAGCATTACCGGATATTCTATGATGCGCTGAAGTATGTCGCTTCCTATCTGGCGAAAGAGATAGCCAAGGATGGCGAAGGCGCCAGTAAATTTGTTGAGGTGGAGGTAATCGGCGCTAAGAGTAGGTCGGATGCCCAAAAGATAGCCGACCGGATTACTAATTCAAATCTGGTCAAGACAGCCATTGCCGGTGAAGACCCGAATGTCGGCCGGATTGCTTCTGCCGCCGGCGCCGCCGGGGTAAGATTTGATGCGGATAAGTTGGAGGTTTATCTGAGCGGGCTGAAGATAATGGGCCAGGGAAAAATATACGACCAGGCCCGGGCTCAGGCCAGGAGATTATTGCAGAATCAGGCGATTAAGATAACCGTCAATCTGAATGCGGGGAAAGGCGCCGCGACCAAATGGACCTGTGATTTGACCGAAGGATACATAAAAATAAATGCAGCATATAATTAAAAAGGCCGAGGTTTTGATAGAAGCCATACCATACATCAGGAAGTTCCGGCATACCGTGACCGTGGTTAAGCTGGGCGGTAGCCTGGAGGACAACGGCCGGGCCATCACCGAAATTCTCAAGGACATTATATTCTTAAGCTCGGTCGGCATTAAGGTGGTCCTGATTCATGGCGGCGGGCGGCGTATTAGCGCCCGGATGGCGCAGGCCGGCTTGCAGCCTGAATTCGTGGACGGTTTGAGGGTGACCAATAAAGCCGTTATCAAGATTGTCAAGAAGACGCTCTATGAAAGGAATCTGGAATTAACCCGGCAGATTAAGCATTTGGGCTGGAAGGCCAGGTCGCTCTGCGGCAAAAGAAACGAGATAATCTGGGCTGAAAAGCTGAGGCCTCAAGGTAAAGATATCGGTTTTGTCGGCGAGGTGTCATCGGTGCATACCAGGCCGATTGTCAAGGCGTTTAATATCGGCGAGATACCGGTATTGACTCCATTAGGTTTTGGCAATGACGGCCAGACCTATAATATCAATGCCGACCAGGCGGCTTGCGATATTGCCGCCTCATTAAAAGCGGAAAAGTTTGTCTTGATTACCGATATCAAGGGGATTCTCAGGAACAAGTCGGACGAGTCAACCATTATTCCCACGCTGACCATAAAAAAGGCGCAGGCCTTAATAAGAAAAGGTGTTATTGACAGCGGGATGATTCCTAAGGTGAAGTCGATTATCAGCGCCTTGAGGCACGGCGTCAAGAAAACGCATATTATTGACGGCAGATTAGCCCATGCCATCCTGCTGGAGATTTTCACCGATAAAGGCATTGGAACGGAGATAGTAAAATGAGTTTAACCGAAGATGTGGCAAAATTGTATCAGCAATATGTAATGCCGACTTACACCCGGACCCAAACGGTCATGGTCCGGGGCAAGGGTATCAAGGCGTATGACATAGAAGGAAAGGAATTTCTTGATTTCTTCCCGGGCTGGGCCGTGTCCGGAATAGGCCATTGCCATCCCAAAGTAGTTTCGGCCATCAGGGAACAGGCGAAGAGAATGATCCACGTATCCAATAACTTTTATAATGAATTGCAGGCGCGTCTGGCTCAGAAAATAGCCGGGCATTCCTTTGACGGCAAGGTGTTTTTCTGCAACAGCGGGGCCGAGGCGGTTGAAGGCGCTATGAAACTGGCCCGCCGGTTTGGCTATCCGTCCCGATATGAAATAATCACGATGGAGAATTCCTTCCATGGCCGGACACTGGCGGCCATCACCGCAACGGCGCAGCCTAAATACCAGGAAGGTTTTGCGCCGCTGCCGGCCGGCTTTAGCTACGCGCTTTTTAACGATTTAGAGGCGGTTAAGGCGAAGATAACGGAAAAGACCGTGGCCATAATGCTGGAGCCGATTCAAGGAGAGGGCGGCGTTAATGTCGCTACACCGGAGTTTTTAACCGGCCTGAGAAAAATATGCGATGAGAAAAAGATACTTCTGATATTTGACGAGATTCAAACCGGCATGGGCCGAACCGGCAAGATGTTCTGCTACCAGCATTATGATGTGGCGCCGGATATTATGACCTTGTCAAAAACACTGGGCGGCGGATTCCCGATCGGCGCGTTTATCGCCAGGCGGGAGATTGCCGATACCTTGCAGCCGGGGATGCATGCCTCGACCTTTGGCGGCGGGCCGCTGGCCTGCGCGGCCAGCCTGGCAGTATTTGAAGCGATTGAACAGGGTGATTTAGTCGCCAAGTCGGAGAAAAGAGGCCGATACCTGCGCAAGAAACTCCTCCAGCTAAAGAATGATTTCAGTTTTATCAAGGCCGTCAGGGGAAAAGGACTGATGCAGGGGCTGGAACTTGAAGTAGACGGAGCGCCGATAGTTAACAAATGCCTGGAGCGGGGATTGCTTATAAATTGCACCCATAAAACAGTTTTAAGACTGATGCCGCCTATGACCGTAAAGAATAAGGAAATTGATGCAGCCATCGCTATTTTACACGATGCACTTGAACAGTAGCCGGCTCTAAGCGGCTATGCTTTTTTCTCTTCCGGTGCTGGGGCGGCGGCGGCTGCAGGTGCTGGTGTTGCGGCTGCTACAGGCGCGGCGGTTGGCTTAGCCGGTGCAGTTGCTGCCTGTGTCGGAGATGATGCTTTCTTGCCTTCTTCTTCTTTTTTAGCCGGGAGTTTCCGGCCGGTCAGTGCCCTGATTTTGCGCTGGGCCCTTCTCAAATTCTTATGCAGGGTCCTGGCCTCGGCCAGTTTTGATTTATCAGTATTCTTGTCGGCGGCCTGGGCCTTGGCCCTGAGCACCTTTACCTTGGTTTGTAATGCTTCAACTTTTGCCATCTTATTACTTCTCCTCTAACTTTATACTTGACTTCTTATGTTTAATCTGATAATATTTATCATAATTCAAGAAACCTGTCCATAAAATAGATAAATATCATTTTCAGGGAAACTTTATATGGATAGGGGTGTTTATAATATTAAATAAACTATAATAGGAGGGTAAGATGAAGACGAAACATTATATCGCATTCTGCCTGATAATGTTTTTATTGCTTAATACTTTAAACCTTGAAGTATTAGGTGCGGGCAAGCCAGCCCCGGCGCCCAAGCCATATAATCCTCCTCAAAGACCTCCCAGTAGCGGTGGTGCCACAGGCGGCTCAACCGGTTCCGGTTCTTCTTCAGGCAGTGCGGCTGAGGCGCCCGAAGTATTGGAGTTGAACTGGCAGGCCGATTCGCTTTCTTCGGCCATCAATGCCGCTACGCACGATAAAAAGGTTATGTTTATATATTTCTATTTTAACAAAGATAAAGAAGAGTTCCCGGCCAATTACGATACTAAACTGCAGAAATTATCCAACGAGAAATATACTTTTGCTAAGATACTAGTGGTTACCGATAAAGACAAGCAGGGGAGGGTATTTATTAGCGACGGTAATGCTTCATTCTTCCAGAGGCATAAGTTTGCGCAGTCAGCCATTGGGGTAGCGCTTGACCCTTACGGCAACCTGATGGATAAATTGCCTCCGCCGATGTCGGGCCCGAAAATCATACCGTTTATGGAAATGGCGGAGAAAAAGTATAACGGCATTCTGGCTGATTTGAATGGCCGTTATGAATGGGCGGATAAGATGCTCTCGGAATTAGAATCAACGCCCGAAAAGGATAAAGAAATCAGGAAGATGAAACTTATACCTGAGACCGTCAAAACCTTACTGGGCATAGTTAACTCTGATTATGAAGGGTATCAGGCCATAGAGAAAGCCAATGCCAAATTAGGCGAGTTAAATAAAGACGGCCGGGCTGAATACCTGAAACTAATGAAGGAATATATCTCTCTGGATAAGGAACTGCGCGATCCCAAGTCCATTACGCCCGAACTGGAAAAAGTGATAAGGATATATAAGGGTTTGCCGGTGGAACAGGAAATCAAGGATACGATGAAAGAGTTAAAGGATGGTAATATTCCTGAAAAGGTAACTAAGGAACTGGAAAAACCTGCTGTGCCTCCGGCATCCAAAGATGAGCCAAAAAACGACCATCAGGAGCACGGTGATACTCCGACTCCTGAAGAGCAGCACGGCCAGGATAAGAAATAAATCGTTGGTGATTATTCTGTGTCTTTGATTCTTTTCAGGAATGCCTGATAATCCTGCGGCGTGTCTATTCCGTAAAATGCCTTGTCAATCAGGGCTACCTTTATCTTGAATCCGTTTTCCAGCGCTCTCAACTGCTCCAGCCGCAATTGCTTTTCTGATTCGGTCTGCGGAAGTTTGACGAATCTGAGCAAGGCGTCTTTTCTATAACCGTAAATGCCGATATGGCGATACAGATTTAAGTTATGAGTTATTACTTCTGAATTATTAATTAATCGCCTAAAACCTACAGCAGAGTTATTCCGTCTCAGGATTACTTTTACCTTATTCGGGTCAGGCAGGTCCTTTTTGCCTATTGGCGTGGCCAGGGTGGCAATATCTACATCCTTATTACGTTGCAGGATGGCAATGACCTTATCTACGGACTTGGGGTCTATCTGCGGTTCGTCCGCCTGGACATTAATCACATACTGGTAAGGTAGATTACGCGCCACCTGGGCAATCCGCTCGGTCCCGCAGGTGTGATGCCTTGAGGTCATCCGGACCTCAGCCCCGAATTCCTTGCCGGCCTTAAAGACCAGTTTGTCATCGGTGGCAATAATTATCCGGTCAACCAATCTGCACTTTAATATCTGCTCATAGGTATGCTGCATCAGGTATTTACCGCTGGTTTTTAGAAGGACCTTGGCCGGCAGACGGGTAGAGCCGTACCGGGCCGGGATAACTACTAATGTCTTGTTTCCTGTATGCTGCATCCTGTGTCTTTATTTTATCTGTTTTACTAGCTTTATTATTTCCTCATCATCCGGATTTAATAAAAGATATTTCTCTAATGTCTCCACGGCCTTTGAGTAATCCTTTATCTTATAATAGGTGATGCCTAGATTCTTGCAATAGACCGCATTATCCGGTTTGAGCGCCACCGCCTGTTCGAAGTCGCGCATGGCCTCGCTATACCGTTCTTGGTTGCCATAGGCAATCCCGCGGTTGTTATAGGCGTCAGCCATTTTGTTGTCCAGCGACAGCGCCTTGGATAAGTCCACAATGGCTTCATTATATTTATTCAGGTTGACATAAACCAGACCGCGGTCATAATATAATTTGGCAGTGGCGGATGACTTAATCACGAAAGATAGGTCTTCAAGCGCATCATCGTATTGTTTTTTCTGGCTATAGACCAGTCCGCGATGGTGATAGGCATCCAGGTATTGGGGTACCAGTTGGATGGCCTGGTCAAAGAACCTTAATGCCTCGTCAAAGTCCTTGAGGTTAAAATAAGCCGCACCCAGATTAAAATACGTGCCCGGGCAATCCTCCTCAAACCGGGCCGCCTTAATCAGGTCGTCCAGCGCCTCGTTAAACCGGCTCTCCTTGAGATAAGTCCCGCCCCGGCTTTTGTAGGCCTCGTGGAAACTGTCGTATAACTTCAGGCAAGAGGTAAAATCCTGTATGGCCATCCGGGTATTATTGCGGTTGAAATAATCCACCCCGCGGTTATAGAGAATCAGCCCGACAAACTGCTTTTTGGTCAGCACGTGGAAACTGATGATATCAGGCGTGCTGTAATCCGGAATCTTGTTGCCGATGAGTTTCTTGGTTTGCTTGACGTATTCCTCGTCGGCTATCTCGGCGCCGAATGCCGTGGCTTCAATATTCCGGTATTCCTTACCTTCGTAATGGCGCAGGAAAACGTGCTGTGGAATAATCACCGCAGCCAGCGATAGGTCCAGCCGTTCGGCAATAGACCAGTAAAGCGTGGTTAGCCCTAAGCAGTTGCCGCTCATCGTGTCCAGCACCTTGCTGAGCATGAACTTATCGCGTTCGGACTCGGACAGGAACGAGGGTATGCCGGTCAGCACGGACTCGGCCTTTATCTTCTTTTCCTTGAGGAACCTGTTTATCTCATCTATGATTTGGGCCGGTTCATTAGCCCCCTTTGACTTCAGCCGGTTCCTGATTTCATCGGCGATGGCATCCACTCGTTCCATGTATGCTTTGACATTGACCTTGGGATAGATGGTCTTGGAGAAGACAAAGGCGGATTCAGCCAGGTTGATATTATTATCAGGCAGGTAGGATGATTCCAAGCGTTCTATTACGTCCTCTTCTGTGGGCTCAAAAGCAAAGAGATAAACCGGCGAAAATAAGAGAATAATAGAGATGATGTATAAAAGCGGTTTCATATTAAAGGAATTTACTATATAAAAAGATGCTTAGCAAGAAAAACAACAACAGGATTAAGCGGATTGGTCGGATTAATCAGTTTAATCTGTTAAATCCCGTTGTTAATATTTCCACAAAATATTGACTGATGAGTTAATAGTTAATAGAAATTGAGCACCATCTGGCATAGATAGTTAATCAACCTTATATTTATCTGTGTCAATCTGTGGCTGCATTTATTATGAAAACAGCATTATTATTCCCGGGCCAGGGCGCCCAGATGGTGGGCATGGGCAAGAAACTGTACGAACAGGAAACCAGGGCCAAGGAATTATTCCAGCGCGCTAATACCATCCTGGGTTTTGACTTGGCCAAAATCTGCTTTGAAGGCTCGCAAGATGAACTCAACAAGACCAATATCTGCCAGCCGGCCATACTGGTTACCAGCTTGGTGGCTTTTTACGTGATGCAGGAAAAAGGCCAGTTGCCGGACTGGTCTGCTTCAGCCGGTCTGAGCTTGGGCGAATACACGGCTTTGGTTGTGGCCGGAGCGCTGTCATTTGACGATGCGGTGCGATTAGTCGAACGCCGGGGCGCCTTTATGCAGCAGGACTGCGATAAGACCAAAAGCACCATGGCGTCCGTCCTGGGCCTGGACCGTGAGAAGATTCAGGGCGTCTGCACGGCCGTAGGCGGGATTGTCGGGATTGCCAATATTAATAGTGTTGACCAGATAGTGATTTCCGGCGAACTCAATGCGGTCCAGCAGGCCAGCGCCAAACTCACCGAGGCCGGCGCCAAGCGGGTCATTCCGCTCAAGGTGGCCGGTGCGTTCCATTCGCCTTTGATGAAGCCGGCCCAGGATAAACTTAAAACAGAATTAGTCAAGGTCAATATCAAGACGCCGGTCAAGGATGTCATCTCCAATGTCACGGCTGATTATGTCCGGAGCCCGGAACAAATCAGGGATAACCTGAGCCGCCAGGTGGCCAGTCCGGTTCTCTGGGCGGACAGTATGCAGAAACTGGTTAATGATGGATACGACAATTTCTATGAAATCGGGCCGGGCAAGGTCCTGAGCGGCCTGATTAAAAAGGTCAGCGATAAAGTAACCGTTAGTAATTACGAGGTGTAATACGGAATGGGACACGGATGATTCAATCTGTGTTTATCTGTGTTAATCTGTGGTTTCTAATTAAGGAGTTTATATGAATTACGGATTAAAAGACAAGGTGGCCCTGATTACCGGAGCCGGACGGGGTATTGGCCGCGAAATAGCGCTCAACCTGGCGTCAGAGGGATGCCATATCGCTATCGTTGATGTGGACGAAAATACCCTCAAGACCACGGCCGCGGAAATCCAGGCCAAAGGCGTCAAGTCATTGGGTCTTAAGGCCGATGTCTGTAACTCGGCTGAAGTTGAAAAGGTGGTGGACGAGGTCAACAAGCAACTCGGCCGGATAGATATCCTGGTCAATAACGCCGGCATCACCCGCGATAACCTGATTATGCGGATGAAAGACGAGGAATGGGACAAGGTCATAGCCATTAATCTCAAAGGCACATTTAATTTTACCAAGCATGTCTGCCGGTATATGTTCAAACAGCGGGCCGGCAAGATTGTCAATATCGCGTCCGTCATCGGCATCGGCGGCAATGTCGGCCAGGCCAATTATGCCGCCTCCAAGGCCGGGGTGATTGCCCTGACCAAATCATCAGCCAAGGAATTCGCCGCCCGCAATATCAATGTCAATGCCATTGCCCCGGGATTCATCCAGACCGCCATGACCGAGGTGTTGAGTGACGAGGTCAAGAATAAGATGAACGAGCGCATCCCGTTACAGCGCCTGGGCACGGTTCAAGACGTGGCCAATGCCGTCTTATTCCTGGCCTCTGATAAATCCAATTACATCACCGGCCAGGTCTTAGTGGTTGACGGCGGAATGGTGATGTAATCAAGGGAAAACAATGGTTGAGTTTGTATTAATCCTTGTAATCATTGCCATACTATTCTTTGTCTTTATAACCGCGCCTCCCAAATCTGATGAGGAACTCAAGGCGCATAAGGAAAAATTATCCAAAGCCAGTAAGGAAACTTTGGTAACTGTTGGCAAGTATATCCATCTGATTGACGCCCAGGCCGCATGGATGCGGTTTGAGTCCGAAGATATTGAGTCGTATTTACAAGATGAAATTATAGTTTTATTTGATCCGTTCTATTCACCGGCTGTAGGCGGCGTTAGTATTCAGGTGAAATCAAGCGATGTGGCCCGGGCGCTGGAAGTGCTGGCGATGAAGCCGGAGATAACCGAAGAGCCGGTTGAAAAATATGAAGGCACCGGGGACCCCTGTCCTAAATGCGGTTCGTATAACATTTATCCATACAGAGATGTTTCTGGTATATTAACTTTTGTTGTGTCTTTAATATTCTACTTTATTGCCCCTTTCCCCGGGAAGAAACGGATGCATTGCTTTGATTGCAAGCATAGATGGAAGATGCCTTGACGAAAGAAACAAGATAAAGACAGCAAGGATGAATGGCAGAAACGCATGGATAAGATTTTGAGGGAAGATGGCAAGCATTGGAAGTGATACGGAATTCGGAATACTTAACCACAGATTTCGCTATCGCGGTCACTGCGGTGTTCATAGATTGCACAGATGATTTAATCCTGATAATCCTATAAATCTGTGTTTATCTGCGTTCTATATATTTACGGAATTTCTGCAAATCCAGGGTGACCCCGTCATCCGACGGGGCAGGCCATAACAGCGGATTCATTACTTCAGGGGAGGTCTATACCAACGAACTGAGGTCAGCAGACCATCCCGTGAGGGGAAATCGTTTCTGGATAGGTGGGTTAAGTAGGGTATATCCTCCAGAATCAGCTCTGAATTTATTCCTCTATTTCAAACATAAATTTTGATACTGATATATGAGGATCAGGGCTAAGTTTTTGTATATTTCTTTCTATATACCTACGAAGGTTAAAATATCTTTTATCGCTTTCTTGCCAAAGATGATGACAGATAAAAGCCATAAAAACAGCAATAAAATAAGAAATAGCAACAATATAATGAGTTGCTTTTGAATATGGGGCTACTTCCAATAGAATAATAGGGAATAAAACGAGTACGAAACCTAATGGAAGTATTATTATGTAGAATGTTGTTGAATGGGTTATTTTCGCTATTAGTTTTTTCATATAAGAGTTCCTTTCTTCGTTCTTCAGTAATTAGTTGGTTTCAAGGACAGCATGCTTACCTCAATTCAGTATGGCTAATTCCAAGGGAATCTGTAAGATTTAAGTTTCAGTAGATGTTCTTTTTCTATATTAAGTTTGTTTAATTCTCTCTGTTCTTCTTGCTCAAGTTCTTTAGATTTGGTTTGTGCAAGAGAACTACCGGTTAATCCTCTCCTGCCCATTTCGGTTGGTAGTTTTATTTTTTCCGCCTTATATTTAATTTGTACTTCTTCTGTCTTGATATCAACCAGTTTAAGTTTTTTATCTATATCAAAGATTTTGAGTTTTCGTCTGTCCCAAAGAAGGAATAGATTGACAAGCAATGATATTATGGCAACGATAACTGAGGCATAAGTTAAATCCATAATTATTTTATAAACAGCTAATCCGATGACATAATACCAACTCCTTCTCCTTTGTCAATCTTTTGGTGGTCTGCTGGAATCACGGAGACACCACCTTGACCCATACGGGCGAGGAGCCCCGATGGTCATCGGGATAAGAGCCAGTTAGGCCCGATTCAATGCTATGAACGGCTTGTTCAATGCTATGAACGGTCTGTTCAATACTATGAATTACCGGGAAACAGGGTATTTCGGCCCAGCACATAATGTGCCGGGTTAACCATTTCCTCCGTACGGAGGGAGATAGGGGGATTTAGTAACAACCCCCAGCCCCCTTTACTAAGGGGGAGTAATTCGCTTCGCGGTCACTGCGGTGTTCGCTGCGCTCAGTGTAAACGGGATGTGCTGCTGTTGTCCCGCCGGGATGAGTCATACGCTGTTGTGTATGAGTTATACGCAGTTGTGTATGGGTTATACGCAGTTGCGTATGAGTTATACGCAGTTGTGTATGAGTTATACGCAGTTGTGTATGGGTTATACGCAGTTGTGTATGAGTTATACACAGTTGTGTATAAGTTATACGCTGGTGTGTATGGGCTATAGGGACATCCCCAAGCAAGGGAATCCGAATTTCCCGATATCCATCGGGACTCCGCTGCGGCTCAGCAAACCTACAGGTTATGGCGCCAAGGCGCCACAGGTTAGAAGGACATCCTCCTGGGTTGGAGGGAGTTCCCATAAGGGCTATGTGATATGACATAAGGGCTGTGTGATGTAACATAAGGGCTATGTGATATGACATAGGGGCTGTGTGATGTAACATAGGGGCTGTGTTAGTAACATAGGGGCTGTGTGATGTAACATAAGGGTTATGTGATATGACATAAGGGCTATGTGATATGACATAAGGGCTATGTGATGTAACATAAGGGCTATGTGATATGACATAAGGGCTATGTGACATGGGTCAAAATCACATTAATGTGATATAACATAAGTAATATATGGAGTTATGGTGTTTTGGCGCCATAAGGGTAAGGTTACAGAAGCGAATAGACACGAATGGGACGCAGATGCCCACAGGGTACCCGGTGGGTGGACGCAGATTACGCAGATAAGTATGGATAGGATATAACAGGGACTTTTAAGAGACTTTAAAGAGACGGTCTCGTATAGGTCTCGTCCGAGTCCCTGTTTAGTTTTATCTGGTTTTCTGCCTGCCCGCCTTTGGAGGGGATTCCCACTTTCGTGGGAATGACATTTTCTTTGTATCCTTTGTGAGCTTTGTGCTCTTTGTGGTGAAGTATTTTCTGTATCAGTCATTTTCATTTCTTTGTGGTGAATATTATTTGACTCCATCAGGCAGAAGTGGTATTAACTTATAAATTAGCCATGAAGACACCAAGGCACTAAGAAATTCTTCGTGTCTTGGTGTCTTATGGCGCCGAAGCGCCATGGCGCCCTTATGGCGCTCAGTGGCAAATAAAGGTATAAATTATGGAAGACAAATTGAAATTATTGCGCCAGAAGAAGGCCGAGTCGCTCCTGGGCGGCGGCAAGGACAAAATCGCCAAACAGCATCAGCAGGGCAAGCTGGCGGCCCGGGAACGGATTGACCTGTTGCTGGATAAGGACAGTTTCCAGGAACTGGATGCCTTTGTGGTCCATCAGTGCGACCATTTCGGCATGGAAGGCAAAAAGGTCCTGGGCGACGGCGTGGTTACCGGCTACGGCACGATTGACGGCCGGCTGGTCTATGTCTTCAGCCAGGATTTCA
>ERZ1292630.2201-Hain-H41-02um-R3-2201-length-18293-cov-10_pt2 | contig 17764 bp, 21 predicted proteins | sample MGYA00564408_ERZ1292630 | MGnify/ENA primary metagenome ERZ1292630 (study PRJEB36523, sample SAMEA6512641) | groundwater metagenome | collected 2019-01-08 | study: AquaDiva: Metagenomics assemblies of 32 groundwater samples
ACAAACCAGCGGTTTATTTTGTTCAAAATGGAGAATTAAAGCTCGTTCCTTCTATGAAAATTTTTAAAGAAAATAAATTTAAGGCAAAAGATATTATTAATGTAGATAAAAAAACCATAAAAAGTATTCCTTTAAGTAAATATTTATTTTATTATAAAGATGGGACTTTGATTAAAACAAAAGACAAACCAGCGGTTTATTTTGTTCAAAATGGAGAATTAAAGCTCGTTCCTTCTATAAAAATTTTTAAAAAAAATAAATTTAAAGTAAAAGATATTATCAAAGTTTCTCCAGAAATAATAAAAAAATACAAAAAAAGCAAAAATCCTTTAATTTAAAATTCTTTTCTGTCAGAGGCTCTAGGTGGGTAAATATTTGGAGATACGATCTCCAAATATTGTCAGTATCAACTATAACATGAACCAGCGCAAAATTTTGACAAAAGGAGGAAATTCGTATATTCTTTAATGAAAGATGCAAACCTTGTTGGTAAAAATTATTATCCGCGTGTTATTTTAAATGCAGCGAGCGAAACAAAGAAATCCATTTGTTTTAATAATAAAATAAATTCAAAACTTTAATCTTAAATATTGAAAAGTAATTTATGCCACAAGAAGTAGATGATCAAAATATAGACGATGAGAATGAAGAAGCCTACGAGTCTTCTTTACAAGAAGCTAGACAAACGACTCAACGCAAAATGGATGACGCAGATAAAGAAAATATTTTAAATAAATTAAAAAATAAGGCTGCAATGATAAAAAAAGAAATTGGCGAGTTTAGTATTGTGCTGTTTATGATTGCTTTAATTCTTTGTGGAGTTAAGGATTTATTTGATATGTTTTCTGTACAATTATTTTCTTGGTTAGATTGGATATTAGATTTAATATTGGGCATTGTTTTATTTTTTGGACTTGCCAGGGGTAATATTCAACAAATAAAAAGAATTAGATTGACAACTGTATTAATAAGTGTAGCTGAAGTAATTCCGATTATTGGAGCTTTGCCGTGTTGGACAATTAGTTTATTTCTGCTTTTTATAAAAACAAATCAAGAAAATTCAGCCAAGAGAGTAGAATTAGAAGGATTACAAAAACAGATTGTTAAATTAGAAAATGGAAAGTAAGGGAGTATAAAATGTGTAATTTAATTTAATTTAATTTAATTTAATTTAATTATAGAAAATTTATAAATTAATTTTATGACTCAAGAAAGGTGGCAGGAAATAAAAGAAAAAATAAAAATTAAATTTAATGTTTTTACGGAAAATAAGGAAATTTTAGAAAACAAAAAAGAAAAAGAAACTATTGAATTTGAAAGTCCATTAGGAATTATTAGGTTAGAATTCGTTATTCAACCTAGAGTAATAGGCAAAAAAACGCAACATTCTAACAGGGCTGGCGGGCAGATGATGGTAAATTATATTTATTCTGATACTGAAACAAGTAGTTATTTAAAGGCTTATCGACAAGACAAGGAAACAAATGAATGGGTAGAAATTGATCAAACAATATTTAATAACTAATTTTAATTAGATTGATTTATGTTTAATATTGAAGAACTTTTTTTACATTCATATTCTCAAAATAATAACGGGATTTATAATTGTCTTAATTTGAGCGAGACAAATAATAAAATTAAAAATATTGAAATGGAAACATATTCTATTAGAGCAGAGGATTTCAAAGAGAAAGAAATTTTATTTTTATCGGACGAAGAAAGTCAAATTATCAATCCGTTAAGAAAATTTAATAAAAAAGATTCTATTTTTTTAGAATTAGGCGGTGGGAATGGGAGATTCGCTTTGAAATTAATGGAAGAAGGATATTTCGTGATAGAGTCGGACATCGCTGAAGGTTCAGTGGCTAAAGTAAAACAAGTAATAGAAAAGAACAATGTTAAAAATGGAATTTATGCGATCATTGACGCGGAAAAATTACCGTTTAAAAACGAAACAATAGACGCAATATTTATGGTTGCTTCTTTGCATCATTTACCTAATCCATCTTTAGCTATTTCTGAAATGCGCAGAGTTTTAAAACATGGGGGACAGTTGTTAATTCTAAGAGAGCCTGCTTCATGGCAATATTATTTTTTTTATCCAATTTATCAAATCATTCGAAAAGTTTTGCGTAAAAAAAATAATAAACCTATTTCTTTGGCGGATGATATAACATTTGGATTTTCTAAAAATAAAATTAAGAAATTATTAGCCCCATCTTTTAAAAATATTAAAATTGTTCCAGTTCATTTTTTAAGAAAAATTTATACTAATTATATTGTATTAAAATCCAAATTTACAAAGAAAAAATATATTGGCAATAAAAAAATTATTAAAATTTTAAAAACCATTGATGATAAAATAATTTCTAATATTCCTGTGATAAATAATTTATCATGGGATTGGGATATATATTGTGAGAAACATTAATTATGCTAAAAATTGGAATTGTTGGTTTGCCTAATGTGGGCAAATCAACGTTATTTAAAGCGCTAACAAAAAGGCAGGTTGATATTGCTGACTATCCTTTTTGTACAATAGAACCTAATGTTGGAATTGTTGAGGTGCCAGATGAACGTTTGGAAAAATTGGCTTTGGTTTCACAGTCAATTAAAATTATTCCAACGGCTATTAAATTTGTAGATATTGCCGGTTTAGTAAAAGGAGCTTCAAAGGGTGAGGGATTGGGTAATAAATTTCTTTCTCATATTAAAGAAGTAGACGCTATTATTCACGTGGTAAAAAACTTTAAAGATGTTGCATCGCAGTCTGATATTGATGTGATTAATTTAGAATTAGTTTTAGCAGATTTAAACATTGTAGAAAAAAGATTTGAGGATTTAATTCGACAGAATAAAAGAAGTGCGGATAAAATTTTAGTAAAAACAGTTGAGGTGTTAGAAAAAATAAAAAACAATCTTGAACAGGAAAAATTTGCATCAGCAATTGAATTTTTAGAAGGAGAAAAAGATTTAATTAAAGAATTAAATTTACTTACATTAAAACCAATGATTTATGTGTTTAATGTTGATGAAAAAAAAATATCCAATGCTTTAGAAAAAAACAATGAAATACAAATTTGCGCAAGATTAGAAGCTGAATTGGCTGACTTATCTAAAGAAGATGCCGAAGAATACATTAAAGAATTAAAAATAAAAAATACTGGCCTTGATCAATTAATCAAAGCCAGTTATGAGTTGCTTAATTTAATTACTTTTTTTACTTCAGGACCTCAAGAAACTCGCGCTTGGACAATTATAAATGGAACAAAAGCGCCGGAAGCTGCGGGAGAAATTCACACAGATTTTCAAAAGGGATTTATTAAAGCAGAAGTAATTAATTGGATAGATTTTGTTAGAGAAAATGGAGAAACAAAAGCAAAAGAAAAAGGATTGATGCGGTTAGAAGGTAAAGATTATATTTTTCAAGATGGTGATGTGGCTCATTTTAAATTTAGTATTTAAAAAAAGGAGCTCAGCTCCTTTTTTAAATTTTATTTAGATAAGGCATTAAATTTTTTCATCATTCGAGATTTTTTTCTAGCTGCGGTATTTTTTTTAATTATCTTTTTTTGTGCGGCTTTATCTAATGCTTTTTGACTTTCACGAATTAATTTTTGAGCATCTTCTTTTTTTGAAGCTGTAATAGCTTTTTGGGTTTTTTTCATTGTTTCTTTGAGATTTTTTTTAACTTCTTTATTTCTTATTTGTCTTTTTTTGCTTTGTCTTAAAGCTTTTATCGCGGATTTTTTTATTGGCATAAAATTAAAAGTAAAAAATTAAAAGTAAAAAATTATAAATTATATTTAACATAGATTTATTTTTAAGTAAAGATATGGATAATAATATTACAGATGAGATTAAATCAAAATTGGATATTATTGATGTTATTCAAGAATATTTACCTCAATTAAAACAAGTAGGGGCTAATTGGAAAACAGCTTGTCCTTTTCATAATGAAAAAACCCCTTCATTTACAGTTTCTCGAGAAAAACAAATCTGGCATTGTTTTGGGTGTTCTGAAGGGGGGGATATTTTTACATTTGTTATGAAAATGGAAGGAATAGAGTTTATAGATGCTTTGAAAATTTTAGCTAAAAAAGCAAATGTGATTTTAAAAAAACAAGATCCGCAATTAACAACTCAACGAGATCGGCTGTTAAATATTTGTCAGACAGCAACAGATTTTTATTATCAAATTTTAACAAAAACATCTCAAGGGCAAGTGGCTCGGGAATATTTAAAAGAGCGAAAAATTTTAAATCAAACAATTAAAGATTTTCAATTAGGCTTTACTCCAGATTCGTGGGAAAATCTGATTAATTTTTTATCTAAAAATGGATTTACAGAAAATGAAATTATTATGAGCGGATTAGCTATTCAAAGAACTTCATCCAATGCAATAAAAAGCAAAATTAATTGTTATGATCGTTTTAGAAATAGATTGATTTTTCCAATTCGTGATATTTATGGAAATGTTGTTGGATTTAGCGGAAGAATATTGGGTAAAAATGAAAAAGAAGAAGCAAAATATATCAATACTCCACAGACCTTGATTTACAACAAAGGTCATATTCTTTACGGTCTAGATAAAGCAAAGCAGGAAATTAAAAAGGAAAATATAGCTGTGTTGGTAGAAGGAAATATGGATGTAATTAGTTCTCATCAAGCCGGGGTTAAAAATGTAATTGCTTGTTCTGGAACCGCTTTGACTTTGGAACAGATTAAACTTTTAAAAAGGTATTCTTTAAATTTGGTATTATCTTTTGATACCGATTCTGCCGGACAAACTGCAACAAAACGTAGCATTGACATTACTCAACAACAAGAGATGAATGTTAAAGTGATTAAATTGGCAATAGACAAAGATCCAGATGAGTGCATTAAGAGAGATGTAAATATATGGAAAGAGGCAATTAAAAATGCCACACCAATTATGGAATATTATTTTCGTTCTGTCTTTTTAAATTTAAATTTATCAAATGTGGAAAACAAAAAAAACGCGGGCAAGATTTTGCTTCCTATTATTGCTAAAATAACCAATAAAATTGAACAAACGCATTGGTTGCAAAAATTAGCAGAGCATTTAAATGTTGATGAACAAATTTTGAGAAATTCTATGATAAATAGTGAGGCAAGCAATACAAATAATGGAGTTATTCCAAATTTTGAATTAGAACAGAGTAGTGAAATAAATCAAAATTTATCATTAGAGAAAAAAATTGTTGGATTGTTTTTAAAATTTCATAAAAATTTAGAAGAAATTATTTTAGAATTCCCATTTGATATTTTGCAAGACAAGAGATTAAAAGAGCTTGCTAAAAGTTTCATTGAGGATTATACTGTCAAAAAAGAAAAGTTTAATGAAAATGAATGGATAAAAAGCGTTTCAAAAGAAATGTCGGATTATTTTAATGTGTTGGTATTTTGGGTTGAAAAAGATTTTTCGGATTTTGATTCTTCTGTTAAGTTTGAAATTCAAAAAAATATAAATATTTTAAAAAAAGATATTCTTGTTAAAAAATTAAAAGCAATTGAATGCGAATTTGTAAAAGCAGAAGAGGCGAAAGACATAGATAAAATTAATTTTTTAGAAAAAAAATTTAGAGAAATAATTGATGAATTAAATAAAATAGAAAAATAATTTTTTATGATAAAAAAAATAAAGAAACAAAAAAATGTAAAAATACAAGAACAAAAAAATAAAAAAAATAAAAACAAGGCTATTTTAGATAAAAAAATAAAGAAACAAAAAAATGCAAAGATAGAAAAATTTAAATTTAAAATTAAAAAAATAAAGAAACAAGAAAATATAAAAATATTAAAACAAAAAAAAGTAGACAAAAAAGAAATAATAAAAAAGAACATTCCAAAGTCAGATTTTTTGTCAAAAGAAAAAATAGTTGAAAAACAGGGGGGCTATTTATCTAAAATTTTAGAAAAAGAAAAAAATAAAGGAGAAAAAAAAAGTCCATCAAAGTCGTTTATTTTAGAAACCGTTTCTTTTGATTCTATTCAAATGTATTTAAAAGAAATTAGCAAAGTGCCTCTTTTGACGTTTGAAGAAGAAATTGAATTGGCTAAACAATTAGAAAAAGGCGACGAGGATGCTCAAAAAAAAATAGTTGAAGCTAATTTAAGATTGGTGGTAAGTATTGCAAAAAGATTTACAGGGCGTAACAATTTATCTTTTTTAGATTTAATTCAAGAAGGAAATATCGGTTTATTTCGAGCAGTAGAAAAATTTGATTATAAAAAAGGATATAAATTTTCTACATATGCTACTTGGTGGATTAGACAAGCAATTACTCGAGCTATAGCTGATCAATCAAGAACAATTCGTATTCCAGTGCATATGGTAGAAACAATTAGCAGATTTAAACAAATAGAACGAGATTTGATTCAAAATTTAGGGAGAGAACCGTTGCCAGAAGAGATTGCCGCAGAAATGGATGAAAAAATAGAGAAAGTATTGCATTTTATTAAGATTTCTCAAGACACAGTTTCTTTAGAGGTTTCTATAGGAGACAATGATAATGATAGCGTTCTGGGAGATTTTATTGAAGATGTAAAAACAATATCTCCGGATAAAGCGGCCGCAATGGAGTTATTAAGAGAATATATACGTGAAATTATTGATGAATTGACTCCACGTGAAAGAAAGATTTTGGAAATGAGGTTTGGATTAACCGAAGATGGACCACATACTTTAGAGGAGGTGGGCTATGAATTTGGTGTAACTCGAGAAAGAATTAGACAAATTGAAGCAAAAGTGTTAGATAAGATTAGGCAACACAAGGGAATGTTAAAATTAAAGGACTATTAGAGATTAAAATAATTTTATTAACAATAGGGAAATTGACATTTAATTTTGTTTATTTTATAGTCAGTAAACTATAATATTTTTTAGTTTATTTTAATGTTTATTTTTTATGATGGAAAATATATTATTGCCAACAAAGATCAAGGTTCAAGAAAATAAAGAAAATAAGAATGAAGCAAAGATTAGCATTGAACCTTGTTATCCGGGTTATGGGATAACCTTAGGCAGCGCTTTGAGAAGAGTATTATTGTCATCTTTGCCTGGAGCAGCAGTTACAGCAATAAAAATTAAGGGAGTTCCACATGAATTTTCTGTTATTCCAAACGTCAAAGAAGATGTGGTTGAAATTTTATTAAATTTAAAATTATTGAAATTAAAAATTCTTAGCCAAGGTTTATATAAATTAAATTTAAATATCAATGGAGAGAAAAAAGCAAAAGCAAAAGATATAGTGGTGCCTTCTCAAGTAAAAATAACCAATCCAGAACTAGATATTTTAACAACTACAAGCAAGAGTGCTAAAGTGGAAATGGAAATTTGGGTTGAACAAGGCAGAGGATATGTTTCAATAGAAGACAAAGAAAGAGAAAAGTTTGAATTGGGCGTGATTGTTACAAATTCTATTTTTACTCCGATAAGAAAAGTAGGAATGGATGTCGAGGATGTTCGCGTAGGAGAAAAAACAAATTATGATAAATTAACTTTAAATATAGAAACGGATGGTTCGCTTACTCCAAAAGAGGCACTAGAAGAATCTGCTCAAATTTTGATTAATCATTTAAATTTTATAGTAAATGAGAAAGAAGAAGTTAAAGAGATTGAAGAAGTTGAGGAAGATTTTCAAAAAAAATCTTTAGTAAAAAATGTAAAGGATGTTAAGACAAAAAAGAAAAGCGTAAAGAAAGTAAGTAAAACAAAAAAATAATAATTAAAACAATATTAATAGAATGTAAATATTAATTTATTTTGAATTATATTATGAGACATAGAAAAAAAGGTAAAATTCTTAGCAGAAAAACTGGACCAAGAGTTGCTTTATTGAAAAATTTAGCGGCTAGTTTAATTATTTGTGAAAGAATAAAAACGACAGAGGCTAAAGCAAAAGTATTGCGCGGAATAGCAGAAAAATTAGTTACTATTGGTAAAATTAATGATCTAACTACATACAGAAGATTGTTGGCTTATTTACCAACCAAGATTGCGGCAAAAAAGGTTTTAGAGCAACTAAGTCCTAAATATAAAGAAATAAAAGGTGGATATACGCGGATTATTAAATTAGGCAGAAGAAAAGGCGATGCGGCAGAAATGGCGCAAATTGAATTTGTTTAATTATTTTTATTTATTGTATGAAACAAATTGATAGACAAACTCATATATTTGATGCTACAAATAAAGTTTTAGGAAGATTGGCTACAAAAATAGCTATTATTTTGCGTGGTAAAAATAAACCTAATTTTACGCCCAATTTAGACCAGGGAGATTTTGTTGAAGTAGGGAATGTAGGCCAAATTAAATTTACCGGAAAAAAATTAGAAAATAAAGAATATCTTCATCATACTGGCTATCCAGGTGGATTAAAAAGAATTAAGATGAAAGAAGTTTTTAAAAGAAAACCTAGCGAGGTTTTAAGAAAAGCGGTTTTTAATATGTTGCCAGGAAATAAATTAAGAAATGGAATGATGAAAAGATTAACGATAAAATAATAGAAACAATTAGATTGATATTTATTTTTTTAAACTGGCTTTGCTGTGTTTTAAAAAAAGAAAGGGAAAAATATGATAGAATCAAATGAACAAAAAAGGGAGGAGGGGGTAGATAAGAAAGAAAATAATTTAATAGTAGATAATCTAACAACTGAAGAGCTATTAAAAATTTTAATTAGTAATTTAACACGCGAAGATTCAAATGTACCTTCTCAACAACAAAAAATATATAATTCCGTATTAATAAAAAGGGGTATTGAAGTAGTAGAACCTTTAATTAAAGCATTAAATAATAATAATGGGTGCGTTAAAGGATATATAGCGGGGATATTGGGGGAAATACAAGATATTCGCGCAATAGAACCTTTAATTGAAGCATTAAAAAAGGCGCCGGTATTTACTCAGAGAGAAATAAATTTTGCATTAATAAAAATGGGTATTGAAGTAGTAGAACCTTTAATTAAAGCATTAAAAAGTAATGATGAGTGTATTCGAGAAAATGTGGTATGGATATTAGGGGAAATACAAGATATTCGCGCAATAGAACCTTTGATTGAAGCATTAAAAAGGGAAACAGATTTAAATGTTAAAAAGGATATAGAATGGGCACTAAAAAGATTAAAAAATTTTAAAAATTAAAAATTTGCGCAAAATTTCTTTTAGAAATTTTGCTGATTTATTACTGGTTACTCGTTACGGGTTGCCGGTTACTATGATTTATGAAACCAATTAAAACAATTATAAAACTTCAAATTAAGGCTGGGCAGGCAAATCCCGCGCCACCTGTTGGACCTGCTTTAGGGCAACATGGTTTAAATATTCAGGATTTTTGTTTAAAGTTTAATGAAGCTACAAAACAAAAAATGGGTAGCATTGTTCCAGCAGAAATTACTGTTTATCAAGATCGGACTTTTGATTTTATTTTAAAGACATCGCCGACCTCAGAGCTTTTAAAAAATGCAGCAAAAATTCAAAAAGGTTCCGATCAACCACACAAAAATAAAGTAGGCAAAGTAACCGAGGAACAAATTAAACAAATTGCGGAAGAGAAAATGCCAGATTTAAATACGGATAATATTGATGCAGCTATAAAAATTGTTAAAGGCACAGCGAGACAAATGGGAATTGAAATAGAATAATTTTAAATTTTGAATTTTAAATTAAAATAAAATGCAAAAAATAAAAAACGCTCTTATTGAAGGAGAAAATTTGTTTATAGAATTTAAAGAAGAATTGCCAAATGTTGATGATCTTGCAGCTGAAATTTGCGCGTTTGCGAATACAGAGGGAGGAACGATAATTTTAGGAGTCAAAGATAATGGTGAAATAAAAGGGTTGAAAGATATTAAATCATTAGAAGAAAAAATAATGAATATTGTGCGACAAAATGTTTTACCTGAAATTTCATTAAATTTTTTTGTTTGTGAAATCCATCAGAAAAAAATTGCTGCCATTGAAATTTTAAAAAGCGCTTTTCGCCCACACCAAACAAACAAAGGTGTATTTTATATAAGAGTTGGAACAACTAAAAGAAAAGCGTCAAAAGAAGAGTTGGGAAGAATTTATCAAGATGCAGGAATTATAGATTACGATCAATGTTTTATAAAAGGTAGTTCTTTGTTTGATATAGATCAAAATAAAACTAATCAATTTTTTCATCAAGTTTACAACAAGGATATTTATGATGAACAAATTTCCGTAGGGCAATTATTTTATAATTTAAAAATTTTAAAGCAAGAAAATAATAATTTTATAGCAACAGTTGGCGGACTTTTGTTGTTTGGCAAAGATCCACAAAAATTTCTTCCACAAGCAGTGATAAAATTAGCTGTATTTGATGGCAACGATACAACGAGTAAAATGCTTGACAAAAAAGAAATAGCCGGAACATTGCCATTACAGATAGAGGAAACAGAAAAAATTATTCAATTTTATATGAAGAAATCTTCTGAAATAGAAGGTTTTAAGCGAATATATAAAACAGAATATCCCACAGAAGCTATACGAGAAGTTGTAATTAATGCAATAGCTCATAGAAATTATAGCATTCATGGTTCTAATATTAGAATTTTTATATTTAATAACAGGATTGAAGTTTATAGTCCAGGACGATTGCCCAACACAATTACATTAAATAATATTTTATATGCGCAGCAAACAAGAAATCATTTTATTGTTAGAATTTTGGATAATTTAAATTATATAGAGAGCCTTGGTACGGGAATTCAAAAAATTATTCGTTTAATGAAAGAAAATAATAATACAGAACCGAAGTTTGAAGTGCTTGATGAAGAGTTTAAGGTAACTTTATACAAAAATTTATAATTTAAAATCAAAGATTTATGAAAGATCAAAAAAAATACAATTTAATTGAGGCTTTGGAATTAATTAAAAAAAATAAAAAAGCTAAATTTGATGAAAGCATAGAAGCGCATTTAAAATTGGGGATTGATGTTAAAAAAGGCGATCAACAGGTTCGGGGAACTGCAATTTTGCCACATGGTACGGGGAAAACAAAGAAGATTGCTGTATTTAGCGAAAAAGATGATGAAATTAATGAAATAAAAAAAATGGGAATATTGGCTGGTGGAGAGGATTTGATTGAAGAAATTAAAAAAACCGAAAAATGTGATTTTGAAGTTGCTATTGCTACTCCAGAAATGATGAAAAGTTTGCCTAAAATTGCTCGAATTTTAGGACCAAAGGGATTAATGCCTAGCCCAAAAACCGAAACAGTTACGACAAATATTAAGAGAACAATTGAAGAATTACAAAAAGGCAAAATAACTTTTAAAAATGATGATTCTGGAAATATCCATCAAGCTATCGGAAAAATTTCTTGGCCAATAGAAAAATTGCAAGAAAATTTTGATATATTTTTAGAAATTGTAAAAAAAGGTAAACCAATAAAATCAAAAGGAGTGTTTATTAAAAATATCGCTCTATGTTCTACAATGGGAAAGAGTGTAAAAATAGTAGCTTAAAGAATTTTAAATTTTTATTTGCAAATAAGCGATAAATTACTTTTTATGTTTGCCAAGGTTAATTCGGTGGCTATTATTGGACTAGATTGTGTTCCAATAGAAGTAGAAGTAGATATTTTAGGCGGAATGCCAAATATAACAACAGTTGGATTACCAGACGCTGCAGTAAAAGAATCAAAAGAAAGAGTTAGATCAGCAATTAAAAATAGTGGACTTAGTTTTCCTCGAGGACATTTAACTATTAATTTAGCGCCAGCTGATATTAAAAAAGAAGGACCATCTTACGATCTTCCCATTGCCGTGGGAATTTTTTTAGCTTCAAATGAAATTAAATTTGAAATAGAGAGCAGTCTTTTCATCGGAGAGCTTGCTTTAGATGGAAGACTTCGTCATACAAATGGAATTTTACCAATGGCGATATTTGCTAAGCAACACGGAATAAAAAATTTGTTTATTCCAAGAATTAATATCAAAGAAGCAAATTTAGTAAAAGGATTAACAATTTTTCCAATTGAGGATTTTAATCAATTAGTTAGACATTTGACAAAAGAAGAGGAAATTATTCCATTTTATTCTGAGGGTATTGAAGATTTTTCTTCAAAAGGAATAGAATATGAAGTAGATATGGCGTATATAAAAGGACAGGATTTTGTTAAACGAGCATTGGAAATTGCTGCGGCTGGCGGACACAATGTTTTAATGAAGGGTCCTCCTGGCAGTGGAAAAACTTTATTATCTATGGCAATGCCTTCTATTTTGCCTTTGTTAACTCCAAGAGAAGCGTTGGAAGTAACAAAAATTTATAGCATTATTGGTCTTTTGCCATCTAATCAACCATTAATTTTTAAGAGACCATTTAGAAGTCCACATCATTCTTCTTCAGCTGCTGCATTAGTGGGTGGCGGACAATTTCCTAAACCTGGAGAAATTAGTTTGGCTCATCGAGGAATTTTATTTTTAGATGAATTACCTGAGTTTCCTCGAAATGTTTTAGAGTCATTGAGACAACCATTAGAAGATGGGGTCGTTACAATTTCTCGAGCACAGGGGACATTATCATTTCCTTCAAATTTTATTCTTATTGCCAGTCAAAATCCATGCCCTTGCGGTTATCAAAATGATCCTAAAAAAAATTGCACTTGTAGTTCAATACAAATAGAACGTTATCAAAAAAAAGTTTCAGGACCATTTTTAGATCGAATTGATTTACATTTAGAAGTTCCGCAAGTGGAATTTAAAGAATTAACTTCAGAGAAAGTTGCAGAGTCATCAGAAGTAATTAGAAAAAGAGTTCAAAAGGCGAGAGAAATTCAATTGCAGCGATTTAAAAAATGTAAAATTTTTACTAATGCTGAAATGAAAAATAAAGAAGTAAAAGATTTTTGTAAAATTGACGAAGAAAGTTTAGAAATTCTTAGGTTAGCGGTTGAACGAATGCATTTATCAACGCGAAGTTTTTATCGATTATTTAAAATAGCTCGAACAATTGCTGACTTATCTTTATCTGAAAATATTCAAAAAAATCATATTACAGAAGCATTGCAATATAGAGGAAAAAGTTAAAATAATTTTATAATATATTTTGGGTGCATTATATTAATAAAAAATTTATGAATAAAAATATAATTATATCCAATCCCGAAAAATTTAAACAGAGTATTTATTAAAATTAATAAAATTAAAAATTTATTTTTCTCTTTTTAAAAACAAAAATTTATAACTAAAAAAATTCCAAAAAAGAGAAATACTGATTGCTAAAAGTTTGGCTATATTTACCCAAAGAAATTGAGAAACGTTAAGAAATGGTGGAATAAAGGTGGCGATAAAATAAACAATACTTGTATTTATAATACAACCAACCAAACTAATTAGAAAAAAATATAAGAATTGATTTTTTGTATGTCCTTGATTTTCTCTAAAAGTCCAGAATTTGTTTAAAAAATAGCTATTTATGGTTGCTAAAAAAAATGAAATAAAATTTAATAATCCAAGCCAGCCGCCTTTATAAATTCCCGTTAGCCAAATTAAAAAATTTAAAAAAATAAAATCCAATCCAGTATTAATTGTTCCAGTTATGATAAATTTTATAAATTGTTTTGTAATCATACAATAAAAATTGTAGACAAGGTGATATATTTATAATTTTTATAAATTAATTTTTCTAACAATACAAAGAGGGGTTTGTTCTGTTGATTGCCCTAATGGGTTATCTTTAAAAACATTTTTGCAAAAATCATCAGAAATATTTTTATTAGATTTGCCTAAAATTGCAACACCTAAATCATTTGCATCAATAATAATAACATCATTATTGATTATTGATTTTAAATTTGTTGCAATTTTTTTTGGATTTGCTGGTCCTAATTTTGCATATTTATTATATGGTGGCAATGTGTAATCGCAAGGGCCATCAATTGCATTGATATTTTTACCAACAACTTTATAAAATACTCCTTTAATTCCAAAAGGTTTAGTGATAGCTGAAATTAATGCGCTAATAATTATTCTAAATATTCCCGCTTCTTTGATTGCTAATTCCATTGTCCATGGACTTCCTAAGCCAATGCCATATGGAGATTTGTGGACAAATTTTACTAAAAATTTTGCGAGCAAGGATGGTTTTATACTTTCTATTGGAAATGCTCTGCCTTGTGATATTGCCACGATGCGTTCGCTAATAAAAAGAATGTCGTCTTTTAATAAAAATGGAGCTACATATTTTTGTACAATATTAATAATATCATCATTTTTAGTAATAATATGCGTTTTGATTGGTAATCGCGCCCATTTTTCATTTATTAAATTGATAATCAAATTTTTGCCAATATTTGGCGAAAAACGATTTAGAGTATCCATAAATTAAATTTTATTTAAAATTTTTTCCAAACTTTTGTTTTTAGAGAGTTCATCGTAATCCGGAAGTTCTTCAATATTGTTAATTCCTAAATAACGCATAAAGTTAAAAGTAATTGTATAAAAAGTTTGATTTAATTTTTTATTTTCATTAGTTTCAATTAATCCTTTCATCATTAAATTTCTTAAAATTAAACTACAATTTATACCTCTAATTTGTTCTAATTCTGGTTTAGTGATTGGTCCTCGATAGGCAACAATGGTCAATGTTTCTAAAGCAGGTCGGCTTAATTCTTCTGACAATTCTTCTTTTAAAAATGATTGAATAATTTCAGAATTTTGTGGATTGGTTGTCATTTGATATTCTTCTTTGTTTTTAATAATTTGAATTCCTCGATTAGAATTATCATTGTATTCACGCATTAATTCTTGAATTTTTTCTTGTATTTCTTTTTCATTTATTTTTAAAATTTGTGAAAGTTTTTTTGTTGAAAAAGATTTATTAGAAACAAAAAGTAAACTTTCAATAATAGATGTTGTAGACATAAAAATAGATTTTTATTTTTTTCTTGGAAATAAATTTTCTCCTTTTTTAATTTTAAAATTAAATTGTTTAATATTTTTTAATTCATTCAAAGATTTTTTTGTTATTTCATTTTCAATACCTAATTGAACAAAAATTTTTTCTGAAATTTTTGGCATAAATGGCAGACACATTATTCCTAAATGATAAATTCCTTCCAAACAATTAAATAAAATTTTATTTAATTGCTTAGAATTATTTTTTATTTTCCATGGCTTTTCTTTTTCAATATATTTATCATAAAAAGCGATTAATTCCCAGATAATTTTTAGAGATTCAAAAAGTTGAAAATTTTCTATATTTTTTTCATATTCATCCCATATTTTTTTAATTTTTACTTTTGTTTCATTGGAAGATGTTTCGTTGTTAAAAGAAAATTGATTGTGTTCGGCTAGAGTTAAAACGCGAGCAATTAAATTTCCAAGTCCATTTACTAAATTTGAATTATATTTTTCTTCTAATTTTTCCATTGAAATGTCTCCGTCTTGTTCAAGAGGAAATTGTGAAAGCAATAAATAACGAGTTGCGTCTATCCCAAATTTATCAATCAAATCATTTGGCAAAATTACATTTCCAATGCTCTTGCTCATTTTTTGTCCATTGATAGTAAAAAATCCGTGAACAAAAATTTTATTTGGCAAAGGAATATTTAGGGCTAATAATAAAGCGGGCCAAATTGTTGCGTGCACTCGTAAAATATCTTTAGCCATTAGTTGCACATTTGGTGGCCAAAAATTTGGAATCTTTTTTGTATCGCCTTGCCAATTAATGCCTGTTAAATAATTTAAAAAAGCATCAACCCAAACATAAGTAGTATGAGATTTATCAAATGGTAATGGAATTCCCCATTTAACTTTTTTTCGTGAAATAGCCACATCTTTTAAATCTTCTTTATTTAAAAATCCCAGGATTTCATTTTTTCGCTCAATTGGTTCTATCTTAAATTCATCTTTTTGAATTTTTTCAATTAATTGTTTTTGAAAATTTGATAGTTTAAAAAAATAACATTCTTCCTGAATGCATTCTGGTTCTTTTTGATGTAATGGGCATTTTCCATTTTTTAGCTGTATTTTAGTTTTATATTCTTCACATCCAATACAATAAAATCCTTGATATTTTTTTTTATAAATAAGATTTTTATCAAAAAGAATTTGTAACGCTTTTCTAACTACGTTCTTATGGTTAAGATCGGTTGTTCGAATAAAATAATCGTTAGAAATATTTAGGGTATCCCATAAAAATTGAAATTTAGCTGAAATTTCATCACAAAATTCTTGCGGGTTTTTGTTCATTTGTATCGCTTTTTGTTCAATTTTTAACCCATGTTCGTCAGTGCCAACTAAAAAAAATACATCATTATTTTTCAAACGATGATATCTTGCGAAAACATCAGCCGCAATAGTTGTATAGGCATGTCCTAAATGTGGTTCACCGTTAACATAATAAATTGGGGTAGTAATATAAAATTTCATAATGTATTTATGTTAAAAAACATATCATTGAAAAAATTCTAACATTAAATTATTCAATGCAAAATTAAAATTGTTCTAAAAATCTTAAATCGCCGCTATTAAACAATCTGATATCATTGATTCCATATTTTAACATCACCAATCTGTTTAACCCAAAACCAAACGCAAAGCCAGAATATTTTTTTGGATCAATTCCTCCTGCTCGCAAAACATTAGGATGCACCAATCCAGCGCCAAGAATTTCCAACCATCCGCTATTTTTGCAAAGACGGCACCCTTTGCCATGACAAACAAAACAACTAAATTCGCCATTAACTCCTGGCTCAACAAACGGATAAAACTTTGGTCTTAAACGCAATTTTGTATCAGGACCATATAAAAATTGTCCCATAGATTCCAACACTCCTTTCATCTGGCTAAAATTTATATCTTTATCAATCATTAATCCTTCAAATTGATAAAAAGTGTGTTCATGCCGAACATCAGTTGCTTCATTTCTAAACACTCTGCCAGGAACAATACATTTTAACGGCGCGCCATATTTTTGCATTGCTCTTACCTGAGCATTGGAAGTATGAGTTCTCATTACTAAATCATATTCGCCTTGTTTATTTTTTTGATCAATATAAAAAGTATCTTGCATGTCTCGAGCTGGATGATGTTTTGGCATATTTAATGTTTCAAAATTATAATAATCAGACTCTAATTCCGGGCCATCTAAAACCATAAATCCCATTGAGGTAAATAAATTTTCCAATTCATTTTGAATAATTGTAATAGGATGCAAATGACCTTGTGATATTTTTTCTCCCGGTAAAGTCACATCTATATTTTTTTGTTCAACAGTATTTTTTGCGATTATATTTTTTATTTCTTCAAATTTTTCTTGTAACTCTTTTTTCATTCTATTGGCCATTTCACCAATTTCTTTTTTTTCTTGAACAGTTAAATCTTTTAGACAATGTAAAATTTTAGTAAATTCTCCTTTGCGTCCCAAGTATTTTATTTCTAAATCGCGCAAAACAGAATTATTTTTAACCTTATTTAGTTGATTAACGATTTCTTGTTTTAAATTTTGTAATTGTTTTTGCATAAATAAAATAAAATAAAATAAATCATTTATTTTAAAATTATACTCTTTTTTATAAAAAAATTCCAACTATTTTGATTTTAAAAATTGTTTGAGAATTTTTTTATAGAAAATCACAAAATGCATTCTACCATCTACTGACAGACAAGTACAAAATTTGACAGAATTTTAAAAATATGTCATAAATTTAATTATTTTTATTTTTTATTCTATGAAAAAAATCGTAATGCTATTTGTTTTGAGCTTGTTAATTGGA
>ERZ1292630.2318-Hain-H41-02um-R3-2318-length-17749-cov-27_pt1 | contig 17749 bp, 12 predicted proteins | sample MGYA00564408_ERZ1292630 | MGnify/ENA primary metagenome ERZ1292630 (study PRJEB36523, sample SAMEA6512641) | groundwater metagenome | collected 2019-01-08 | study: AquaDiva: Metagenomics assemblies of 32 groundwater samples
ATTATTTAACGAAGCGCTGATGCTGGGCGGCGTGTTATTGGTGATTAGTTTTGTTGTTAACTTAGCGCTAACACTAATACAACAGAAAAGGACAGGCCACTACTAATTACGAATAGACGAATTACGAATAATTCGTAATTAGAAAATTAGTAATTCGTAGGGTTAATGTTAAAGAATTATGTCTCTATTGCAAATTAACAACTTATCATTTTCCTATTCTAAGTGTGATGATTTTACTCTCTCCGTTCCCCATTTTGAACTGAATCAAGGTGAGCGGGTGGCGCTTATCGGCCCGAATGGCGCGGGCAAGACCACCCTACTCCAGTTAATCGCCCTGTTACAAAGACCAAGCAAGGGAACCATTCTATTTAATAGTAAAGAAATCCAGAGCAGACAGGAAGTCCTTAACTATCACCGCCAAACCGCCTTTGTGCCCCAGAGACCAATCATGTATAACCGTTCGGTCCAAGATAATGTAGCAATCGGCTTAAAGATTCGGGGCATCAGCCCTGCTGAAACCGCCGAAAGAACTGAGTCAATGCTCAAGGCGCTGAAGATAGCCCATCTGTCATCTCGCAATGCCATAAGTATTTCAGGCGGCGAGGCCCGGCGGGTAATGCTGGCCCGAGCCCTGGTACTAAATCCCAAAATCCTGTTCCTGGACGAGCCCTTTGCTGATTTGGATGAGCCGGTCCGGCGCTCTATAATAGAAGATACCCTTCCGATATTGAGCGCCAGCGGGTGCGCTACTATATTTGTCACGCACAATCAGGACGAGACCTATCAGCTGGCCAACCGGTTTATGGTGCTGATAAAAGGACAGATTATCCAGTCCGGCACGGCCTATGAGATATTCGGCAATCCGGCCACCAAGGAGGTGGCGGAATTCATCGGCATCAGGAATATTATTCCGGCTGAGATAACCGGTGAACCCAGCCCCGGCACGCAGGGGCTGGGTAAAGACGATGGAATGATTTTACTCTCACTGGCAACCGGAATTAAACTCTGGTATTCTGGCCCCGTTAGAGGTAGGTCGCCCTTAGGCGACCGTGAAACGGGAATACCACCCTCTACTTTATCTAAAGATAATGTTACAGAAAATGACTCGGATAAAATAAGTGTTACCTCTAACGGGGCGGGGGAAAGACCCAAAGGCAAACAAGTCCTCTGCTGTATCCCGCCGGAATCTATTACCGTAGTAGCAGATGGCCCGTCCCGCCAAGGCGGGATGGGTTCACCGCAATTACATAGCAGCGCGCGCAATACGCTTCAGGGCACTATAAAAAAAGTCATACCATCCAGATATCTGGTCTGGCTGGAAATAGATGTCGGAGGTGTATCCCTGACCGCCTCGGTCACCCATCAATCAGTCAAGGAACTCGGATTAGCAGTCGGCAAACCAGTCAGCGTCCTGCTCAAGGCCACGGCAATACAGTTGCTGACTATGTAAAGTTAATCAAAGAGGCCCTGCTGCCGGCCCGGGATTTCAAATATCCATTTATGGGATAAAATAGGGTGAAAAATGAGCCATTTTAGGCCTTTTTAGCCCGGATTTGACACCTGATTCAGGCAAAATGAGTCAGGGGGGGGTATACCCCCCAGGGGGGTATATCCCTACTACCCATCTGGTATATCCCCCCTCCCCATCTGGTATATCCCTACTCCCAATCTGGTATATCACCCCTCGGCATCCGGTATATCACCTATCGGCATCTGGTATATCACTACTCGGCATCTGGTATATCACCTATCGGCATCTGGTATATCACTACTCGGCATCTGGTATATCACTACTCGGCATCTGGTATATCACTACTTGGCATCTGGTATATCACTACTTGGCATCCGGTATATCACTCCTCCTAATCTGGTATATCACCTATCGGCATCCGGTATATCACTACTGGGCAAGTGGGAGGAGGGGGCTTTAAGGAAAAGCACAAAATGGAGGGGGTATTATTTAATTAGTATTGTGGAGCGTGTCCAAAAACTAGCGATTGAGACGAAAGATATACTATAGGTTGTATAGATTCTTTAGTATATATACTACTAATAAACAGCCATCTGAGTTTTTAGACAAGCTCTGTGTCCCCAGAATTCTATGCCGAGGTGTTTTTCTATACGGGATAGTTTTTCCAGTATTTCCTTTTCAAGGAAATTCAGATACTTAATAACATTATCTAACTTATCATTATTATTTTCCATATCTAATATGCCTTTCTGATTACCGCTGGTTTTTGTTCCAGTAAGATTAAGCCCTAAGCGTGGCCTTGAGGTCCTTGGTTAGGGCGTCAACCACGGTCTTAACTACGTTGTCAACTGCCCCGCTGGCCAGGGTCCGGGTCGGATGCCGGAATGTCAATGAGAATGCTATACTCTTGTGCCCGCCAGGAACCTGCTTGCCCCGATAGATGTCAAAGAATTCTATTTTCTCCAGCGGAATATCCTGCGCTGACGACATTAACGCTTGACGGGAAATGGTTTCTATCTGCGCCCAGGCCGTGCTTTCCGGAACTACTACGGCAATGTCCCGGGTAACCGCCGGTAATCTGATGAATGATTTATACTGCTTAGCCAGATTAGCCCGGCTGATAATCGCCTCAAAATCCAACTCAGTAACGCCTATAGACGCCTCTTCCTTATTAATGATACCCAGGTAACCGATGGACGCATTATCTAAATTAACACCTACGATATTCTGGATGCCTTTGGGGACAATAGCAGTGTTTTGGGCAGTGAAAGATATCTTGTCTTGTAAGCCCAGGACATTGATTAAACCTTCAATGGCTCCTTTGAGGGAATAAAACCCGGCATTATCCAATATGCCCAGAGAAAATCCTTCTTTAGTAGAAGTATTCACCTTGTGATAGGTCTTGCTGATTTCAAAGAACTTAATGGTTTTTTGCGCCTCGGAATGCAGATAGTTCTCGTTGAGATTAAATACATCGAGCAATCCTCTTACCAGATTGTTTCTCAGGAATCGGTCTGTGGTGCCGTCCGGAGCAAGTAATCCAACAAGATTACTCTGCTCTGTACCTACACTAACATTTTTATCCCACACATTCGCTTCGCTCAGTGCAAGGAAACTATTGGTCATGGCCTCGTTATAACCTGATTCCACCAAGTGGCTCCGGGCCATCCTGGTGACGTCATAGATTTTATCTGACTGCGCCACCTTTAATTCAATGCAGGGCGGCGTGACCGGTATTCTGTCATAACCCCGGATTCGGGCCAGTTCTTCTATTATATCTACCTCCTGATTTATATCAGGCCGGAAAGAGGGGATGAGCACGTGGAGCGTGGAGCGTGAAGCGTCGTGCGTTATGCGTTTTGCGTTTTGCGTTGATAATATTTTTATACCTAAACCGGTAAGAATACGTTCTATATCAGGCACGGGAATGGTAATACCCAAGATACGGCTGATGCGTTCTGTCCTGAGCGTAACCTTGCGGTCTTTGTATTTCAGGTAATCTAACGACTGATAACCGGTAAGTTCACCTTTGGCTAATTCCAGGATGAGCCCGACAGCCCGCTGAGAAGCGGTGGCCACACCTTTAGGGTCAACAATCCGCTCAAAACGGTATGATGAATCGGTCGGCAGGGCCAATTGCCTGGAGGTGCGCCGGATGCAGGCCGGATTAAAATAGGCGCTCTCCAACAGGATATTTTTGGTGGATTCAGTCACCTCTGTGTCTTTGCCGCCCATTATGCCAGCCAGGGCCACGGGCTTTTGGGCATCGGCTATGACCAGCATTTCCGGCGTCAAGGCATAGGTTTTGGCGTCTATGGCAACTAAATTCTCGCCTTTGGATGCAGCCCGTACTATAATCTGCTGGCCGGACAGTTTATCTAAATCAAAGGCGTGCAAGGGCTGGCCGGTCTCCAGCAGGACCCAGTTGGTGATATCAACTACATTATTAATGCTCCTAAGGCCAAGCGATTCCAAATGATTCCTGAGCCAGGCCGGCGAAGGACCGACCTTGACATCCCGGATAATCCGACCGATATACATCGGACAGAGTTTGGGGTTAAGAATCTTAATGAACTTACAATTTGTATTCGGTAGACAACGAGGTTTATCCTCGTTGACGCTCAACGACCGTAAAGGTCGTTGTCTACCCTTTGTCTTCGTAATTAGTGCGACTTCGCGGGCAATGCCTATAAAGGACAGGCAATCAGGCCGGTTGGCCGTAATCTCAAATTCAAAGATTGTATTGTCGCCCTGGCCTTCAATGCTCTCGACCTTGACCCCGTGCCGGGTTAACAGGTCAGCCAGCGTTTTCGGCTCAAGAGCCACCGGACAATATTCTTTAAGTATCGAGTAGGTTATCTTCATATAATTCTTAGCCACTGGCGCCGAAGCGCCATGGCGCCCTTATGGCACTCATAAATCACAAAGTGACTCTTGTCACCCTGTCCGATGGACTCCGAAGAGTCATACGGACTCCTTCGGAGAGCACAGCGAAGGGTCTCGTTAGTAATGAGATTCTTCGCCTACGGCTCAGAATGACACCATAGTGTCTTAGTGGCAAATTCCCCTTAACCCCTCCGTTTCACTACGGGATAAGAGCCAGTAATTTGCTGCCTCCCGGTGCGCCGCCTTCGGCGTGCTCCCGGCCATTGCTACGCAAGGGGCGCGCAAACTGGCTCTAAAATTGGCTTAAAAAGCTAAGATGGTTTTCGGTAAACAGCCGGATATCATTTATGCCGTGCTTGAGCATAGCCACCCGTTCCACGCCCATACCAAAAGCAAAGCCGGTATATTTCTCCGGGTCGTACTTTACGTGCCGGAATACATTTGGATGGACCATACCGCATCCCAGAATCTCAATCCAGCCCTCACCGCGGCAGACCGGGCAATTTTCACCAGAGCCGGTTACGCCTTTCCCGCCACAGAAGACGCAGGAGATATCCACCTCTGCGCTGGGTTCGGTGAACGGGAAGAACGATGGCCGGAAACGGGTCCGGGTGGCCGGACCGAATATCTCCTTGCAGAAGATATCCAGCACGCCCTTAAGATTGGCAAAGGTGATATCAGTATCAACCATCAGGCCTTCCACCTGGTGGAACATGGGAAAGCGTGACGGCGCCGGGGTATCAGGCCTGAAGACCTTGCCGGGCACGATAATCCTGATGGGCGGTTTTACCTGCTCCATAGTTCTAATCTGCACCGGCGAGGTATGACTGCGCAACAGCAGATTCCGATGGCTATCTGCCACGTAGAAGGTATCAAAGGCGTCACAGGACGGATGGTCAGCCGGAACATTAAGCGCCTCAAAGTTGTAATAAGGCGATTCTATTTCCGGGCCATAGGCGCAATCAAAACCCAGCCACTTGAAGACGTCTATTATCTGGAAAAAGGTCCGGTAGAGCGGATGATAACGGCCGCAGGATTTCTGCTCGCCCGGGATGGTGGCGTCGAATAATACCGTGGTGGCCTTGGGCCCAACGGCTTTCTTTAGTTCCTCAACCTTGCGGTTGAACGACTCGGTCACCGAATCCTTTAACTGGTTGATTAACTGGCCTAATTGGGGTTTCTCGTGCGCCTCAACGTTGGAGATTTTCTGAGCGCACTGCCGTATAAGCCCGGAACGGGAAAGGTATTTATGGTCGAATTGCTTAAGCGTCTCCAGCGCGTCTTTGGTCTCGGCAGTAATCTCGGCCAGTTTGCCCAAGGCACTGGCCTTGAGTTGGGATAGTTCTGATTCTATTTCTTGTAAGGACATAACCAATAAAATGCTCACCACTGACGCCCCCGCTGAAGGCGGGGTAAACTCCGCGCCATGGCGCCCTTATGGCGCTCAAAAGGCACAAAAACCACAAAGTAAACACCAAGAAGAAAATAAAAATACTTTTCTCTGTGCACTCTGCGCCTCTGTGGCAAAAATTAATTTTGCGCTGTCGCCATAGCCACGATTTTATCAAAGGTGGTCGGGTCAGTGACGGCCATATTAGAAAGTATCTTCCGGTTAAGGTCCATATTGGCCTTCTTTAACCCGTTGATAAATTTGCTGTAGGTCAGACCTTTGGCCCTAAGGGCGGCGGTCAGGCGGGTAATCCAGAGCCGCCGGTAATCGCGCTTCTTCCGCTTCAAGCCGAAATAGGCGTCAACCCGGGCCTTGATAATGGTTTCTTTGGCCGTGCGATAGAGCCGGTGCCGGCCCTGGTCATAACCCCTGGCCAATCGCATTATCTTTTTGACTCGCTTGTGCCTGGCAACTGATGACTTTACGCGCATAATTCTACTCCTTACCCACTGGGTTATCCCGATGCACCTGCCCGACTATGGTCAGGCGGGTATCCGGATTCTTAATACTGTAAATATTCAAGAGAGTTATCTATATAAAAACGACGTCCAATGTCAAGAAATTGAACACGAATACCATAATTCCTATCGCAACCTTTATGCCCTAATGGTGTTTTAATACACGAAGTAAGGAAGCGTCTAATAAGATTCGGAGGACTAACAATAAAATACCCGTGCGAATCGTTATAATTAGGTAGTAATAACAAGCCCCACCCAGGCGGGAAAGAAAGGATTTCGTAAATGAGAAAACTATTAATAAGCGTCTTTATAGCCACGACGCTGGTGACAATGATTGGCTACGCTGAGGAAAAAACATCCCCTCCTAAACCAAATTGCGAGGATAAAATCCGCTCTTTATCCGAGGATATTACCTTGCTCAATCTCGTCAACGGCCTGAATCTCACCGAAGACCAGATAAAACAAATCCTGCAATATAATAAGGAAGCCCAGGTGCTGAGAGAACAGATGGAAACAGAAAACGCCAGAATCATAAATAGTGTAATTGACGCCTACGGCGAACTTAAATCCACATTGGAAAAGAATGAGGGTATTCCTAAGGACATAGAGCGCCAGGCATTTATGATGGAGCAGGAAGCCAAAAGGATTATGGGCGAATTAATGGAAGGCGTGGCTAATATAGAGAAAGAATTAACCGGCGTATTGATTGAGTCGCAGGTGGAGGTAATCAACAACTTTAATCCCTGCCTGATACCGCCCAAGGACCTCAAGGACCCGGTCCGGGCCGGCCAGGCCGCAAACAGCGGACAGGGATTGGATATATTGAGACGCGTCAGAAAGATGCCACAGGATGTATATACGGAAAAGAGTCCTGAAATCGTGGAACGCCATCTGGAGAATATCCAAAAACATGTAGGCAAATTAAACGATGAGGAAAAGAAAAAAGAGAGCGAGCGATTTCTCAATGTGCTGAACAAATCACGTAAGATGTCTGATAAAGAATTTGAGCTGAACGGACCTGACCTGGCCAAGGAATTCATAAGCGACAGTAAAAAAACACTCGAAAAGGATAAAGAGTTGCGTAAAGAACTGGAAAAAATCCACCAGGAAAGACGAGGCGGGCCTTCACGCATTGGTAAATTCCTGATTAATCATAAAATAGTGCCAATACTGGAAAAACGGCTGGAACTGATGAAGAACGCCAAGCAACTGCCTCCGGCAGATTTGGATAATATTAAAAGCAGGTAACTATTGAAAAGGAGTATCTATGATAAAAAAACTATTGATATTCGTCACGCTGGCAATATTAATTACGGCACCCGCTTGGGCTGAAGACCAGGACCCATTGGAACAGAAGATATCTAAAGTCAGGGAGGAAATCTCGCTGACTAATCTTATTAACGGCTTGAACCTGACTGAATCGCAACTTTCCGGACTCATCAACGTCTTGAGCGAGGTTCAGGATATGCGCAAGTCATACAGGGAAAAACACCGGGCCCTGGCCGAAGAGATGCTCAAGTCATTTGAAGACCTGAAGAAGAACCTGGAGAACGGCCCGAAACTGCCGCCTGAGGTGGCAACCCAGGCCGGCGGATATAACGAGCAAGCCAAGGAACTGGGCGAGGAATTCAAGAAGAAATTAGCCCCCTACCAGGAAAAAGTGGAGAATGTCCTGACCGAGGCGCAAAAGATAGTCATAGATGAATTCAAGCCCTGCCTGTTGCCGCCCAAGAGCCAAAAGAATCCGGTCCGGGTCGGACAGGCAAAATCCAATGAGCAAGCCATTGAACACCTCCGTAAACTCCGCGAGATATCACAGGATGTCTATGAACAAAAACGGGATAATATTCTGAACCGATTTTTCTCCAAGTTTGAGGATAAAAAGGGCAAGATGAATGACGAGGAAAAGGCCAAGGAAAAGAAACGGCTCTTTGAACTGGTGGACCGGGTCAGGTCAATAAGCCCCGAGGAATTCGAACTAAATAAAGACGAACTGGCTGAAGAGTTCATTATCAAGGACCGGGCCGAGGAACTGGAAAGCCAGTTAAAGGATATCCTGGAATACCGCCATAAGGATAAAGGCGGACTGAACAAAATAGGCAGATTCTTCCTGAAACCGGAGATGCTGGGCATACTGGAAACCCGTTTGAATACACTGAAGAACTTCAAGCCGTCAGAACCGGCTAATCTGGATAATATTAAAAGCACTCCGGAGCCGGACAAGAAGAAGAAATAGTGTATGCAACATAAGCGCCCTAATTCTGATGAAAGGACTGCTATCTCAAGGCGCGAGTTCTTCAAACAGGTTTCTAATCTGGGACTAGCCACGACCTCGCTGCCGCTGGCTCTTAATGTATTTCTGGACTTCAACCAGAAAATCTGGGCTCAAGACAGAAGTTCCAAAGATATCTCCAAACTCATTGAGGCGCAGTATTACGAAAAACTTGCTGATAACAAAATCAAATGCACGCTCTGCCCTAACCTCCACATCTATGCGCCGGGCGAGCGATCATTCTGCTTTACCCGGGTCAACCATAAAGGCGTCTTAATGTCGCACGCCTATAATAATCCTTGCACCATCAGCGTTGACCCGATAGAAAAAGGGCCTTTCAACCATTTCCTGCCGGATACTAATTCGCTTTCGATTGCCCTGGGCGGCTGTAACCTGCGCTGTCTCTATTGCCAGAACTGGCAGGTCTCGATGGAAAAACCCGAGAAGACCGCTAAATGCGACTGGACCAAAGAAGATGCGCTTGACGGCGTGAAGAAGAAAGAATGCAAGACCATTTGTTATACCTATACCGAGCCAATGGTTTATCCGGAATATATCAAAGAGGTTTCGGCCTACACCAGTTCCAAGGGGATTCGCAACCTGGTCTGCACCGCGGCCTTTGTAAATCCCCAACCCTTAAAGGATATCTGCAAGACCGTCAGCGGCTTTGCCGTTACCCTCAAGGCGTTTAATGACAAGTTCTACCAGAAAATCTGCGGCCAATCGCTCGGCACTATTCTGCAGTCAATGGAAACAATCAAGGCGGAAAAGAAACACCTGGAAATCGTTAATCTGATTGTGCCGTCCTATAACGATGACCTGGAAGTTATCAAGAAGATGTGCCAGTGGGTTAAAAAGAACCTGGGCCAGGATACGCCTCTGCATTTCGGGAGATTCCATGCCGAATACAAACTCAAGGACCTGCCGGATACGCCGGTTAAAACCGTGGAACAGGCGCGCCAGATTGCGTTTGATGAAGGGCTAAAACATGTTTATACCTTTAATGTCGCGCCGCACGAAGGCAACAATACCTATTGCCCGGCCTGCAAACAGCCGGTTATCAAACGGCTGGCATTCAAGATGCTGGAAAACAACCTGCCTAAAGGCGCTTGCAAATTCTGCGGCCATAAACTGGCCGGCGTCTGGGAATAAAACCATCCAATCTCTCCGCAACTCTATGCCGCAAAAGGTGTAGAACCCCGTTAGAGGCGTCAGAATCGGTCGGACAAGATACGATATTACTGAACTCTTGCGAAATGGGAAACATGTTGCCCAATGAGTGCCATAAGGGCGCCATGGCGCTTCGGTGCCAAAGGTGTCATTGCGAGCGATAGCGAAGCAATCTCATATCACAAACGAGATTGCCACGGTCACCTTCGGTGACCTCGCAATGACAGAGGGGGCGTTTCACAAGAGTTCAGGATATTAGTTTGAAATTATCGTTACCTTTCGCCTCTAACGGGGTAGAATATATTATTGACATTATTATAACCCAATGCTATAAAGGTTATTATGCTACAAAAGAAAGGTGTCACATTAGTCCTGGTCCTGCTGATACTAACGGCCTTGATAATGCTGGGCATACCGTTTGCCACCTCAATGCTCTACAAGGAAAAGACCAGCAAGGACACCTTCAATGTAACCCAGAGCCGCCTGGCTGCATTAGGGGCCCGTAACAGCGCCATAAATCTCCTCCTGCGCACCCATGATTTCTATGAATTACGGCCACCTATCCCGCCTGACCCTTACCATCCATTTAATACCCCTGATTGTGATACGCCGGATGAGATGCAAATCAATCTATCCCAACTCAATATCACTAATACCTCTAATTCTAAAAGCATAATCTGGTCATCCTATGCAGAGGATGAACAGGGCAAGATAAATATCCTGACTGCGCCGCGCCGGGTGGTTGACTATTTAAACACCCTTATCAAACCGAATGAAGATATCCAGCATTTTATTACCGAATACTCTTACCGTTCCACACCCTGGGTTGGAGCGCAGAACTTAGCCGGTTACCGCCGTTATCTGGCCGTGGACGGAAACGAATACGATATTATCTACGTGGATAATCCTGTTCCCTGCGGCAGTGAAGAGGGTTTACGGGTGCGCCTGCTCCAAGGCAACGAAGAAACCATTGCCTATGTTGCCAAAGAACCCTGTCCATTATGCCCTTTAGCCGGAAGACCATCTATGCAAGAAACACCCGACAAGGTAAATGGAGATACCGGATATCATAATGGCTGGGTTACAACCATTATAGACGACCAAAGATGGCGTAATTTCGGCGACTACGAAATATGGTTGGACCGTACGATAACAGATTCTTTCCTAACCGAAACCACAATGGTTGAGATAGAACAACCCCATCCGGTGAATATCAATACCGCGCCCAAAGAGGTGTTGCTTGCATTATTTACAGGCGTAGGCAGTAATGACACTATAAACGATACCACTATTTCTCAGGCAGAAGCCCAAACGTTGGTTGAAGAAATAAATAAAGCTCCGCTTATCGGACCGCCTGACCTTGAAGAGATTATTTTAAACACTCTAAATTCAGACCAAAGAGGCCAGAACCAAAAACGGCAACTCTGGCTGAATTCATTTTATCCCCGGGATGCAACACCAGATTTAGCCAATATCGTTAAAAGACATTATACCGGCACCATGCCTTTCTGTTACCGCTCGTTTGATATCTACACGCTCAATTCTACCGGCATTGTCAATTACCAGTCCGGCAACCAGGCATCGGTTACTACCTTTAATGAGGTGGTTGATATTGCGCCGGTATCTGATGTGTTAACCTGGACTATAGAAAGCCAGTATGATTTTGATAAGGAGTTCTATACCTATCTGGGTAATCCTTTCAAGATGACGACATATCCATCGCTGACTAAATTAGGTATAAGGGATAACACACAGGCTAACTTAAATCCTGATTATTCACGTGATTCCGACAAAGGCGCCCTGAAACTAAGAACCGCAGAAGATATCCGCGGTAGGAATATCATAGGCCCCAGCATCTATACTTTCTCGGATACTTATGAGGGCAAGAAAATACCTTCAACACCACCAGAGCCAGAGCCATTTGGGTATCCCGTTGCCAGCACCGTCATAACTACCACTCTTGACATCCAGCCCGGCGGCATTGAATTCTGGATAAAGTTTAATAGTATATCCGGGTTGACTAATATCTTTGATATCAAGCAGAAGGACTACGAGAACCGGCTGGCGCTATGGTATGAGAACAATGAACTGATTTTATCGGTCTGCGATGCCACGGTAGAAGAAAAGGCGGCGCAAATCAGGGCGTCGGTTACTTTTGAGCCAAGCGTCTGGTATCATATCGGCGCCTTCTGGCAAGGCACCAAATACGCCCAACTGGCTTTACTTGTGGACGGTAGGCCAATCGGCTCTTTCGGCCATTATTACAATGACCAGAGGATTCTGACCCAACTAACGGACAATGTGCCTGACCTAAACGGTATGGTCACCGGCCAGAATGAAATGACTATTAATGTCGGGTCCACAGCCGGATTCCCGAACGCCGGTGTTATTGAAATCGGTACAGAAGCCATTGATTATATCTCAAAGACAGGTAATGGCTTTGTTGTCCCAACTATCTGGGAAGTGCTGACACCGACCCAGTTAGCATCTACAGGCAGGGGCAGTAGAGATACCTCAATTATATCACATACTGCCGGAGCAAAGGTTACTATCTACGGCTATTCGAATCCATTCATTGACAATTTTCCAATAAGCATAGAAAATAAAGCATTTATCCTACCAGGTAACCCATTGTCTATAGGTGGTGCAATCTTAGTTGATACAATTCCCATAACCTCGCCTGACAATATTATTATTGATAAACCAGGCAGCCAAATAGGAGTCAATGATACGATTATTCCTATTACTTCAACCTTTGTAACCATGACCATAACAGGATTACCATCCAAGGGTTATGTCAGAATTGATAATGAGGTAATATATTATGACTCTTATATTACAGGTGCCGGTACATCTACATTAGAAGGTTGCCAGCGTGGAGCAGAGGGCACCACTGCATCAATACACTTTGGCATTTCTATTAGCCCGCCGACTCTGCCCGCTCTTGTTCAAGTATTCTCAATACGGGTTTCTCCTAATACCACAAACTATAATTCACCAACTTTTATCCAAATTGATAACGAATGGTTTGGACCTGTTCAGAAAGCAATTAGTAACGCTGATTTCTTTATTGGACCTATCACCAATGGAGTACCAACGATATTTGGCCGTGGCTGGGTTTCAGACCCCACTGCTCATTCACCCGGTCCCAATACCCTGGTCATCCCGGTTTTTGTCGCCAAATATCCTTATACCGGTAAAGGCGATACCGTTACTATTATTGAAAGCGATCAGGTATCTAATCTCAAAGAAGAAAAAACGGTTAAGAATGCGATGAGCAAAAGAACTCTTCTTGTTCCTATTTTTACTGGTAACCGAACTGGTATCTATCGTAGTTATGGACCAATAACGAGTACCCCACCCTGTTTATTTGCCTTTTGGGATAATCTCAAGCGTAATTACACGGTTGATGGCACAGTAACCCGCCTGTTAAAATTCCCCTCTGACGAACTGCCTTCATACCTGCCGCCAACCTTTACTATAGGCGCTAATATCTCTGCCACAGTTGATGAGATAAAGTTCTATAGCGCATCAAGATCAAATCGTTATATCACCGAGGTCTTATTCGCAACCGATTCAGCCAAATCAACGGTAATGTTAAACGGATCTCTATCCGGAAACAGCGGGCTCATTAAAATCGGCGATGAATATGTAGGGTTCGCCTCTGTCAGCGGAACATCAGCATCAGATTGTTTCAGGGGCTATCTCAGCACCCCCATATTGACGCATGATTATGGCCAGAGGGTATTTGATTTAAGCAGGTTTTTACCGGTCACGGCCCTGAGTCAAGACATCTTTCCAGAAAACTTTATGATACCCATCAAATCATCTGACGGATTTGCCAGCAGCGGTTATGCCTTGCTTGGTAATGACTTTAATAACGGTGAGGTAGCAGGTTACTTACAAGCAAGCGGCGGGCTTTTGAGAATGCCGACGCATAGTGACGGCGTATTCAGGGGCATGTTCGGAACAACCCCGCAGGCGCACTCAATTAATACCCTGTGTTACAACATCCCGTTCAGGTATTGGCATCTGGAAAAGGGAACTCCGAGGACAAGCGCTTTTGACAGCCAGATGGCTTATTTCCAAGCCGCTCACTCTGCCCGGGGCGCTACCTGGCAAAGAATCTCCTGGGAAGAAACCCATGCCCCCCCACCCAATGATAATCTGGTCCGCCTAAGATTCCTGGTCCGGTTTGATAACCAGCCGGCCTGGGATACTACCCCGACCAATCTACCCAACGGAATATTTGAATTCACCAACCCGACCGGCGCTAACGAATTAAATGTCAAGGCAGACCAGATAGAAATCATGGTCTTCTTCCAGTATCTGGCCGGCGCATTCTTAAGCAATGCCTGGAAACGCTCGCCACTGCTGGAAAACATCTACGTGGAATATAAAAAACCTCCGGTCGTGATAATATCACGGCAGGAAAGGTAGATGCTAATTATGGCTATATTAAAACCCTATTCCATCATAGTGTCATTGCGAGGAGCGGAGCGACGAAGCAATCTCATATTTTCCGCATAAGACCGAGATTGCCGCGCTTGGCGCCTACGGCGCCATCGCTCGCAATGACAGACAAGGAGTTTTTGGACAGCATGTATAAATTATCAACCAAAGGTTTTACTCTCGTAGAAATAATCATTGCCATGAGCATCTTCGTCTTTCTGGCCGTGTTGCTGGCCGGATTTCTCCAAAGAGGCCTTGAACTCTGGAAAACCGGCGAGAGCCGGGGCGATGTTTATGAACGGGGCCAGATAGTTATGGAACAGATAAAGAAAGACCTGGCCAGCGTATTCAATGAACCGGGCGAAAAGAATATTTTAACAAACAATTATAACGAGGCATTACCATTAGACAGGTCTTATTTATTTGAGCCATCGCTCTATTCAGGCATTGATACACAAGGGAATCCCTGGCTTTATCTGGTAAGAATAGACGATGATAATTATTATCATTATGTTGAACCAACCACCCAAACACCTCGTGCAACCATAACAACTTATGATTTTACCACCGTAATCTCCGAAACTTATCCCGTTTCGCCAACCTATGTAAAAACAAAAGAACGTGTTGTTTATTATATAAATAATTCCACGCTTATCAGAGGAGAGGTCGATGAATTGGAATCTATTGTTTACTGGCAGCAATCATTACCGCAAATAAGCGACCCTCCCCCGATTACGAACACGCAAACATTTGATAACATCTTATATCTGGGTTATAGATTTGAAAGTGGGCAGTCCACCTGGGATTCACGAAGTATTACCCAAACGCCCCAGACAGGACGATTCCCCAGCACACCTCAAAATCTGCCGAAAACCATTACAGTAATCATTGACATAAAACCCATACCACTAAATAATCCTAAAATCACGCTCAAGGAAAGTTTAGTCGGAGACGTAGCGACGATAAGCATTCCCCGGACACTATTAGGCGCAGGGAGTTTTATCAAGATTGATAACGAATGGCTCCTGGTCCAGAGTAAATCGTATTATAAATTGAATGTGCTGCGCGCCCAAAGGAACACCATCCTGGCGCCGCACAATAGCGACACCGAGGTTCAATACGGCGAAACCATTGAAAATACGTTTTATCTGCCGACTGTTATAAGATAAATATGAATATCCATAAACAAGACGGATTTAGTTTCCTTGAGATTCTGGTGGCCCTGATGATTCTGGTATTCGGATTGACCGCTATTTTCGGGCTATTCGGAGCCGCTACCTATTCACACCGGCGCAGTATCAATGACGAAACCCTCTCCCGAATGGCCACCACCATATTCTCGGAACTGGAAAGCGGCCAACATCCGGCCTCGCTGGATTTACAGAACATAGACAACCAGTCACATTCACAATTCCCATCTATCTACACCTATGACCTTACCTTCTCAACAATAGCCGGTACCGAGCCAACAACCAGATTAGTAACTCTCGATATAAAATACTCTAAAGGCCGTTCAACTATACTGGAAACCTTCCAAACGCTCCTGATTTTCCCTTTACAGTAATTATTGTGTCTTTTCTGCGCCGGCGGTTTGAGCGGTGAACCACAAAGGGTTCACCGCCCTGCACCCTTTGTGGTGCAGGGTTGCAAATCTTTCTGCTGGGTTTCAAGGAAATGGCCTATCTTGCGGTATTTCTCATATCTCTGCTGCACCAATGCATCAATCGGTATGGTGTGTAATTTATCAAGCGCAGTTAATAAACTCTTCTTAAGATTATCTGCGGTGGTATTATAATCACGGTGCGCGCCGCCCAGCGGTTCAGGGATTATCTCATCCACAATCCCCAACGACAACAGGTCGTAGGAAGTCAGTTTAAGCACCTTGGCCGCTTCGGGCGCCTTGGCATTGCTCTTCCACAATATAGCCGCGCACCCTTCAGGCGATATCACGGAAAAATAGGCGTTTTCCAGGATGGCAAAGTGGTCGCCCACCCCGATGGCCAGAGCACCGCCGCTGCCGCCCTCGCCTATGACTACGCAGATTATCGGCGTCTTCAGATGCGACATCTCGAATATGTTTTGGGCGATAATCAGCGCCTGGCCGCGTTCCTCAGCGCCGATACCCGGATATGCGCCCGGCGTATCTATCAGTGTAACTATAGGCAGATTAAATTTCTCGGCCAGTTTCATCTTAAGTTGCGCCTTGCGATAGCCCTCAGGATGCGGACATCCGAAATGGCAGGTCACCCGTTCGTGGATATTCTTGCCCTTGCGGGTGCCGATAAGCATAACCTTATGAGTTCCTATCTTCCCCATACCGCAGACCATGGCCGGGTCATCGCGGAACGAGCGGTCGCCGTGCAACGGCACGAAATCAGCCCCGCAAAGATGCTGTATGTAATCTGTCACCTGCGGCCTTGATTGATGCCGGGCCAGCAAAACCCTCTGCCAGGGCGTCAGGTTCTTATAGATGTCTTTCTTGAGATAAGCGGCCCGGGCCCGGAGTTTCTTTATCTCATCAGATAGGTCAATCTCGGCAATCCTGGAAAAACCCTCTAATTGGACAATCTTATGCTCCAGTTCCAGAATCGGCGTCTCAAAATCCAGTCCCTTTATATTCTCTTCCATAAATAATTATAATTACCCGCCAACCATATCAAAAAAGTTATTATAATAAGCAGTGGGGTTTTAGCAGAAATCCAATATGGTTGTCAAGTATATGTAAGATTCATATCAAAAATATCTATTGTAGTCAAGAGAAATATATAAAACCTTTGCTATTATTATTCCGGTGTGCTAATATGTCAATATGCCTCATCTAAAAAGATTCTATTGTTATTCTGCCGCGATTGGCGAGATGATTGTCCTGGACCAGGCCCAGTCAAACCATCTCAAGAATGTCCTGCGCCTAAAAGTCCATTCACTGGTTGAGGTCTTTAATAGCCGCAACGAATCCTTTATTGCTGAAATATCCTCCATATCGCCCAAATGCCCTGTCGAACTAAAGATTCTCTCTTTAGCGACTGCTAACCATTCTGAATCACGCATCCCGCATCCCGAATCTCCCAGTATCACCCTGGCCTGCGCTATTGCCAAGGGTAGCCGGATGGACTGGCTGATAGAAAAGTCCGCTGAAATCGGCCTGACCAGATTGATTCCGATTATTACCGAACGGACTGTGGTTCACCCCGTTAGAGATAGGTCACGCCTCTGGCGTGACCGTTCCAAGGAAACACAGCACACAAATTATATAGGTCATCAAAATGAGAATATTCTATCTGACGCCAAATCAAATATCTCTAACGGGGTAAAGCCCGATGCGTTTTCCAGTAATAAGATAGCCCGCTGGCATAAACTGGCTGTGGCAGCCGCCAAACAAACCGGCCAGAATGCCGTTCTGGCTATTGATAATCCTATTCCATTCCGGCAATTAGAGAATATTATCCAAGATTTTTCATTATCATTGATAGCCGTGCCGAATGCTGATAAATACTTGCCAGAAGTATTAGAACAAGATAACCTGTCTGAAAAGACCAAAATATTATACCTCATTGGACCTGAAGGAGATTTTACTAAAGCAGAAATCACCA
>ERZ1292630.2319-Hain-H41-02um-R3-2319-length-17748-cov-7_pt1 | contig 17748 bp, 6 predicted proteins | sample MGYA00564408_ERZ1292630 | MGnify/ENA primary metagenome ERZ1292630 (study PRJEB36523, sample SAMEA6512641) | groundwater metagenome | collected 2019-01-08 | study: AquaDiva: Metagenomics assemblies of 32 groundwater samples
CACGGGTGCCTTGTGGGCCAATTTCGTCAAACGCGCCTCCATCATGGCCTTGAACCGACCGGGTTTCTCCGGCGCTGCGCCGCCCGGCGGGGCAGGCTTCGGATGACTGCCACGTGTCGCGTCGCTTCGATGGCGACTGGCCGCGGGCGGCCTGGGAACATTGGGGAGGGGCGGCGGAGGCGGAACGGAACGGTCCTGTTGTCCACCTTGGCCTTCGCTGCCAAGAGGAAAGAGCACCGTGAAGCCTGGACGGAAGCCGCCGCCGGCCGCTGCTGCCTCACTTTGCGTCGTCGATTCCGCTCCTCCTTGCGGGGGAGCGGTCAGCTGGTCGCACGCGGTCGCCGGTGGGGGCGGCGAAGGCGTCGGCGGGACAAGCGCAATCGTCGATTCGGTGGTAGGGGGCATCAAATGGCCACTGCCGGACGTCAGCAGGGCGTTGGGATGCCGCCCCTGAGATGAGACCACGTCGTTAGGGTCCTCAACCGACATGACGCGGCCAATCGGCTTCCGGGAGGTGCCACGCGGCGTTGTGGCCTCCAGACCACCGCGGCCCCCCCGTCGCTGGCTCGACCTCGAAGAAAGGGGTGCCGTGTGGTCCATCGACGTTGTGGACGCCGCTTCCGAAGCGCGACGCGACGTGCTGCCCGTTGCGCGGCTCGCCGTTCTCGACAAGGTCCCCCCGGCGCTCTCACTCTTCTGGTCAGCGGCACCGCCGGCCGCGTCGTCCCATGGATGCAGGGAGGATGTGGAGCTGCGGCGCGACAGTCCGAGGTCGCCTCGGCTGCCCGGAGAGGTGAGCGCACCCGTCGAATCGCGTGGGGACTTGCCACCCGCAGTGTGATTCGGGTCGTCCTCGCCCGTCCCCACCGGGGGCAGCAAGGAAACACGGCGCGCCCGCACCCCGTCGCTGTGGCGGTCGGTTGCCGTCAGCAAGGGGCTTGATACCACGGTCGAGGCGACCTGATGGCCAAGGAGCGCCGCATCGTCATCCCCGGCGGCCCCCTCACTTGGCGCTGCCACGGAACTCTTGCGCCGCGCGCTGCCTGGCTGCGCCGCGCGACGCGTCGTGCCTTTCCGTTTCAGGGCGGTTGCTTGCTGGTGCGCATCTTCAGCCTCTTGCTCCGCCAGATTCTGACGGCGGGCGAGTTCCTCGGCTTCGGCCTTTGCCGCCGCCTCAGCCGCGAGCTGCACACGACGGCCAGCGATGGTTTGCTTCGGCGCCTTGTCGGCAGGGCGAAGGGTTTCCGGGCCAGCTGCCCTCGGACGGCTTCCCCAACTGCCTCCCAGCGCTGCCGCGTCCTCGGCCGTCTCACTCGTGGTCGACGTGCGGCGCACGTCCTGAAAGGTCACTTCCACGCCGGAAGGCTTCGCGGCTACGACGGATGGGCCGCGCACCATCATCGAGGGGCGGGTGTGGGGCAACGACGACTCGGATTCTCCGCCCCCCCGGCTGCCCCGGCGTCCCGCGGGATCCGACAGGCGTCGGGCGGCGGTGGTTGTGGACCCTCGTCTGTCGCCGTCGGCTGCGTGCTCCTCATCCGTTCCCGCCGCTCCGTGCGGCGCGCCGAGCACCACACCGTGTTTGGCCCGAAGGGGCCGCGACTGCTCATCGCGGTTTTCCGCGAGCGGATCGTCTACGCCCGGCTCATGGGAAACGAAATCCGTGTTCGAGTTGCCTGTGGTAGGCTGAGCCACCACCGGCACCTCAGAGACAGATGCTTCGGCATCGAACCCAACACGCCGAGGCCGTGGAGACGATGCGTTCGCGACAGACGGCTCTCCCGCTGCCGCGCTGCTGGGTTGCCGCGGTGATGCCTTGGACTCGTCGTCCTTGCCCTTCACGCCTCCTTTCGTTTTCCCCCCTTTCTTCTCTCCCATCGTGGGTACCCGCGCGGCGTCGTGATTGTCGGGGGTGGCTGGAGGCGGCTGCTCCGCGAGGCTTCGCGTGGCCGCCGCGTCGCTGGACGGCGGCGAGGCAGAGGTTGTTGGCATGCCACCCGAAACGACCACGGTGGGCTTGGACCTCGGCTTTACCTTGGGTGACGCCGGCTGAGGTGTGGCATCGGTCGAAAACATGGATGGTTCACTCATCAACCCTGGGGCGGTTCCTGGTAAGCTCGGCTGTGTAGTGGTGGTGGACGACTTTTTCGCCGTCGACGCGAAGAGCAGATCCGGATTCAGCGAGTCGAGCAGTTTGGAAGTGTTTGCTGCCAGCGACGCGCTTTTGGACGTGCTGCCACTCTTGGGAGATGCAGGAGGGGACGCGCTCCCCGCTTTGCGTCCTCCTTTCTTTTTGTGCTGCCTATCGCTGGCGCTGCCCGCACGCATCGCCTTTTGCAACGCCAAGATTGGCTTCATCGACTGACGAAGCTCCTTCAGCGTTTCGGTCACATTCACGGCTCCGCCTTTGGCCGTTGCCGTGGGAGAGGACGACGTGGCGGCGGCACTGGACGACGCCGCTCCTGCCGCGGACGACGGCTCGAAATCCTGCATCACTTCCGCGAGGCGTTGACGTCGCTGCGCCGCCTTGACCAAATACTCCTTCATGGACGGGTCGATGGCGGGGCCCACACTGCCGCTTGGGATATCGGAGACAGTTGGGGCAGCTGCAGGGATCGCGACTTTGCTGCCCCGTCGACCTGTGACCACAATAGAGTGCCTTTTCGCGCGCTCGAAGTGTGGGGCGTCGCCCGTTGAAGTCCGGCGGCTCGGTAGACCACTAGGCACCTTCGCGGGCTTCTCGTCGGGAGTGAGGAACGTAGTCGTGAACGGCGATAGGCCTGGGAGATTGGCTTTCCCCGTCGCTTGCGGCCATGTCGGAAGCGTAGGTGCTTGCACAGGGGTTAGCGTTGCTGCCGCCGTGTCAGCCTTGCTAGCCTTTTCCAGTTTCTCCGCTTCCTCGATCTTGGATCGTGCTTCCTGGGTCTTCACAACGTTAGACACGATGGCCTGCATCTTTTCGAGCTCGTCCGACGTCACGGCATAGGCCGTGATGACGCGCTTCATGAGGTGCTTGGCAGACGCTCGAGTCAACGTGAGAATGTGAACCTTGGTCGACGGCCCGACCTCGACGTAGTATTTCCCCGCTCCCATGAAGAGGGCGCCATTAAACGCGGTGATCGTGGTGAACTCGCAGCGCTTCGTGTCCACCACGACGAGCACCGATTTCCTCCCTTGGTTCACGAGGTGGGCTTCCACGCAACTTTCCGGCGTCGCGCGAGGGGGGCATTCCATCGTGAGAAACACTCCTTCGCACCGCTCGACGCGTAACTTTTGCAGCTCGCCCCCTTTGCCCGCGAGGTGGAGCGTGAGGATGACGTCGTCGTTGTTCGATGGGGCGGCCGGGGAGCCACCTCCAGGCAGGTTGGCAGCAAACGGCGACCCGGCCGCGCGAGGACTGCCAGGCACATCGGTGCCGCCACGCTGAATGGCCACTCGGGAAACCTGTCCTTCTTGTCCTGCATCGCCGGTTCCCGCCCGGACCAAGACGGAGACAGACCTCGTTGCCTGTTCATTCTTCAGAACGCTCGCGCGTTCGGCGGCAATGGTGCGGCGTAAGGCGGTGCTGAAGTCCTCAACTTCGCGCCACAGGTCTTCATCATCGTCGCGCCGGCGGCTCGTGGGGTCCCCGCTTTGCGCCGCCTCGGCCTCCGCGAGCGCCTTTTCCTCTGCTTTGCGCTTGTCATCCTCCTCCTGCAACAACTTGCGGTAGAACGCAGCGAGGAGGACATTCTGTGGAATGATCTTCTCTTCGGCGGCTTGCTTCATCCCTTTTAGCTTCTTGGACGCTTTCTGCCGCCGCTCATTGGCTTCCTGATTTTCTGCCGCTTTGCGCTCTTCCGCGTGGCGCATGATTTGACGTTGGCGTTTCGCACCGCCCCCTCCAAACTTCGCGGCCCCGTCCACCATGAAGGAGAGCAGCTTCCACTTGCTGCGAGCTGCGGCGGAATGATGGGCCGCGTCAGAATGTCCCCCAGACGTCTCGGCATCCCCGTCGTGCACGTGAGCGTCGCCTTTTCCATCACGCCGGTCGCTCCGGGCCAGTTCGTCAACGGCGGAGCCCCTTTGGCCGTTGCCAACAGCGTCGAGTCCCGTAATGGAGCTGCCGCGTCGGCGCCAACGCGTGCTGCGCGACGACATGAGCGGGTCCGTACCGGGAGACGCGCAGGGGGAAAACGACGATTCGGTTCCGACACCACCGTCACCGTCCTCACCGTCAACGAAGCTCGCATTTCGGCGTACGCCGCCGATTTCGAGTAAGTCACGCAGTTCCAGAAAGTTCGATGAGTACGATGATGAATCTCTAATCGCGGCGTTCGCGGCTCGCTGCCTGCTTTTGCGGCGTTTCAATTGCTTCTGACGGCGTTGCTCGCGGGATCGGGGACTCAGACTGTCGAGGTCCTCGTCCCCGTCGCCATCGGACTCGCCCCCCTCGTCGTCTGACGCCGCGCCGACGCTTCCATCGTCGTCGTCATCGTCGCTTCCTCCCCCACCAAAGACCGCGCACAGCGTATCCAGCAACTTACCGCTCGTTTCCTTCCAGGAAACGTCGGCATATTCTTCTTGCGTGAGACCATCCCAGTGCGACAGTGACGTTTTTCTCACGGCATCCTCGGCGACGCGGCGGGCGTGGTCCGCAAAGTCATAAATGTCTCGCACCACGATTGGACTGCGACCACCCGCGGGTCGTGGTGGCGACGGGGAGCCATCCGGGGATGCGGATGTCGGCGAGAGAGCGGCACGAGACGCCTGCGAAAACTGAAGCTTAGACCGCTCGCGAAACGTAGGAAGCGCGGCGGTGGCCCCCTGCGCCGTCGGATCGTCGCGAGCCGACAGCAGCGCCCCACCATCGAGCCTCGCCAGGACCGGCGCAATGTCGCGAACGGCCAGTTCATGGGCGTCCATCCTTGCTTGAATCAAGGGCCGGTGAACCGCGTCGGCAATGGGCTCCGCCGCCACCATCGCTTGAATCACGTCCTCCGCGGTCTGGAGTCGACGGTCCTGCAGTATCGTGCCCAAAAACGTCCGCAGAAGCGGCATACTGGGAGGCGCCGTCCCGACCGTTTGTTCCAAGGTGCCTGCACTCATCCGGGCCAAGGCTTGCAAGGCCGCGTGCAACTGCGGGTCTTGCGATTTCATTCGCTGGCGTTCCAGGTGCAACTTTGCCCGCATTGCCGCCATCGCTTTGCCACCGGCGGCGGTGGAGGTCCCAGGGCGCGATAGTGCCGCACGCTGACGCATCAGCTGCGAGGCTTGCGACCTCCAGGAGCCGGACGCGTCGGTGGCCACGGCAACCTCCAACATGCCGGCAAGGCCTCCTTGATGCGCAGGGGCGGTCTCGGGGCGCTCCGGAGACAAACGAAGCAGCGCACCGGTGAATTCGTCCTTGAGAACCAATGAACGTTGCTGACCTACACGGGTTGGGTCGCCCCCGACGTCTCCCACAAACATCGCCCCGTCGTTACAGCGTTGCTTAAGAGCGCGAAGAGCCCCCAGCGTCGTCGGCAACGGCTGGCGCAGCGCATCGTGTTCCACGAGGTATCGTTGCAAATCTTCTGCAAAGTTCAACGACGACTCGATGACGGACACTCTCTCCTGCTTCATCGGCTTCCAAGACACCGGCTGCAGAGTCATCTTCGCGTATTCCCGGAAAAAGACGGCAGCGGTGACTAAGTTCCACGTAGTCCTAACGCTGTGAGAGGGGGAAAACTCGAAACATACGTTTTGGTTTCAGTTTGTGGGAGATGAGAGAATTGGTCGCTTCTGACAAGAATCCACCCCCCTCCCCGGTAGGAACATGACAAACGTTACAAAACGATCGAAAAATTGCTCTTGTCCGTCCTTGAGGGATCGAGAAAGTGGTATCGGGGGGCACACGCGAACGGGTTTACACGAGGTAGCTTTTGCATTCCGCGCCGTGACAGTCGGGAAACGGGTAGGTTGGGGGCACCACCGACGCCGGGGACGTGAAGTAGAAGTCCTCTCCGAACGGATTCGCAAACTGCATTTCGATAAAAAAGGAGCGCCACCCAGTCGACGGGGCGGGAAAATGGGCGCGCCAGCTCGTGCTGTTCAGCTGTTCGACATTCGACGTCGTCGTCCAAAGCACGGGGCGCACGCAGGCACCAAACACCTTCCATGGGCACGGCGTCGCGTTGATGGCGGCCCAGCGAAAGTCCCGACGGCCTTCGGAGATGCCACCCGCCGAGTCGGCATATGCAATGGTGACGACGGTCGGAGGTGCGTCGGTGGACACCGTGATGTTGCCTTCGGGATCAATTTCCCAGTGAATCACCGGGCGAACGCCGTGGTTGACGACGGAGGCGATGAACGCCCCTGCGCTTTGCAGCACCTCGCCGATATTCGTCGCCAGGCTGTGATCGGCGTTCTTGACCATCAAATAGTTCATCTCGCCTGGCGCCGCGTGGCCCCAATGCCGCTGATCATCGGGCATCTGAAATTCGTCACCGCCGGCGTTAATCGTGAGCTTGGGCATGGTCAGGCGGTGCAGATAAAAATAGGGATCAATAATCGCGGCGAGCTTCTTCGTCTGGGGCAAGTCCAAGTCCTGCGTGAAATTCATCCGGTAATAGTCAGACAACGCAAACGACCACGCACCGTACATTCGGAACTGTCGATGGGCGAAGTCGACGAACTTCAGCGCGTCAAGGACGATCGGAATGATGGCCTTGACTCGCTTGTCGACGGCTCCGACGAGCCAGGTCGTCCATCCCCGCTTCGACGCTCCGGCCACAATGAACTCGTTGATTCGCGCGCCCCGGAGGTACTGAGGCAACACAAGATGCATCATGTCCAACGCCTTCACGCCGGATTTCGTCATGGGCAGCTCCAATATCCAATCGGGCTCGCTCGTATTACGCATGAAATGCCACCACGTCAGAGCAATGGCGGCGTCTTCCGTGCGACGCAGATGCAAGGGATCGCAAGGGAAGTAGATGGGCTGGTTGGGCACTTGCCATAGCACCGCCGTGGCCGTGCTCGTACTCATGGCGAGTTGCGCCGCGAGGTTCAGGTCCTCTGACTTGTTCGTGGGCGCCTGGCTCACTTCGTTGTCGTTCCCAGTTATATAAAGCGTCGCCTGGGTGCGCGTGTAGTTCACGTTGTTAGGAATGATAATGGCCACGTAGTGCCACCAGAGATGCCGGTTGGAGTCGGCGGGCGAGAGCCAAAACTGGGACGTCATGTTGTAGACATGGGCTCGCCAGCCCGTGCCACGCAGTACGACGCCCAAGTCGGTGTAGTTGAACGCACCATCCTTCTTATTGACGTAGTCATCGAGCGGCGTGGCAGCGGTGCGCAGCACCCAAGCGGACGCGACGACGAGGACAAGGGTTACCACCGTGAGGCTCGAGGTGCGAAACGTGAACGCAGACATAGTAAAAATCTGTGAGCAAAAAGAAGCTTTTGGCGTTGGAAGTCGCGTAGACAGAAAATCACCTTAAACCTCTAGAAAGCTGGCTGCTCGCTCGCATACACTACGCTAATGTGAGGAGGGTGAAACCTACCGCAATCGGCGTCACTCCGCGACCACTCCTTCGCGCGGACGCTGATGCGCAGCGGCGGCGTAGGCACGGTCACCGGGCGTCATGATGAAACTGGGGCACTTCAATGCGGGGTTCGCAGGATGCTTGAGCTCGTATTGTGGACGTGCGAGCAAATACGGCATTTTGGCTCCGCCCAAAAACGGGCGATCCAAGCGCCGGAAGATGCAGTTGCGTTCATGGCTCGGGTTGTTGATTGGACACGAAAGGCTCGGTTGCCCCGTGAGAGGATTGATCATGCGGTGCGGCAGGTGTTTGTGCACGCAATCGCGGATGTCGGCACAGCTGTAGGACCCTTGCGTGAGAAACATCGGATGTCCAGCAGGCAAGTCTTGGCATTCCAGCAACATCGAGTCGATTCGCGTGGAAAGAATTTCCAGCCCGAACGAGGTGGCGACTTGGAGGTCAAACCCTTGGGCGTCGACGCTCAGATAAATAATGTTCAACTTCGGATCGATGAGGGACACCACATCGTGGCCGGTGACGACAGGCACTTGCGTCGCGTGGGCTTTTTTAATGCACCCTTCGAAGCCGATGCGAGAGGTGGCATACTCTGGAAACGCGGCGTCGCTTCCGATGAACGACCCCTTCATAACCGCGGGGTCCTTGAGGGCGTGGTCGTTCATCGGCAGCAGCGACGTGCAGCCGTGCACCGCGGACAAATGAAGGACCATCATGCCATTCGTGGGCGCGACTGCCGCAGGGTACGCCATCACGCGTGTGGCGGCAAGGCCCATTTGAGATTGAATGTGCGGCAGTTGCAGAGGATGCGTCAGCAACGTCTTCTGCGGTTCGAACCACACGAAGCCAACGCTGTCGTTGTGCCAAAAGTCGGTCACGCTGTCGGGGTCCATGTTGGTGCCTACGTCCAAGATCACATGCTTCACCTTGTCGTTGAAGGCATAGACGTGTTGCCGGGTCGACAGCCGCGGTGGCCTGGCCTCGGCGTCATCGTCATCGCCGGCCGGTTCGCCCACGGGAGGTGATTTTGGGACACGGTGCCGTCGAGAGGTGGCGCTGCGAAGCGGGCCGACCTTCCAAATATCGGGCTCCCGGACGCCGTCAGGATCAAGAGCCACGAAGAGATTTCGACTGTGAAGGCGGAATGGAAAGGGCAGATCTTTCGACGCCTGACGTGTGCTGTTCTTACCGCCAATTGCTGGGGAGTCGTTCTCGTCGTCGTTGACGTTACCATTCCGGGCCACATCTCGACCAACCTTCCTCCAGCGGCTCGTGCGGTCAGCACGATTGCCTGAGGCGTCCGAAGACGGCAGCGGAGGCGACGTTGGGATTCTTCCCTCTGGCATGCCTCCAACAACGCCATCGCGGCGTTTTCGGAATTCCGGACGTCGACGCTCGGAGGCGTCGTCATCGTCCTCACCACTGTCATGCGCCAAAACCACCGGACGCTCCAACCCGCCATTGCCAGGTGACGGTTGTGTGCCAACGAACATGACCCAGCCGAGGACCAAGGCGGCGGCGAGCAACACGGCTAGCCTCCGAAGCCGCGTCGTCGAATGCACCGCTATTGTTGCCTCCGACGCGTCCACTGTCACGTCGCGGAGTAGCACGGGTTCGGGCTTGAACGGCATGAGCCGGCGAGAGGCAAAGCGGTAAAAACAGGAAGCGGTGGCGTCACTGGGAGGGGGCGCATCGACACCGGCAAACATGTCAACTATTATTCTGCAGTCGAACGCAAACTTGAATCTTCTTTCTCCCTCCCCCCTCGAAGTCGAATGCCCTTGGTCAACTGTCGATTGCAATTCTCAGGCAGTGTGGTGCGACCATGAATTCTGACACCACGTACCGGGCCTCGCGCAGCAACGAATCTCGGACGACGTTGGCGTCCGTCATGGAGGCCATGACCGGCGGCGTCAACGGCTGCCCGTCTCCCGATCCCCGCTGGGCTCCAAGGGTCAACGCAAGCTGAATGTCCTTTATAGGACACAGTGCGGCAGCGACGTGCGCGCATGTGCCACGCGTGACGACGTCAGGGTCGTCGTCGTACCCCCTCCCGACTCCGTCGTCCACTGTGTCGTTGGTCGTGTCGGCGATGGCTCCGCCGCCGCCATCTTCAGCGTCGAACCAGATGAATAGAGCCTCGTCGAAAACCGCGACGTTGACATCTCCTTCAATGTCGATCCGAGAGACAGAAACGTGAAAAGGCATGGCGACGGAAAGAAAGCAGCCGCCAAGTGAAGAGCCATCTGCAGTTCCCTTTTCGGCTGCCTCCTCATCGTCCTCCGCCGGCACGAATTCAATGCCGCCGCCATGGAGCCGGCATCGCCGGTGCCACGTGCCCTCCGCTTCGAATTGTTGCGGACCTCCCACCGCAAGGTGAAATTTCATGGCGACGCCCGTCGCACCGACCATCGATGCGAGGCCGTCGTGGCCCGTCAGGTCGTCGATCCCATCCGACGGCAGCGGTTGGTGGCTATCTGGCCACGTGGCCGCGCGCTCGTCGCTGGTTCCTGGCGATGCCGCCAGGCCACGGACGTATGGATCTGGTCGCTCAGCGGCGGGTTCGTCGAAAACGGAGAGAGTGCGACCTCTGAAGGGGGCTCCGGCCGGCGTTCTCGCACCCTCGGACGGTGTCTCACGGGCCGCCGTGAATCGTCGGTTGCCACTGGCAACGTTCGACGAACCGGCGGACGTTGCGCCCCGCGGCCTCGAGGCGGCGCCGGCGGTCCCCGTGGATCGGTTCACACCCACAAGGTTCGTCCGGTCGGATGACGAACACGGTGACACCGTATGATTGGGATCCATCGTCGTTGACGCGGAAGATTTGGACCCTGCCCCCGCACGGTGGCGGCTGCTGCCCACATCGACCGGCAGTAGACCCTGTAGAGCCGACAGCGCATCGGACACGGAAATGACTTCAAGAAAGGGCGGCTGTGGGCCCAATGTGAGAGACGTCAGCTTGAGGTCTCTCACGCCGCCTAAACGCGAAGGTGGCAGCTTTTTAAGGCGCTCATTCAGCCGCTGCTGAATGCCGCCCGCGACGAGATCGACCACAGCCGGCCAGTTGAACTCGACCGACATGGGCCGCGCACGTACAGTACCGGACACAGGGTGTACTGCTTCTAAAAGCGGACGACACAACCGACCGGCAAAAACGATCAACGAAACGCGCGTAGTGAGAAATCATTTTACGACACACTTCACGTCACACGTCGGGCATTCACACATCTCTCTCTCTCTCTCTCTCTCTCTCTCTCTGTGGAAAATTCTGTGGACGAAAGAATCGAAGCGCCGTCGCGGCGGTCAAAAGTGCGCAAAGTGAAAGGGAGTGTGTTTACGACAACGCACGCTCGTAGACATCGCCCGCGGCAGGGACTATCCGTCACTCTCTTTAACACACACAACCCAATTCAACCGAGTGACCCGTCATGATGGGCGTGGTGTTACGGCCAATCAAACGGCGCGGGGGGCTTGACGATATCCGTGCGGTCCTTCAAGTCCACGTTCACGAGGTCCTCTGGCGCTTGTGGTGTGGTGTCCACCAGCATATTCACGCCCAGCGAGGGACGAGAGCGCAGGGGTCGGTAGCGGCTGGGCGGGGCGCCGCTGTCGGCATCGGTGGCTGTGGCGATGAACTGCGTCGTCGCGAGTTGAACGACGGTGACGCGAGCTGGGTTGGAGAGCTGTTCGAACGACGGCTCGGGCGCCACAGGTGTGGCAGGGGCCGCTGCGTCCGTGGTGGCCGTCGCCGTGTGCAGTGGTATTTCGTCCTGCGGTGCGGTTGCGGTGGTGGGTGTGTGCGGCGCGGAGGTGTCGAGCACCGTCGACGATTGCCGGCGGCGCAATTCCTTCTCGGCTTGCTCCTTTTGCGTCGTCGACAGCACGGCCAACTTGGTTCCCTGCGCCTTGGACTCTTTCTTGGCCTCGAGCACCGAAACGGGAACGGCGAAGCGACTTGGTGCCGAGTTGGACTGTATCTTTGCACTTGGCATCCCCAGACGCTCGTTCAACAGAATCACGCAGGAGGGCTGCATCGCCAAGGTGAGATAGATCGCATTCGGGAACCAATACCAATATTGGGAAAACAGAAACGCGCCGGTCACCGCCTTCGCGGACACATGTCCGCTTCGGTGAAGAGCGTAGGTGACGTTACGGCCGCCAGCGTCGATCAATCCCGCCGCCAAGATGCAGCCAAACTTGGTGGCCGTGTCCGTTTTATTGTCGCTTGTCTTGGACTGGATGATCGCTCTAAAGTCCGCCACGCGGGAGCACGATGCCTGGGTGTGTTGCACGAGTAGCATGCCCAGCGCAATAAACGCACCTTGCCGCACGAAATCGCACGTGTCGTCCTTGAGCGTCCAGAGGATCTCGACTGCCTTCACGTTCGCTGTTCCCGCGCCGGCGATGGCGAGCGCCATGGTAACTCCATAGCGCACGTGGGGATTGTAGCTGTCGGAGAACGTCTTGGTCATTGACACACACCGCTCGATGTCCTTCAGCGTCACAAAGCCCAAGTGTTGGATCGCCGAGCGTCGCACGTCGTCGTTGACATCCCGAACCGCGATTTCGAGGAGCCGCGCAATGGCATTGGGGTCACTCGTGCCCGCATAGGCCAACGCGAGCACCCAGGTCGCGCCGACGCGAATCCATGGGTCCTGGTCTTCGGACATCGACGCGATCGTCTCGTCCGCCATGCGCTCTTTTCCCAGAAAGATCAACGCGATGGCCATGCCGATGCCACGAATGACCTTTTCCTTCTGGTTGCGCTCATGTGCAGTGTTGAGAAGGTCACCCGCCAAGCGCACGCTGGCCGAGCCCATCATGATTAAACCGATGGAGGTGGCGACCGCCTCTCCGCCTGGGGCTTGCGCCGTCATCAAATGCGGCATCAGCAGGTCGGTGAACTCGTCTTTGCGCGACGCCATCGCGGCGAGACCGAAACCGAGCGCCGCTCCGTGGAGCATGATGTCATTGTCATGGTAGGTCGATAGGGCATTCATCAAGTACGTCACGTGCTCGTGGCTGCCGCGACCGATACCGTTGCCGGCCTGAATAAGACCGAGCGCCATCAGCGAGCCCGACTCCTGGAAAGGCATGGGCCCGACGTTGTTCTGCGTGGGCAGATACGCTTGGAGCACGTTCATGGCTTCCTCGCTGTGCCCTCGGTGCAGCGCGCCGACGCTCGCGACCGTGGTGAAACGGCACCAGTCTTTGGCTTTGCCTAACCAAGGTAGGTTGTCACGGTAAAAGCCGTCGATCGTGGTCCCCGCGTACATCAGCGCGGCGGACATCACCGTCGCCGTGTGCAGAACACTGGGACGCACGGCGCGCTTGATGCGGTTCAGGATGTGAATGTCCGCCTTGCATTGGCTGTACAGGAACTTCAGGAAGAGCTGCCGAGACACGTCGCCACGAAGCACGGCAATGACGTCCTTGACCCGGTCTGTGGTGGCGTTGGACGTGGAGCCAGACGCATCAGCAGCGGCGTCTCCCGTGGCAGGAACAGCGGCGGCGGACGACCCGGTCGGTGCACTGCTGCTGCCCTCCGCGAGCGGAAACTCGCGAACCAAGCACTCGATCATCATGCTCACGAACTCATGCCCCGCCGCATCGGCGACATCGAACGCCACTTGCAACGCGGCGGCCTGCTTGTCGCGCCGAATCAGATCCGCAATAATTGTGGCCAGGGCTGGCGAGTCGTTCAGCAGCAGCACGCAGTCGATGACGTTCGTGTAGTCGTCCGAGTGAATGGATTCGTTGCCCATGTCGGCGTAGATCTTCACGATGATGCGCAAAATGCGGATGCGGAAATGGATGTCGCGGACGTGTTGCTTCGCCGCGGCTAGTGCGTAGGAAAGCAGGGTCGACGACTTCGTGAGGGACACGTGGTTCACGAGCACAGATTGCAGCAAGTCTTCGCGTCGCGCCCGCAGCGTAAAGCCGACCACTTCGCGTGCGGAAAGCAACGCTGCTGCCGAACCCTCTGTCCCTGTCCATGTGGAAGCGACGTGGTTGAAGATGGCTGTCGCCCGGCTGTCCACCTCTTCCCCTGCCTCGCGCTTTTGCACGTAGAGATCGATGATACGGCTGAAGATGGTGTCGCAGTACTCACAGCGCGGCATCTCCGTGAAGAAGTTACCGGCGCGAAGGGCAAAGTTGATGCTGTCTTGGTATTGGCCCAGGTGAAAGTAAACCCTCGAGGCCAGGAGGGCCGCTCGCTTGGATCGATCATCCGTCCCACACACGGTCCCGGCGGGTACGGAGTCAACAATTGCCTCGAGCGCGCGCAAGTGCGACGGGATTTCATACCACTGCTCGTCGACCACGGCGTTGAGGCGGCGAAGGGCAAACGATTGAATTGCAGGGTCTGAGTCGCTGAGAAGCAACAGCATCGAGCGGGCGGAGGTGAGTCGGCTCATAGGCGGGGACAAGGCAAATGAACACGGAAAAGGCTTGGAAATTGGAGGGTGTGGCAAGGGGTGAAACGTTAGAGAAAAGAGAGAAGAATGAATGGAAACTGATAGGTGATCAAAAAAAAATGAGAGACAGTTGTTCAATCGCCAACTCGACACATTTTTCGCGCACGTTTGGCTGACCACCCGCAAAGCTGTGAACCGCTTTGAGCCTACCTGGAAGGAGGAAAGAAGAGGAGTGGTTACAACGACCATTGAGTTAACCGCATTACATTTTTTTATCGGAGCGGGCAAAAACCCATCCTATTTCGGGCGGGCGGTAGTGACACCTCGTCACCGGTCGAAGCAAGCAACGAAGAAGCCGTTCGTTTGATCCATCGCCGGGGTGCATCGGATGCAGCGCGTCTCCCAACCGGGTCCTCCGAGCGCGGCGAGGACGTGTGGCTCCTCGTCGTGGCTGCAGTCATCTGGCGCGGCCCCCTCGCCTCCTTCTTCGGTCGAATCCACCTCGCGGTTACCGCCCACCGCAGCCATCATCGCCGCGGACCACAGTTCCGCAGGAAGTGGCTGTCCGCGCGAAGACCACTGCGGCGCAATCTTCGATAGCGACCATTCCGGCGGCTGCGGTGCGGAGTCGTGTTGTTGGGGCACCCCAGCATCGTCGTCGCCCCCGTTGTCACCGCCACTACTACCGTCCTGCCGCCTCCGCGAGACGCGAAGCGCGCACCGCATGGCGCTCGCCACTACCGCCTCATTCTCCTCCGGATGGACCGAGCACGTGGAGTAGACCACCCGCTTGCAAAGGGGGAACGACGTGAGGGCATAGCCGAGCATGCGCCGCTGCAACGCCGCCAGAGAGGCGACGCGTCGCGCCGCTGAGACGGCGCCAGAGTCGTCGATGTCATCCGGCTGACTGTGCTCCTCCGCGTCGTTCCCCGCCGCGGCTTCGTCGGCGCCGCCTGGCGTCGACTGCGGGGCTCCTCCCCCCCCATGGTGCAGCGCGGCGACCACGTCGATGCGTGACACGACTCCCGATGATGAGCAGGACGGATCCAGCAGAATCGCATCGATTTTGCCTCGCTCCTCCTCGGACATGTCGAACACATCGCCTTCGATGCAGACGACCTTGACCCGTGGAGGATGGGGAGGGGCTCCTTGTGGTGGCTCGGTGGTGCGAGGCTGCAGGGCTTTGGTGTGCGCGGCCACCCTCGACGTGAGCAGCTGAAACCGGCGATGATCTCGCTCGACGGCCACAATGGTTATTGTTGAGGCGCCATCCACTGAGTCGTCGTCATCGCGGGAGTGTGCAGATGGACGGTTTAACAAGGCGGCTAAGTGAAGCGTTTTGTTCCCAGGTGCGGAACAGCCATCGAGAAGCACGCGAGGGCAAAAGGGGGCAGCTCGCCGGGCCGTCGATGCCGACGTCGACAGCTGTACAGGAATGGCGTCGCACAAGACTGACGCTGGAAAGCAAGACCCCTTGTCCTGCAGCATAACGTGCCCTTGCTTCACGAGGAAGTGCTTGTGCAGATCGGTCCGAGGTGGGAAGCGATACACGAGTGGAAGGAGTGGGTCGGCGTCGCATGACAGTCGTGGCTGCAAGTCGTCGCCGCCCTCTTCACATCCGCCGTCGGTGTCGCTGCGCTGGCGGCGCTTCGACCCGCGCTCCTCTCCAGATCCTCGAGCGCTCGGTGCCCGGATGCGACGCATGGCCTCGAGGATGCGTGACTCGGACCAACCGTTTAACGGGTTGATTCTCACATAGCGAGGAAAGCCCCCCGGTACAGTCTGGCTGTGATCTCTCGCAGTGTTCGACGACGAGCCTACAGCGCCGTTAGCCGTGTCTTCGTCGTTAAAATCGTCGTGACGATCCGCTCGCGGCGCGATGACGTGTCCACCACGCACGCGCGCGTACGCGGCTTTAATGTACTCCGCACTTTCGGTCACGGCTCTGGCGGCTTCGTGCTGCCGCGTCGAAATGCCGCGGCCCACGCAGATGTCATACGCGAGGGCGGTGCAAAGTGCCAGGCCAGAGGGCAAGCGAAGTAAGTGAGGGAAGTAATCAAAAAACTGCGCCGTGTGGAGCACGTCCTGCAGCAGTTCCCAGTGGCGAAGCGTCTCGCACACAACGGCGTACGTCTGCCGCTTTTTTTGCATGTGCTTTTCGAGGCACAACGCCTTTGCGGTCCCTTGTGACATTTTCACCTTGTCGATCACCTCGGCGGCCTGCCGATACACGTCCATGTTGTTCCTGCGGGTGGTGGTGGTGGTAGATTGGTTTCTCGTGTGCGGGTCGATTCAACAAAGGAAAGAGATGCATATTCCGGCCTATCGTCGACCGTTGCACGCTTGACTGGCTCATGGGAAAAAGAAAACTGTGTGGCTGCTTGATCGTCTCTCACCACGTTGCCTGCTGTGGTAAATATTTATTCTCTGTGTCGAAGAGGCGTTACAGCGAAGAGGCACACAACACCAGTCGTTCCTCCTCCGTGCGATCTGTGAAGGTCCATGAAAACGCGCGCAAGGTCGCTAACACGTCGCAAGGATGTCTATGGCAAGCTACCGACTCTCCGAAACCGCGTACCGCCCCGCCTCCTTTTCCAAGCCGAAACGGAAGCCGAATTGCAATGAAAAAAAAACTAAAAACCACTGCGGAAAGAAGAAAGCACTTCGCTCGATCGATGCTTTTGGCTGATGTATACCATTGTGTTTTTCCGCACGTCGGCCAATGGTGCGGCTACGCGGCAGTCGGAAACGTCGACGCGGGGTCCAACTCAAGCGGTTCAAAAATTTCCAACGTGGCCTCTCGGCACATTGGGCAGCTGACCACCTGCGTGGCGCACAAACGGCAAAGTACCTTGTGTTTGCACGGCAGGGTGATCACCATACTAGGTCTATCTTGGCAGACCACGCAAGTCGGAGTGCACTGCTTTTGCAGCTCACGGATGCGTTCGATGTATTCCATCAAGTCCCGCTCGCACGTGCGCAGCGACCCCGTCTTCATTGTCACGATGCCCTTTTCGTTCGGAAAAATGGCGTTTCTACTGCGCATTTCCTCCATTACGATCCGACGCAGCTGCTCCTCGGTCGTCGGAGGATCGGTCGTGGCCGCGCTGGCTCCGTAGCTGTTGTTGCCACCGCCGCTGCGAGGGACGGACCCGCCCGCGGTTCGCCCGCCGGCTGTTGTGACACCGAGATCCGTGGCCCCCGATGTGGCGGCGGACATGTCAGGGCGCGCCGCCGCGTCGTGCTGGTAGGCACGCACGGCCGCGGACTCGGCTTCGGGAACCATGTAGTGGGCTGGCACTTGCTGCGAGCCGGTACCACGAGGCGGCTGAAGACCGTGCAACGACGCGCGCTTCTGACCCCAGTCAGCGATGGTTTGGTCGCGGCTGGACGGTACCGACTGGAACCAATTGCGAAATTCTTCGTACGTCATCGCGGTGTTGCTGACGCTGTTGAGTTGAAAGGCGCCCCCATTGATACCCCGGAGCCGCGTAGGGAGATCCAAGTCAATGTACACGTCGGTCATAGTCGTGGCGTCGTGCGTGAATCCGCCGTAGGGGGTCCCGATGACGATGTCTCTTAGCAACGCGACGCGATAGTCCTCTGTGCCGCTCTCGATCTCGAGCAGGACGCGCACGAAACAACCGCGGCATCGCTCCCTAATTTGGTCTCTCTGTGCCAGAAGGCTGACGAGTGCCGTGCGGCCAACTTGGCAGTACTGGCACACATCGAACAACTGTGGAATGGTGGGCGCCGAAACCGCGTTGATACTCATCGGGGGGGGGGGGGGGGGGGGATTTTTTTGG
>ERZ1292630.2133-Hain-H41-02um-R3-2133-length-18602-cov-5_pt2 | contig 17739 bp, 16 predicted proteins | sample MGYA00564408_ERZ1292630 | MGnify/ENA primary metagenome ERZ1292630 (study PRJEB36523, sample SAMEA6512641) | groundwater metagenome | collected 2019-01-08 | study: AquaDiva: Metagenomics assemblies of 32 groundwater samples
TGTTGCTCCTGTTATTGTTGCTCCTGTAAGTATAGAACCAGTTAGGTTTGCACCACTAAGATTTGCAGAAGTAAAATCAAAGCTTGTAAAGTCATTTGCAGTTCCACCATAACCTTTAACACCTGTTAAATCATCATTTGTAAAATTAGTACTTTTTACTGTTGCTCCTGTTATTGTTGCTCCTGTAAGTATAGAACCAGTTAGGTTTGCACCAGTAAGATTGGCTCCCGTAAAATCATAATAAGTATTAGTTGTTTTAGTATTAAATATATTATTTGTCTTTTTGGAATATGTCTTGGAAAAACTATTTAAAGCCTTATTTACTGATTTGTTGCAGTTATTAAATACACAGTCTTCGTTGATATATCCGCCATAAGCTTTTGTAAGATCCGTATTACTAAGGTTTATACCTTTCATGGAAGCATTGGTAAGAATAGTACCGCTAAGATTTGCATTTGCAAGGTTGCCACTAGTTAGATTAGCACTGGTTAAATCAGTATTGGTTAAATTTGCCCCGCTAAAATCAAAGCTGGAAAAGGCTTTTTGGAGATTACCTGTACCAAGTGCAACAGTCAGATTAACATTCGTAAAATTTGCATTTTTTAGTGTTGCTCCTGCAAGCTTTGTATTGGAAAATGTAGCACTTGTGAAATTAGCTCCTGTCAGATTAGCACCACTAAAATCAGCTCCTGTAAGATTAGAACCTGAAAAATCGACATTTGTAAGATTCTTATTTGCAAAACTTTGACCAGAAAGATTCTGGTTTTTATAAATACTTAAAGTAGTAGTTTCTATTTCAGGTGCAACCGCTACAAGATCTCCTTTATTAATATTTTGATCAATTTTTTCATTTTTTGATTCAACTGATTTTGTATTATTAATAATAGGTGCCGAACATCCTGTAACTAATAATAATGATAATAGTGTGGTTGAATAAATTTTCTTGTTCATTTTTTTTTAATCCTTTTTAAATAATAATTTTTTTACACGACAGTATGTTATATATTTTTGAAAAATTCTTGTATGTTCATATCACAGCCAAAAAGTAATAAATATTCAGTCATTTCAATATCAGCTTGATTTTCTATAACTTTATTAAATCCAGATGACATTTTTAAAATCGCTTTATTATTCATAACTTTTTCCTTTTTCTCCTGAAATATTTTTCATGATTTAATCTTAAAATATCAACCTTACTGAAACCCTTACTAAAAAATTGTTTTTTAATTAAATAAAAAAATCATTTTCTCTAGATCATTAATAATTTAAAATAAGAGAAAGTGATTTTAGTAAAGAAATTAAAATTAATTAACGACAATCTCCTACTGATGGTGTCGCACAGATTCTTCCATTAGTCCATCTTGCTCCTGAAAATATTGTACTTGCAAAATTAACTGATGTGATTGTTGCATTAATAAAATTTGCAGATGCCATATTACTAGCAGTTAAATTGGTATTAATTAATTTACTCAACTCAAAACTGGCTCCGTTAAATTTGGCATAAGAAAGATTTGCTCCTGTAAAATCAAATTTATAAAAATTATTTACTTTACCTGCTTCTCCGATTGTTGTTGTTAAATCAAGACCTTGAAAATTAATTCCTGTAACTGTAGCATCTTGGAATCTTGTTCCTATAACTGTAGAAGCATAGAAATTTGTATTAGCAAGATTTGCTCCAAATAAGTTAGTGTTAGTCATGTTTGCGAATGCAAAACTTGCACCATTTGCTTTTATATGATTAAGATTTGCTCCTGTAAAGTCAAATTTATAAAAATTATTTACTTTACCTGCTTCTCCAATTGTTGTGGTTAAGTCAACATTTGCAAAAGTAATTCCTTTTGTATTTGCATCCTGAAATCTTGTTCCAACAACAGTTGCATTAGTAAAATTTGCATTAGTAAAGTTTGTACCAAAGAAATTGATACCTGAAACATTAGCTCCACTAAAGTTAGTACCTGTAAAGTTCCAATGATCAAAAAGTTTAATAGTACCACTAACTCCTTTTGCACTAGTAAGATTGACATTGGTTAGGTTTGCTCCTACAAAAGTAGAACCTGTTAAAGTAGTATTTGTGAAAGTTGCATTCGTAAAATTTGCATTTGTTAGGTTAAAACTACTCATATTAGAATTAGTAAGATTAGCACCTGTAAAATTATAATTAGTAAAGTCTTTTGCAACACCATTATAACCTTTAGCAAGGGAAAAATCGAAATTTGTGAAATTTGTTCCCTTAAATGTAGTACCTGTAAAAGTAGCATATTCACTTATAATTGCATTAGTTAAATTTGTATTAGTTAGATTTGCATTATTAAAATTAGTATATCGTAACCATGACCCTGAAATATTTGCCCCTGTAAGATTTGCAGAACTTAAATTTGTTGCCTGTAATGCTGTATTTGAAATATTTGCATTGGTAAAATTTGCATTGGTAAAATCGGCAGACGTTAAATCAAAGTTTGATAAATTAGCTCCTGTAAAATTGCAACTTGTAAAATTCCCACCATAAAATCTTTTTTGAATAGGTGTTCCATTATTATTATAAGTATAGGCTGTAGTTAAATCAACATTTGTAAGGTTTGCTCCTGCGAAACTAGAGCCATAAATTTTGGTATTTGTGAAGGTTGCATTGGTAAAATTTACATTTGTAAGGTTAAAACTACTCATATTAGAATTAGTAAGATTAGCACCTGTAAAATTAGAATTACTAAAATCTTTTGCAACACCATTATAACCTTTAGCAAGAGAAAAATCGAAATTTGTGAAATTTGCTCCCTTAAATATAGTACCTGTAAAAGTAGCATATTCACTTATAATGGCATTAGTTAAGTTTGTATTAGTTAGATTTGTGTTAGTGAAATTAGTATATCGTAACCATGCACCTGTAAGATTTGCTCCTGTAAGATTTGCAGAACTTAAATTTGTTGCCTGTAATGCTGTATTTGAAATATTTGCATTGGTAAAATTTGCATTGGTAAAATCGGCAGACGTTAAATCAAAGTTTGATAAATTAGCTCCTGTAAAATTGCAACTTGTAAAATTCCCACCATAAAATCTTTTTTGAATAGGTGTTCCATTATTATTATAAGTATAGGCTGTAGTTAAATCAACATTTGTAAGGTTTGCTCCTGTTAAACTAGAACCATAAATTTTGGTATTTACAAGAATTGTATTAGTTAAATTAGCATTTGTTAAGTTAGTATTTGAAAAATTTGCACCTGTAAGATTTGAATTCGTTAAATTTGTATTACTAAAGTTTGCACCAGTAAGATTAGAATTTGTAAAATCATAATTGCTTAAATCTTTATTACTAAAATCTCTACCACTAAGATCTTGATTTTTATATGTAGTATTTAAATTGATATTTAAAATAGTAGGTATTATTTCAGGTGCAACAGCGACAAGATCTCCTTTATTAATATTTTTATCAATTTTTTCATTTTTTGATTCAACTGATTTATTTTCTGTTTTTGTATTATTAATAAGAGGTGTCGAACATCCTGTAACTAATAATAATGATAATAATGTTGTTGAATAAATTTTCTTGTTCATTTTTTTGTAATCCTTTTTAAATAATAATTTTTTAGATATTTTTGAAAAATTCTTGTATATTGATTTCACATCCAAAAGGTAGAAAATGTTGGATGAAATTTACATCTGTTTTAGTTTCTACAACTTTTGAATAATTATTTGATATTTTTAATATAACTTGGTTCTTCATAATTTTTTTCCTTTTTTTCTTAGAAATATTTTTCATGATTTAATCTTAAAATATTAACCTTACTAAAACCCTTACTAAAAAATATGATTTTGAATAAAACAAAAAACTTTAATGTCTAGTTGGATTACTTAGTGGTAGGTACTTTCTAAAAAAACTATTTGATTGTAAAGAAGTAGGCGAAAACATCTCTAAGGTAATATTTTGTTTTAAAAACATTGCTTTTGATAAAAATGAACTTTTAGTAAGGCTTGCAGAACAAGAACTAACTAATAAAATTAATAATAAGATTATTGCATAAGTTTTTTTATTCATTTTGTTTTTCCTTTTTAAATAATAAATTTTTAGATATTTTTGAAAAACTCTTGTATGTTTATTTCACAGCTAAATGGTAAAAAATATTTTACAGTTTCTATATCAGTTTGATTTTCAATTGACTTATAAACTCTGTTTGATATTTTTAAGATAACTTGATTATTCATAATTTTTTCCTTCTTTTTCTTTAGAAATATTTTTCATGATTTAATCTTAAAATATCAACCTTACTAAAACCCTTACTAAAAAAGAGATTTTTTTTTATTTGATTAATTAAATTTTTATTTTATAAAATTTTAAACAAAAAAAATCGCTAGTCTTACAAAGTAAGAATCTAGAGATTTTTCTATTAAAACTTATTTAAGGTTTATATGGAACTGTTGCAACAGAAGACACTATTTTTTCATAAGCATCTATTTCTTCTTGTTTAGGAGTGTATCCTGCTTGTATCTTATCAAGAAGCCCTAAAGCCCATGTAAGCTCTTGATTATTTGGATCTGGTTCTACAGAAACTGTATTAGTAGCTTCAGACTTAGTAGGTCCATCAGGAACTTGTGTCATATCAACCGCTGGTGCTGTAGTCTTTTTTGGTGCACCTGATGAATTTTGAGCTCTGGCAAAAATATCATCATATTTAGCCATTTCTTCTGCCGAAGGCTCATATTTTTCTGCTGTAACTTTATCTTCAAGTGCTTTTGCCCAAAGTAATTCTTCATCATTTGGAGGATTTGTATTTTTTACTGGAGCTGTATCAGCAACTTCTTCTTGTTTAACAGGTTTTGCTTTAGGTTGTTTTTTTCCAGTTCCTTCAGTTTTTGCTGGGTTATTATCAACTCTTAAATCAACTGTGTTATCTACAATTTCTTTATTATAAATTTTACCATTTGCAAAAGCATACTTATCAGAATCATTTGCTGATAAATTAGGTGCATAAATAGCTTTAGCTCCAACTAACCCAAGTTTTGATACATAATCACTTCCTTGTTTAGCAGCTTCATTAACAACTAATTGGCTAACAAGATTTCCTCCAACTGCGGCATAAAAAACATTATCTCTTGGGAAAGGTTTCTTTGGATGAGCTTTATTCCAGTCATTCATTGCAGATCCTACTTTTCCAAAAACTTCAACGGTATTACCATGATTTTTGTCTTTATTTTCTACTTTAGTAGGTGCAACAACTTCATCTGTTGTTTCTGGTTTTTGAGTTGCATCAGTTTCTGGTTTCTTTTCTGTACTTTCTGGTTCAGCATATTTTTGACTTCTTTCAAGAATATTATTAAATTTATCTACTTCTTCTTGAGATGGCTCATATTTTTTATTATTCACTCTATCTTGAAAATCTAAAGCCCAATCAAGTTCTTCTTTTGAAACAGGCCCATCTTTAGCAACAGGTTTATCTTCCACTTTTTCAGTTGCTTGTGTTGGTTGATTTTTAGATGCTTCAACTATTTTGTTATATCTATCAGCTTCTTCAGGCTTAGGATCATACCCACCTCTAACTTTATTAGCAAGATCTTTTGCCCAAGCTAAATCTTCTGGTGTAACACCTTGTTGTGTCTGAGTCGGTTGATTTTTAGATGCTTCAACTATTTTGTTATATCTATCAGCTTCTTCAGGTTTAGGATCATACCCACCTCTAACTTTATTAGCAAGATCTTTTGCCCAAGCCAAATCTTCTGCGGTGATACCTTGTTGTGTTGGTGTTGGTTGATTTTTAGCTGTTTGTTGTTTAGCTCTTATATCATTATATTTTTGAGTTTCAATTGCAGTAGGTTTATGACCTTGTTTTACAGCAGATAAAAAGTTTTTTGCCCAATCTAATTCTCCAGCAGTTGGAGCATTAGTAGGATTTTGTTGACTAATTCCAAGGTTTGCTCTTACTTCATTAGCTTGATTCATTCTTTGTCTAATGCTGTTATATCTTGTTGATTCTTCTTTTGAAGGAGGATAACCAAACTTAGAAACTTTATTAGAAAGATCTTTTGCCCAATTCATTTCATCTTGTGTAACAGAAGGAATATATGTTCCTTGAGTTATATTTTGAGCTGGGTTCAATCTTACTGATACATTAGAATTAAGTACTCTCCAAGTTTCAGGTGTTACAATAGAACTAACTGATAATTGAGCATTTTTATTTAAAAACCCATCATTTATACCAACAGATTTTTTAAAATCAACTACAGCTTTTTCAGTAGCTTCTCCAAATTTTCCATTAACAGTTATGCTATAACCCATTAATTTCAATTTTTGTTGAAGATCATTTACTTTAGTTGTATCTGTAGATCCAGCCTCTAAATATCCAGCAGGATTTGTTTCCATTGCCTTTTGAAAAACAACAAATTTTTTAACATTATCATCTGATTGATAAACATCTTTAAATTTAGTCGATATTTTATCCATCCAACCTAATTTAACATCAGGTACAGGTCCTGTTTTTTTTGTATTATCAACAGAAACCGCATCTTTATTATACTGAGGGGTAGGAGTGTTTTCTACTGTTGAAGCATTATTTTGAACTGGTTTAGAAACCAATTCATTTGGATTAATTACTCTTCCTACAGAAAAATTATTTATGTTTACCATTTGGGCTACTCAAAATAAAATAAAAACCATTATTATATTATATAGATAAAAAATAGAAAAAACTGACTTGTTTTACATTAAGAAAAATTTAAGTTTAGTTAAAAAAAAGTAAAAGTAAAAATTAAGTTAAAAAAAAATATTGAATTTAACCTTAATTTAAGTTATTATATCTATTTAGATTGATCAAAAAAAATGTAAATTATGAATGTAGCTAAAATTCTTAAATCTGTAAAAAATGAGGTTTCTAACTTTTTGGACGAAAAAAGAAAAGAAAGAGACAATCCCAAAAAAGCAATTGGAAATACTACAGATAAATTTGTAAAAAGTAACGCTTATGATCTTATGGATGTAAGAACAAAAGCTCGTTATGTTAATGGTGTTTATTATGGAAATGGAAGCTAGTTTTTCGTTTTATAAAAACTAACTAGAAATAAAAATAAACACTCTTTATAAAAAAATATTTTTCAAAGAGTGTTTATTTTTTCTAAACTTTGTGTATTGTAGAAACAACTATAGGATTTCTTTTTGTTGCTAAATAAACATATTCACCCAAAATAGTTTTAACAATTCTATTTAGTTTTATAGTATTTTTATCAGAAACACTTTCAATATATTTATCTAAATTTTCTCTTAAATAAAGACCTGCGGCTATATAAAAGCTTTCATAACTATCATCCCCAATAATAACACCTCTTGATTTTAAAATTGGGTTAGATGTAATCTGCAAATCATTATTAAAAGTAATAGAAACAAATATAATTCCATCTTTAGATATAATTTGTCTATCTCTTAGTACATTTTCTTCTAAATTACCAATACCTGAATTATTAATAAGAACAACACCTGATGAAACATTTCCTACAACTTCAGCATTTTCTTTTGTTAGTTCTAAAACATCTCCATTTTTTAACACAAAAGTATTTTGAGGATTTAAATTTAAAGTTTCTGATAATTCGCAATGATGAATTAAATGTCTTGTTTCTCCATGAATTGGCATAAAAAATTTGGGTTTAACTAAATTTATCATCATTTTTAATTCTTCTACACTTGCATGTCCAGAAACATGAAGATGGTTATGAGCTTCATAGACAACTTCAGCACCTTTTGAAAAAAGTTTATTTATGGTATTAAAAACAGATCTTTCATTTCCAGGAATAGGAACAGCAGAGATTATTATAGTATCTCCTTCAGAAGCTTTTATTCTATGTTCTCCATTGGCAATTCTTGTTAATACAGACATTGGCTCACCTTGAGAGCCTGTTGTAATTATTGTTATCTCATTATCGGGACAATCATTTAATTCACTTAATTTTACAAAAACAGCGTTTTCAGGGTTTAAATATCCCATTTCAATAGCTTTTTTAGTTACTCTTTCCATACTTCTTCCAACAAGAGCTATTTTTCTATTAAATTTTGCCGAAATAGTAATTATTTGTTGAACTCGGTGTATATTAGATGCAAAAGTAGTTACAATAACTCTTCCAGTGGCTGTTCCAATAGAATTTCTTAATGCAGGAGCAACTTCTTTTTCTGAAGGAGTAAAACCAGGTCTTGTTACATTTGTACTATCTGACATTAATAATAAAACACCTTTTTCGCCATATTCAGAAAACTTATAATAATCTGTAAGTTCACCATCAACAGGAGTTGGGTCTAGTTTAAAATCACCCGTATGTATAACATTTCCAATAGGTGTTTCTATTGCAACACCGATAGAGTCGGCAATACTATGACAAACTTTTAAAAACTCTATTTTAAAACAACCTAATTGAACTTTTTGTCTTGTTTGTATTACTCTGAGAGAAACATTACCTGTAATATTTTTGTAGTTTAATTTATCTTCTACTAATCCTAATGTTAACTTTGTTCCATAAATGGGAGGTATTTCAGTGGAAAATCTTTTTAAAAAATCATTTATACCACCAATATGATCTTCATGACCATGAGTTAATATTATTCCTTTTATCATTCGTTGATTTTCTATTAGATAATCAGTATCAGGAACAATATAATCAACCCCAAAATGCTCTTCAGAAGGAAAACCAAGACCAACATCTATTACGATTATATCATCCTGATAGCGAATAGCCATCATGTTCTTACCAATTTCACCCAAGCCACCTAATGGTATTACTTGTAATCCTTTAGGCTCTAAAATACTTTCATTTTCTCTTATTATTTTCTTTGATAGTTTCATTTTTATTTATTTAAATATGTATTAATTATTTTTTTTACTTTGTTTTTATGTTCTTCAGTCATTTCCATTAGAGGAAGCCTAACTCCACCAGCATCAAAACCTAATAAGCTGAGTGCATATTTTGTAGGAGCAGGACTAGGTGCAATAAAAAGAACTTTAAATAAATCTATCAATGAATAATGGATTTTTCTAGCTTCTTCTATTTTATTTTGCTCTAACAATTCAAACATTTTAGAAATTTCTAAACCTGCTACATGAGAAGCAACACTTATTGCTCCAGAACCACCTAAACATTGGACAACAAAATTTAGAGGGTCATCTCCACTATATATTTTAAAATTATCATGAGTTCTTAATTTATATTGTTCAACTAAACCAAGGTTTCCTGAGCTATCTTTTACGCCCATAATATTTTTTATTTCAGAAAGTTTTTCAATTGTTTCTGGTTCTATACAAACACCTGTTCTTCCAGGATGATTATATAAAATAACAGGAATCGAAACGCTTTGAGCAATAGATTTAAAATGCTCAAAAAGACCTCTTTGATCTGGTTTATTATAATATGGATTAACAACTAAAAGAGCGTCAGCTCCAACTTCTTCGGCTTTAATTGATAAATCGATTGATTCTTGAGTACTAAAAGAACCAGTACCTGCTACTAAACAATTATTTCCTTTAAGTGCTTCTTTAACAGATTTAAAAATATTAATTTTTTCGTCCTTTGTTAATGTTGGTGATTCACCTGTAGTTCCACAGGCAACAATACTAGTTGTTTTATTTTTTTCTACTAATAAAACAGCAAGTTCTTGAACTTTATTGTAATCGACTTTTAAATCCTTATCAAAAGGCGTAACCATTGCGGTCATTAAGTTACCAAAAATTGACATTTTTATCCCTCAAGTAAATCAATATTTGTTATATCATTCTACCTATTTTTATATATTTTAAGCAACTAAATTTCAATAATAAAATTTTTTCTTTAAAAGAATTTATATTTTTTTTTATTTTATAAAACCAAAATAAAATCTAGTTTTATTTTTTTATTATATTTTTTGCAATTCTAAAACCAAGATCATCTATTTTAAATAATGTAGGGTGACTTCTTCTTCTATTAGTTGCCATACAACATCTCGCTTCATCATACCAACCACCACCTCTGAAAATACGATAAGATCCATAAACGGTTTCATCATATATATCAGAACACCATTCCCAAACATTTCCTAACATGTCATAAAGTTCCCATGAATTAGGATCTTTCATCCCAACATCATGAGTTGTTTTTTCTGAATTTTCTTTGTACCAAGCAATTAAATCTAATTCACCATATCTAATTTCTTTATTTCCTGCTTTACATGCATATTCCCATTCTGCTTCAGTTGGTAATCTAAATCCATCTTTTTTTTAATCAAAAAATATTTCTTCAGTATCAGTAGTAAATGAATAACAAGGTTTTAGTCCTGATTTTATAGATAATGAATTACAAAAAATTACAGCTTCCTTCCAAGTTACTGTTTCAACAGGTTTTTTATAACCTTTAAAAGTACTTGGATTTTCTTTCATAACCTCATAATATAAATCTTGAGTTACTGGAAATTTGCATAATAAAAAACTTTCAATTTCAACAATCCATCTCTCTTTTGTTCTATCATCTCTTAATTCAATTTTACCACTAGGTATTTCGACCATTAGATTATTTATATCTTGATTCATTCAATATTAACTCTTCAAATTTTTTTGTTTTCCATCTTAACATTTTATCGTATAAAAAAATACGATTATTGATTACATCATAAATTATGATAAAAAACTAAAACTTATGTTAGTATATTTTATTTGAATACTTAGTGGTTACTATTCAATATGTTAAAAAACGTAAAAATATTATTTATTTTATTCTTTTTGATATTTACATCTAAAGTAGTTAAATCTGATGAATTTCAAAAAATGTCAGTTGCTGTACGTTATACCTATGGACCTCTCCCTTATAAATATGCTGACTTTATTTTTAAAGAAGGTTTAGCTCCTATTATAGTTAATAAAAAATATGGCTTTATTGATAAATTAGCTAATGTAGTTATTGAACCTCAATTTGATAGTGTTTCTTTTTTCTCAGAAGGATTAGCATCTATATCAATAAATGGTAAATATGGCTTTAAAAATAAAAATAGAATTTTACATCTTAACATTTTACCTTAGAAAAAAAAATATGATATTATGAAAAGAAGAACTAATTAATTGGGTACATTATGTCTGATAAAATAACTGAAGAGGAAAGAAAAAGCCTTTTATTAAATTTTAGGGAAAAATTCCTAAAAAAAAATACGATTATTAATGACATAATAACTTCAGATAAAAAAACTAACAGTTTTGGCGTAAATATATCAAGCTATATTCAACCAAGAATAAGTAATGAAACAAAAATAAAAATAGAAAAATTAAATAAAATATCAAAAGAAATTGAATCTAAAATTTTTGAAGATGATTCTGAAGAACCTAGAAGCGATTTTAAAATAAAATACCATAAAGAATTAAATAAATCTCAATATTTAGCTGTAAAGAATATAAAAGGTTCTTTACTCGTTATAGCAGGTGCAGGGACAGGAAAAACTAGAACAATAGTTTATCGACTTTCTTATCTTATAGAAAATGGAGTTGAACCAAATAAAATACTTCTTTTAACTTTTACAAAAAAATCTGCAAATGAAATGATTGAAAGAGCAAATGAGCTTTTAAAAGATAATAAGTGTAGTAATGTTATGGGAGGTACTTTTCACTCTTTTGCAAACTATGTTTTACGTAAATACTATAAAGTTTTAAATATGATGCCTAATTTTACTATAATAGATACATCTGATTCTGAAGATATAATAGATTTAATTCGACAAGAAATGAAATTTGGAAAAAAAGAAAAAGCTTTTCCTAAAAAAAATAGAATTCAAACTATTATTTCAAGAGCTAGAAACCTCGATACATCAATAGAAGAAGTTATAAAAAAAGAATATAAAGGTTTAAACGATTTTTTGGAAGAAATAAAAATAATTCAAGAAGCTTTTTTTGAATATAAAAAAGTAAATAATGTATTAGATTATGATGATTTAATGGAATTTTTAAGAGATTCATTAAAAAATAATGCTGATTTTAGAAAAATAGTTCAAAAAACTTTTGAATATGTAATGGTAGATGAATTTCAAGATACAAATTCAGTTCAAAAAGATATAATTGATTTAATTGCTCAAGAGCATAGAAATCTTATGGTAGTAGGTGATGATTCTCAAAGTATTTATGCTTTTAGAGGAGCTAATGTTGAAAATATTTTGATTTTTCCAGAAACTTACCCAGATTGTAAAGTAATTAAAATAGAACAAAATTATAGAAGTAATCAAAATATTTTAGATTTTACAAATTCTATAGTTAATAGTGCTATTATGGGCTATAAAAAACAACTTTTTTCTAACAAAGAATCAATTGCAAAACCTTTTATAAAAAAATTTTTTAGTGAGCAAGATGAAGCCAAATTTATTGTTAGTAATATCCTAAATCTCAGAGAAAAAAATATTTCTCTTAATCAAATAGCTGTTTTATATCGTTCTTCTTTTCATAGTAACTATATTCAAGCAGAACTAACAAAAAAGAATATCCCTTATGTTGTTCATGGTGGAATAAAATTTACAGAAAGAAGACATGTAAAAGATATTATTTCCTATTTAAGAATCATTTTTAACCCTTATGATACTGTTTCTTGGAACAGAGTTTTAAAAATAGTACCAAATATAGGAAATACAACAGCTAGTAAAATAATAAATAGTATTCAAGAAAAAGATGGGAATTTTGAATTAGATGATTTTAAGGGTAAAAAATTCTATCCTGATTTACAAAATCTTTCTAATGTATTAAACCAAACAAAAGATGAATTTATTCATATTTCAAAAAAAATAGAAATATTACGGGATTATTATTCTGAAATATTAAAAAAGCTTGAAGATGATTATGCAGAAAGACTTTTAGATATAGATGTTATTCATACAATTTCTGCTAATTATGAAAAACTTGAAAAATTTCTTTCAGATTTTGCATTAGATCCACCTTCTACAAAATATCAAGATAAAACTACTCCATTAATTGATGAAACAGAAGAAAAACCTGTTGTATTATCAACTATACATTCTTCAAAAGGCTTAGAATGGCACACTGTATTTGTAACTCATTTATTAGATGGTCTTTTACCTTCTAGTATGTCATTAAATAAAATAGAAGATTTGGAAGAAGAAAGAAGGCTTTTTTATGTAGCTTGTACAAGAGCAAAAGAGAACCTTTTTTTAACTATGCCATCAAGTGTTTCTCTTTGGGACTCTTTTTTAACAAGACCTTCAAGATTTATTATTGAAATAGATGAGAATAAATATTTTTTAGAGCGATAAAATGTGTTAATATATAGAAAATTCGTTAACTTTAATTTGTTTTTTTTGAGGGTTTATGACTGACTATAATGATTATCCTGAAGAGGAATATCAAGAAGAAAATTATGACGAGAATTATCAAGAAAATGAGTATTCTGAAGAAAATTATGATGATAGTGAACAAATAAGTGATGAGCTTGAAGGTGCTATTGGTTCATATAATCAAGAAGAAATTTCTTATAATTCTATACAAAGTATAACAGAAGAAATAAGAAATCTTATTACTGAGATAAAAGATACTACTATTCCTCCTATTGATGATGAAATACTCAGAATTAATCTTGATATAGATAAAAAAAGAATATCTCTTGAAAAAGCTAAAAAATCAACTGTTTTAATTAATGATATGTCTGATGATGTAGAGTTTTTGTATAGTGATCATCAATTAGTAAAAATTGAAGATGAAATAAAAGGTTTTTTGAATGCAAGATACAGATACGAAAAAGAAAAATTCAAAAAAATGGAAGAGCTTGAAGAACTTGAAGCGAGAGAAATACTTTGTACTAAAATATTAGATTCTTATGAAACACGTGGTGAAATTGAAGAGCTAAGTGATTATTCAACTCAAGTTTATGATGATATTTATTTTAATATAGAAGATTATGGTACAGTTACGTCTGTTGATGAAGAAACTGTAGATTTTTGGGCAAATAATTGGAATATTGTTACACAATTAATTGGAAGAGCTGAAAGCTATAAAAATAAAATAAAAGAACTACATGAATATTTAGGCAATATAAAAACAAGATTAGAAGAAAAAGACCCCGAAACTAAATTTGTAAACAATGAATTAGAAAGATATGAAGAAATTGAACTTGTTTTAGGTGATATTTATGAAAAATACGAAGAAAAACTTTTTTCTAGTATTGCTGTTTTATATGAAACTGCTGCAAACTATGAAGTTGGCTACGATTATTTACCAGAAAATAAACCTCATTGTGTAGCCATAATAAATAAATACAAAGGTGTTATTCTAAATATAAAATCCCTTCTTGATAATTATAAACTAGACTATAAGGATTTTAGAAAATCGCTAAATAATATTTTTGTTTTGTTAAATAAAGTATTACAACTAATAGAAAATGAACAAAAAAACTTGAGACTTCAACAAGATTCAAGAGTAAAAAAAATCAGAGATATAATTGCACTTATATCAAGAACTCAACCTGAAGCTTTGAGAAATACTAATAGTGAAATTAATAATATGATAAACTCTTTAGCTAATTTAGCTGCAAGTGATACTCAAATGGAAGTTTTACAATACTTTTTTTCACTAAGAGCAAAATATCCCATTGAAGATGAAACAAGAGATGATTTAGTTAGTAAATTAAATTATGAAATTGAAAAAATGAACATAATGGAAATAGATTTAATGTGCAAAGTTTTGAATTCTAAATATGATCCCAAAAAAGGTATTTTTATTGATTATAGTATTCCCCAACAAAAACCTCAAACTCAAACTTTTACACAATCTAGTATTCCAATAAAAACACAGACTGAATCTTTACAACAAAAAGCAACTACTCAAGGAACTGGAAATCTAAATCAATCACCTAAAGCAAAAACAGGAAATCTTGATTTTTTAGGAAATATGTATATGAAAGAAGCTCAGAGATCAAAAGGAGAATGGGCTGCAAAATCATACATAAAAGCTGTAGATGCTTTCATTAAATGTGCAGAAACAGAAGAAGATCATTCAAAAAAACAAGGCTTTTTAAAATTTGCTTTAAAATGTGCAAGAGATGCCGTTACAGAAAAAGAATCATCTGAAACTTTAATTGTTTATGCTAATTGCTATAAAGCTCTTGCAGAAGCTCATACTGGTAAAATTAGTGCCGAAGCCTTAGCAAAAATAGGTGATACATTTGTCTCTGCAGCCAAAGTTTTTCTAAAAGAAGAAAACTTAAATGAAGCCAAAAGTGCGTTTAGAAATGCAAATGAATATTATCAAAAATCATTAAAAATAAACCCTTTAGATGATGTTAAAACTAAAATTTCTTCTATTTTTAAATTTATAAAAGATTAAATTTTTTATAAAAAAAATGAACCCTATTTTTTAAGGTTCATTTTAAAAAGTACTAATCGAATTTTATTTTAGAGAACTACTTAATGATTTCTTATTTTTTCTATGTTCTTGATATGAAAGAGATTTTTCTTTTTTTATAAAACTAGCTTTTATCTCAGAAAAGTTTTTAACAAAATTGTATGATAATAAATAAAATGGAATTGAGAGTGCAAAAACGACTATTGAATAAACATGAGAATCTTTAAATTGGAAAGAAATCATTGATATTACTGAAAAAACAGAGAGTATCAAAAATGATGAAGCCCAATTATTTTTTAATACATTTAGATATACTAATGAATGAAGATGAACAGTTTCTGCTTCAAAGAATTTGATTTTTTCTTTTTTGAGTCTATTATATCTTCTTAGCATTGTATATATTGTTTCTATTATTGGATAACCAAATAGAGCAACTAAAAACCAAGGTGATATTTCAGATGATTGAGATCCATTATAAGCTAAAGATTCTGCTGAAAAAGCTAAAATATAACCTAAAAAATACGCTCCTGCATCGCCTAAAAATATTTTTCCTAAAGGAAAGTTGAAAACCATAAATCCTACTATAGAAGCTGATAATAAAAACATTGAATACGCAAGTTCATAATTATTACCTAATAATGCAGCAACGCCAATAAATAAAAGAGCTATTAAAGAAACTCCACTTGCAAGACCATTAAGACCATCAATAAAATTTATTGCACTCGCAATACCGAGTACTCCAATTATTGTAAGAGGATATTGTATAAATAATGGGATATCAAAAAAACCAGCGGATTTTATTGTAATATCTGTAAAAAACATAGCAAAAATTGTACATATTGCCATTACAAAAAGTCTATTTTTTTGTGGTGTATCTCCATAAATGTCTTCATAAAGACCATATAAAAAAGCGGGTAAAAAGCATAATATACTGATAAATAAGTTACTTGATATAAATGAACTAAAAAATAAAGAGCTTACATAAATACTAATCCCACCAGCTCTAGGTGTAGCAACTTTATGAAATGATTGTTTTTTTTCTCCAGACATTGGATCTAAAAATAATGTGCTTTTTCCAGAAAATTTTATTATGAATAAGTTTATTAATATGGCTGCAAACAATGCAAATGATACATAGTACAAGATACAACACTCCAATTTGTAAAAGATTTTGTTTTTTATAATTATAAATGTAAATTTAATTTATTACAATACAAAAGTAAATTAATCACAAAAAATATATGAAAATTAGCTTATATTTTTATTAAGATTTGGTTAAGAGTTTTCATTTGTTAATAATTTATTATAGAATGAATATGTTGATAACATTTAATTGCTTTTAGTTATTATTATATTAAGATTAAGAAAGTTTTTAAATTTTATTGTCATAAGTCATTTAATTATTTTGAATATAATTTAACTAGCGTGAATGATATAGAAAAGTTAGAACGATTAACAAAAAGAGAAAGATTAGGAGAACTTTTATTAAGGTTTTCTTACTTAAATATTGATGAGCTTTTAACAATAATTACAGAACACCAAAATTCTTTAGTTCCCTTAGGGGAATTTTTGTTAGAGAAAAATATTATAAACCATTTAGATCTAAGAAAATTGTTAGATTTTCAAAAAAATCAAGACTTGGTAATTGATAAATGTTTAGGTTCTATGGGACTTATGACAAATGATAAAAAATGGGAAATATTAACAAGAATAGACAAAGTAGGTGAAATTCTTATTAGAAATGGTGTTTTAAAGTTAAAAGATCTTTATTCTGCTATTGAAATACAAGAAAAAACAAGTCCTGAAAAACTATTAGGTGATATATTATTTGAAAATTATTTTATAACTAAAAATGATTTGAGAGATGCTCTTGAGACTCAAAAACAACAGGCTGTAAAGATCATGTCTATAGTTGATGAAATAACAAAAGTAACACAATTACCTATAAAATCTAAAATTAAACATATAAATTTAATGGGTGTTTTTTAAAGATAAGTTTTTTATTGATTTTTTCTATAAACAATTTGCTTATAGAATTTTTATTGAAACTCTTGACAATATTCAATTTATCATTTAAATTATTAATTACATTGCTTGTTTTTATATCTTAACATGGTATATTTTCTACTAGAGAGACTTATTACAGGTAGATTTTTATGTTTTTTATAGCCGCTTTTAATTTTTTAAAAATGGTTTTTATTGGGGTTTGTTTTCTATTTTTTCGTTGATTAGTTTGTATTTATTTTTTCACAAAAAAAAATTTTATTTTATTTAGTTTTATTTATTTAAATAAAAATTAGCTATATTATAAAAAATAATTTAAAACTCCAATATCCCACAGTTGAAATACATAAGTATTTCTAGTGATTTGATTGTGTTTATTTTAATTTTAGATGTTATACTAAACAAAATTTTAAATATTTAA
>ERZ1292630.2323-Hain-H41-02um-R3-2323-length-17728-cov-8_pt1 | contig 17728 bp, 9 predicted proteins | sample MGYA00564408_ERZ1292630 | MGnify/ENA primary metagenome ERZ1292630 (study PRJEB36523, sample SAMEA6512641) | groundwater metagenome | collected 2019-01-08 | study: AquaDiva: Metagenomics assemblies of 32 groundwater samples
AGGGTGTGTCCCCTCTCGTGCGGCTGCAATACGCCGCAGCTGTGGCAGGAGGAGGGGGGGGTGGTGCCGCGCCCCCCCATCCCCGCTCTCCACGGGTGGCGGAAACGGACAGAGTGAGACCCGCCGGGGCACCGCAATCCGCGCGAAATCGGATGTCGTCGTCGTCGGCGGCACCTACTGTGCCGACTGTGGCACTTCCGTTGCCGCTACGGCACGCTGCATTGATGAGGTGGGAATTGTGAAAGGGAGAGCGAATGCGCAGTGGCGTCGCCGCAGATTGTAATGTTTATTTTTTTTTGTCCTCTATCGATTGTTCAAGTGACCATCTCCAGTCTGTTCAGTCGCGTGTGTGGCTCCCCCGCCGCCACTGGGTGGCCTCGTCGGACCGTGACGCCGGCAAACCGTTCTCAGGCCGTAGTTCTCTCTTTCCACCGGACAGACCCTTCTTTTTTCCCCCCCTTCTCACCGAAAAAAATCGGGCGTGATCTCCCAGAAACTCTACAAAGATGGCCCACGCGGTTTCCCAGTGTGAGAAAATTGCGGCAGGGGTGAAGGCCTATTTCACCGCAGAGGTGAATCTTCAATCTCTTGCGCGTCCCGGAACGCCCGCCGTGAGGCTGGTCAACTCCGTGAGCGTCTCCGTCGAAAAAGATCCCAAGATGGAGGGCGGCCTCTCCGGTCAGGTGAACAAGTACATTGCCGACGTTCACTTTACGAAAGTGGATGGCACACTAGGTAGCCAACAGCTCTCGCTACTTCAAAAAACCTTCTCCGATGATCGCATTGCCGGCTCGCAGCAGCTTGGCCTCGCGCGGGAGGGCATTTTTTATCGCACCGCGATTGATGTTGTCGCCAATGGCAAGGCAGATCCTGGCCGCCACGCCACTGGGAGCGACGTCGTGACCCCCCATCGTGGGGCGTCATCGGACGACGTGATTCGGTTTTTCCTCCCCTTCGCGCAAGGCGATTCTCCGCTCTTTTCCTACCTGCCGCCGACTTACGATGCAGACGGGGACATGGTGTCGGGTCACAAGTCCATTGTGATGCGCAACATGGTGCGCGAGTCGATTAGCGTGAGCTTCCTGATGGATGCCGGAGGCAGCCCGCTGAACTGGGGCAAGGTCGACGTCATCGCCGGAGAGAAGGAAGAAAAATTCACGGTCCTGGGAACCGCCGTGCCTACCGAGCTGGACGTGGTGCGGGCCATCGCGGATGTTGGCGCGGCACTGCACGCCCCGCTGTGGCACGAGGCGGGCGCGGCACCGTCGGCCGTTGGAACCAGCGGAGCCCCGACTTGGTTGCGAGGCGGGTGGTTCTTGGAGGCGTTCACGGGGACCTCGTCGAGCCAGGCGGCGTGGGAAAGCAGCGTGTCCTTCGTCAAGGGGCTCTGGGAAGAGGGGAAGACGGACGGGAAGATCGCGGCCATCGGATACGACGCACGTCTCATCAAGCTGGTCGAGGCGTCGTTTGCCGCGACCACGTGGGCCACGTGCCTCGAGGACGTCCGGCGGCGGTCGTGGACCCTCGTGCATGGTGATTTTCATCCCGGTAACATGCTTTGGCGCACCGGCAGCACTCCCCGTGTAGGCGAACCGTCCATCGTCCTCGTAGACTGGGAGGTCGTGGGCTGGGGAAATGGTCCCCAGGAAATCGCCCAGTTCTTCATTTCTCACTCAGCTGCGACTGCGAGACGTGGTTACTACATGGAGGTGCTGCAACGCTACGTGGACGGCGTCAACCGACGTCGCGCATTTTTAAACGCACAGCACGGCAGCCAGCATGACGGCACCGCGGCCGTCAAGCCCCTCGTCATGTCGGAGGTGCTTGACGACTACATTCACTGCGGTCTCGGCCGGTGGCTTTTCGTGATCCCGTTTCTCGTGAAGCACTGCCCCGTGGGTATGAATAAGTACTGGCATGATCAAGTCCTGACATTCGCGATCGATCACGGCATCCTCGACGATCACGGTATCGCCGCAGCGGCGAAGCTACCGATCGTCCGCGCGTAATTGCGCCTGTTCGAGAGCGTCAGGGTTGCAACGAACGTAAATCAACAACGACTGCCTGTCGCTCGCTACCCCCACACAAAAAAAATGTTTTGGCTCATTTGGAAATAGGTAACGACGCAGATGATGATTGACTTCGGCGTTTGCGTTTCCGGGGGAGGCCGCAAGGTTCGGGTGGTACACAAAAATGCGACCGGCTGTTCCATTGGCGGGTTTATTCTTCCCACCCTTTCACTTCACCGACGCAGGAGTGAACGCTCGGTGATTGCCGAAGAAAGAACACGGCAGAAAGAAAGCAGAGGGGGGTACCCAAAAAAATGCCGCAAGAGGTGGGCTTCTTTGACGATACTGGCGTCGTGCTCGTCGGCGCGTTCTCCGTCGCCTTAGCCATTGTGGTGGTGGTCGTCTATATCGTGCGCTTCGGCCGGCGGTTTAGTCGGAGTTCTGGGGAAAAGGTCGTCCAGCGGACGATTCTCTCCAGCGGAGCATCCCGCGCGTCGCTCGCAACCACGGTCGCTCACCCCGACGTGGCGACCCGGCGGACCAGCGTCTTAGCGGGCTACAAGGAAAGCCCCAATTCCAAGGACACAAGGGCAAAAGTGTCGTTGGTGCGCGTCCCTGACAATTGGCTCACTGCGGCGCCGCGCTGCTACGGAGTGGACCTCGGTTCGCACGCGGTTAAGGTACAATTTTACGGACGGGAGGGTCTTCAAAATGTGAAGGCCGGCATCCGGCCAATGGTGACGGTTCTGGGTGACGGCGTCATCGTGGACAACGACGCGTCCCTCATGCACCCGGATCGCACGTTCTTATCGGTGATCAAGGAGCTGGCCGATCCAGCCAGCGCGCCGAATCCCCACGAAGGGGGCGTCGTCACTTGCCATGAAGTGGAGTTCGGCCTCGTCCACGGCGTGGCTGCTCTGCTAACTCAAATCACGATGGACGGACGCAGCAATGGCAGCGGCGGCGGCGGTTCGGGGGGAAGCAAAAGCCGAAACCCCACGGTGTCCACCGGCTCCGGCGGCGGACGAGGTAGCAGTGCGGAGCAACATACGGATAGCAAGGACCGGCATGTGATGCAGGCCGCCAACAGTGGCCCGCCGATGGTCGCTGTCTCGTTGCCGCCCTATTACTCGCATTCCGCGAAGTTGCTATACGCAGCCGCGCATGCAGCGGGCTTTAACCGATTCTCTGTCTACAAGCAATCCGCTGCCCTGGTGGCCAGTTTGCTCTGGGTGCGATCCCACAACATTGCGAAGGTGAAACCGCCCCGCACCGTTGCCTTTGTGGACTTTGGCTACAACGGCATCTCCATGTACGTTTGCGAAGTGCGTGAGTCATCTGGGTCGTTGTTGCTGGAGACCCACCGTAACGCCGGCGTCCAGCGGTCGAACGCGGACTTTACCCAACGACTGCTGCGTTCAGTGGACGAGTCACTCGTCGATGCTGAATTGCGCATCCGCGTTCCCCAGGCCATTCATGCTTTCAAGGAAGCGTTCGCGAAGGTCCCTGATTTCGTGTCCGCTCAGTATAAAATGACGGTCACCAAACCGCTTTCACCAGACCATCAGGTTGAGCTGGAGCGGCCGGAGTTCTTGCAGCTCATCGCGCCCGCTCTCGCCGATGTGGAGCGGTCGACGAACCATTTGTGCGAATTCCTGAAAAGCCGTACGATTCCGCTAGAGGACGTCGAATTGCACCTCACCGGCGGCGGTTTTAAGCTCTACGACATGCGCAAGCCATTGGAGAATGCCTTTGATTTACGGCACACCCACATCGATCGGATTTCCATCGCGCAGGGATTGGCGCTCCTAGGAGCCATGGCGCACCCTGCGTATCAAGGGCAGAAATTCGATATCTACCCGTTGTTCGAGCTGCCCACGGTGGATGAAACCGGCGCTCGAAATACCTTCGATAATGTGGCGTCGAACGGTGGCAATGTCGGAAGTCAAGGCGGTAGCGGCGGGAGCCAAGTCGGAAACTCGGGGAATGGACTCGCCGCCGGCGGGGGTGGTTCCGGCGTCGGCGGGGGTGGCACGTCGGGTGGAGGGGGTCGTGGCAACCTTCTGTCACCGTTACTGCAACGGTCGAGTAGCACGTTGCAGTCGTCCAACAGGAGAAGGCCTTCGACGCTGAACATCAACTGAGGTCAAATCGAGCGAGATTTTCTCAGTCAGCCGCCCAAAAAAAAATACTACTTGTGGCGAACCCAGGCAACACGCACGGTAATCGACTCTCGTCGCAAAACTCAATTCCGGAAAACGGCGATGTGTTCTGTGTTCTTCATCTCTTCACAACGAGAGCGGGGGGGACAGACTGCTCTGCAACGTGAAGGCTTCATTTATGGGTATCGCGCGGTGGGTGTCCTCTTACTCCCCCTCCCTTCCTTTCCGTTGTCGGCGGTGTCCGCAGTGCAAGTCGTCGTTGACTTTAATTCTCACTACCACTTTCTAACTCCGCAATGCCGCCCAAGGCCGCTGCCCCGAAGCCCGCCACGAAGCCGGCCGCGAAGCCCGCGGCGAAGCCGTCGGCGCCTGCCGCCAAGCCGGCTGCGCCCGCGGCCAAGCCCGCCGCGAAGGCCGCGCCCGCCGCCGCCGCTGCCCCCGCCGCCCCCAAGGCGAAGGGAGCCGCCGGGTTCGGCATCCACGTCAAGGGTCTCGGTGACGAGAACGTCGACACTGTCAAGGCGATCTTCAACTCCGCCGGCAAGGTCTCCGATGTTCGCGTGCGCCGCGGCAAGTACGCGCTCGTGTGGTTCGAGGCGCAGCCGTCCGTCAAGAAGGCCGTCGACTCGTTCAACAACAAGGATGTCAAGGGCCGCACCCTGACGGTGGCCGCCGCCAAGGCGGCGTCGCCCGCGCCCCGTCACGACAGCGCCAAGACCATCTTCGTGTCGCCGATCTTCCGCCAGAACACGACCCGTGCCCAGCTCCGCACCCTGTTCGGCTCGTACGGCAAGGTCGAGAAGCTCGTGACGTACCGCAACAACTACGCCTTCGTCTATTTCGACAACTCCGCGGCGGCGCAGAAGGCGATCAAGGACAAGAACGGCAGCACCTTCCGCAACAAGGCCCTGACGGTCAAGCCGTCCGTCCGCACGGTTGAGGCGGACAAGAAGAAGCACGACTTGCGCAAAAAGCGCATGGAGGTCAAGTCGTGGCAGCGAACGGTCAAGACTGCCTAAGAAACGTGCAACGAGAGTAGGTGGACCGGTTTTCCTTCTGTTTCTTTGTTCGCGCCGGCCGCAAGACCAGTCGAAAAAGAGTGGGGGGAGATAACGTCCATGACGTCAACGACGAGGGAGATGTTGGTCCACGCCAATATTTGGAGGGCCTCTCCTAACTTTCTTGCAGTTTTTTCCCGCTGGTGGTGGCAGTAAAGGTATCTTTTCACAACGCGCCAAGGTTGTTAATTCGTGGATTGACGTGCTCCTTCCAACATCATGCCTCCCTTCGATCGCCTGGAATGAAAGAGACAGAGAGAGAGAGAGAGAGTCTACACTCATTTTAGGGCGAGGAAAGGCGGGACGTGTCGGCTTGGTCACCTCGGGATCCTTCACGGGCCTTGGATGTGACGTGGGTTACCCGCTACGCCTCTGTATCTCCGGGTTTCTTACCCCTTCTTTTTTTTCCTACTATTCGAATCTCCTCGCTCCTTGTTGTCCCTTCCAATTCGCGTGTGTTTTGACCTTTGATGAAGACTTCTTTGGAAAAGTGCCAGCGCGGCCGGGAAATCGAAGGTGAAGCACAGCAGCGGGAGGGGCACGAAGCATGTGATTCGACCCTACGTCTTTCGGGCTCGGTAGTGCACAGCGGCGCCTTGAGATCATCTAGTCATATCAGCCTTGCTGCGTGGTGTTTCCCCGCTGATCGGTTTGTGTTGTTTCACAGCTTCAAACATGCCGCCCAAGGCCGCTGCCCCGAAGCCCGCCACGAAGCCGGCCGCGAAGCCCGCGGCGAAGCCGTCGGCGCCTGCCGCCAAGCCGGCTGCGCCCGCGGCCAAGCCCGCCGCGAAGGCCGCGCCCGCCGCCGCCGCTGCCCCCGCCGCCCCCAAGGCGAAGGGAGCCGCCGGGTTCGGCATCCACGTCAAGGGTCTCGGTGACGAGAACGTCGACACTGTCAAGGCGATCTTCAACTCCGCCGGCAAGGTCTCCGATGTTCGCGTGCGCCGCGGCAAGTACGCGCTCGTGTGGTTCGAGGCGCAGCCGTCCGTCAAGAAGGCCGTCGACTCGTTCAACAACAAGGATGTCAAGGGCCGCACCCTGACGGTGGCCGCCGCCAAGGCGGCGTCGCCCGCGCCCCGTCACGACAGCGCCAAGACCATCTTCGTGTCGCCGATCTTCCGCCAGAACACGACCCGTGCCCAGCTCCGCACCCTGTTCGGCTCGTACGGCAAGGTCGAGAAGCTCGTGACGTACCGCAACAACTACGCCTTCGTCTATTTCGACAACTCCGCGGCGGCGCAGAAGGCGATCAAGGACAAGAACGGCAGCACCTTCCGCAACAAGGCCCTGACGGTCAAGCCGTCCGTCCGCACGGTTGAGGCGGACAAGAAGAAGCACGACTTGCGCAAAAAGCGCATGGAGGTCAAGTCGTGGCAGCGAACGTCCAAGACTGCCTAAATGGGTGTTCGGGTCTGGGAAATGCTCCCAGCTAGCAGCAACGTAACATGCTGAATTTTGAGCCCGACCACTTTTTTTTCAGCCTTCACATTGCGTCGTCGATCATCATCCGCGGTTTCTCCCGTGAATCGCGGAAAATATTTTCGACGTCCAGTGAAAAATGATTGCAACACGATGTTCTTCGTTTTCGGCAAATTCATTCGGTGCGAGTCAGTGTTGTTGTTGTTTGTAGAGAGTTCGGCAGGTACAGAGACCGGTGACCCCTCCATGGAGACTCGAATCAGTCGCAACAGTCGCTATCGTCTTCGTTGACCATGCAGACGCTCTCATGGTCGACGGATCCAGTCGGCTTCGTTGACCCTGCCGTTGCGAAGCGCGCGTGGAAGGAGGCGAAATTGGCGTCAATCGCGACGAGGAGGAAGCGGCAACGCGCCAACAGCGTTGAAAATCGCACCGACGACGAACAAAAGTTACCGTGTCCCACGTTGCAGCCGTCGACGACGCCAGAACGTCAAGACCATCGTCGACTTGGCTTGCTGAGCGCGTCCCAATTTGGCGCCGCGTTGGGCTTTTGCGGCAACGTCGCAGACTTTGTGTTCTACCAGCGACATCACGTCGGCACTGAGTTGGAGTTTACTGGAAACGATGCCACGGCACATGGCATCCACACGGAGCCCCGTTCAAAGCTGATCTACGAGTTACTCACTCAGACGTGCGTTGCGCCGGGGGGATTCTTCGTCGACGGCGAGTGCGGAGGACGGCTGGCTTGCTCTCCCGACGGGATTGTGTTCTGGCGCGGTCTTGAGTCACCTCGCACTTCGCCGACGACGGCGAGGACAACAAGATTGGCCGCATCGAATTTCAACGATACGCCACTGCCGTCCCTCAGCCGAAAGCCGCAACGCCTTTTGGAAATCAAATCTCCCTTTTACCAGCTGTTCGACGGAAGCAAGTCATCCAGCCAGCCATTTGGCATTCCGCTGTCGTACATGTGTCAAATGCAAGGCCAAATGGCCATTGCCGGTGCGTCTGAGTGCGACTTCTTTGTGTGCTTGGATAAGCAGCGAGTGGAGTGCTGCTTGTGGCGCGTCAGTTTTTCGCCAGAATTTTGGGACTGGGCGAAGCCGAAGCTGCTGCAGGCGTGTTTTTGGATCGAAGAAGCCCAGGACGAAGAGGCTACACCGGAACGTTCGTTGTGTGAGCAAGACAATGCGAGTCGAGGAGGTGGAGAGCGGAAAGCGATCCCCGCGGCCGCTCGGAAGTCTCTTCACTGGGTGAATCGATGGAGCCCGGCCTTCGATTTCAGCCGCATCGGTGTGCGGCCGATCCTACCTCCAACGTGTTTAACATCGAGCCGGCTCCTCTGGATGCGTGGAGATGCGCTCCGAAGGTATCCCTTTTTCTTTGCGGCCATCGGCGCTCGCGAACGGTCGTCCCTGTCCTCCGTGTTCCACCCAGTTTTAGATGATGGATGGGTAAGGCGCACATCCACGTTGGCGTCGCTTACGTCCGACAGCGCCGGCTCTTCGTCATCTCTGCGTCGAGAAGCAACGCTTCTTGTCTCTTCCGACGCGTCTGGTGATGGATTGGCAACACCGGCCGCGGTTGCGCATGGCTCGACGCTTCCAGGATGGGGACTCGCACTACCGGCCACCGTGAACACTTCTGGCGATGTTGTCGATCCTGAAAACTCCGCGCAAGGGGACCGCTGTTGGATCTCCACGCGCGCATCGTGGCATCGGACGCCGCTGCTCGAGTTAGTATGTGTCAAGCGTTTGGACGCTGGCGATGTGGTTTCAGTGCGGCTCGCGAAGGAACCCAGTGACGAATGCAGTGGCGCAGTACTCCTTGATGAGGTCGACGACGACCACAAAATATTGGTGGGCGTGGTGCTTGGCTTCGAGACGGAGGCGGCTAGCGACTCTCAACGCCCCTCCTTCTGTGCAATTGACGACGCGGAAGTGCAGCCGTCGCATCAGGGGCCAGCAGCCGATTCACGCGCTGGTGACACCCACGTCACGACCTGGCCCTCATGGCCACCGGCGCAGAAAATAGTCATCAGACGGGTACACGGCGACCCCGCGTCATCACCCCACCGCATGTACATTGACTGTCTTACCGACGACGTCGAGTTGGTGGCCAAGGCCCATGGCCAGGTCAGTCACGAAGCATGGCCCAGAGGACAAGGCGACGAAGGGCCCCTCCGGCTAGGGCCGGTCGTGGCCAGGTGCATCGATCCTGCGGCAATCGATGACGGGAAGCAAGGAGTTTCTGTCGACGCGTTTTTGGCGTCAACGGATCACCTCCGCCGTGAATTTTCTGTGGTGTTTGGGGGCCCCTGGAGGCCGTCGAGCGTAGCTGGACAGCTCGCCATTGGGTGTTTCTCGCCAGTGCCATCCCAACCGCCTCGTCGCGTCGTCGTCGCGATCAACGGATGGAAGGTGTTCCCTATCGTCGTGTGTCACACCCAGCCGTGGGCCGCGCGCCCCGAAGGTGGAAACTCCCCGCTCGACGAGGTGATCGGGCAATTCGTGCGTTCACCTGACAATGAGTTTGTCAGCTCAGTTGGTGAAGATTCATCAGACGGGCGCTGCGTGAGTGAGCATCCATCCATCGCCGTGACGCTGCTGCTGCAGCTGCTCCGAGTGCAGCGGAGACCGTCGCATGTGCGAGAGGTGACCAGTGCCCGAGGAGGGGTGACGGGTTGCCACGACGGGCAGGTGTTGGCGGTCCATTTTCACATCGAGCCCTCGCGCGCGAGTGCCTTGTCAGCACAGCTGGGCGTGTCGCGGGATGCGTTACCCCACGCTGCAACTGCCTATCCAAATGGAGACGACGCCAGCACATCTTATGACGTTCTTGATGTCTTTTTGGGACACACGCCGCCCTCGGTGCTGCGCAGCATGAAGCCCAGCTACGGCAGCGACTCTTGGGGATGTCGTTCCGATTCATCGGTGATCCCTTCGCGGCAACTGACGTTCGTTGCCGCTCCGGTGCCGAGCCCAGCCGGCTGTGATGGCGGTGGCCTCTCCTCGCCTCGTCGATGGTCGTTGTTTTCACCGCTCGATGTTTTCGTCGTTGCGTCCGTGTGGTGCCCCGAGGTGGAGTGCTGACGCAACATAGACTAGAAAGAATCACTCAATACGCAAAAAAAAGGACCTTCGTCGTGGTTTTTTTTTTACGCATAACCGTGAAAAGCGCTGGCTAGAGAGCTTTAATGCAATGAGACAGGAACAAACGTGGCACTTGTGCATTTACACCCCACCCCACAGACCCACAGGACTCGTCCTTGGAGAATTTTTTCAACGACATCAGATTTTGTCGATTCCAGATGTCGCTTCCCACCACTCCAGCTGAAGGGAAGCCACGGCCGGCTGTCGTCGTGCAGCGAAGGCCCTCACAGAGGCCGGAGGCGACTCCATTACCGCACGGCCCAGCATCGGCGACCCCTCTGCCGACGCTGGCGACGCTGTCTAATACTCCGGCGATGACCCCAGAGCCAATGGCCGCGGCAGGGGGTGCACCGAGCGCCGCCGTCATGTTGTCTTCGGATCATCCGTCCACCGCACCATCGCCCCAGGGCATGGCGTCCGCCTCCATTCTCGCGTCGTCGCACGTGGAGCCGTACTCCGGAAGCGACGCTGGCGTCAGTGACCGCTCTGGACCGACGACCACCTCTTTCAAGGACCTGAAGACGGCGCAATCACACATTCAGACGCTCGAAAATGAAATTCTCGATCTCAAGCGAACCCTTTTGGATGCCATTTACGACAAGCAAGTGCTCGAAAGTGAAAAGCAGGACCTACAGCGTCTCGTGCAGGAGCTCAGCGGGAGCGAGGTCAACCTTGGAGACGAGGACGTGGTTTCCGAAAGGGCGAAGGGGACGATTTTGCTGTTACGTCTGCGGCGCGTTGAAGCCCGGCGCGGCGCGTACGTCGAGTCGGTCAAAATGAAAGGCGTTGAGCTACAAAATCGTTTAGCGGGTGTCAAGAGCTGCATGAGTTCCCTGAAGCTCGAGGTTAAAGACCAACTGGAGCGATCCGAGCAGTTCATCTCGAACGGCCTAGTCGCGTTTGAGGGACTGTTGAACTCCGCCTCTCAACGCGCGGTCGCCGCCATCGGCGGTGGCCTTCCGGACGCCAGTGACGGCGGCGACGCTGCGGGAGATGCGACGGACAGCTGCGGCGCCGCGGGAGGCAATGGCACCTACCTTTCCATGGTCACCGCGGCGGTCACTATGCAGCAAAAGACCACCATCCTCGCGCAGGACCACCCCGTGTTGGAAAAGCTGGGTCAGCTGTTGAACAACATTGACGGTGCGATGGAGAAGTTGAACAAGCAATGGGGTCGGATGGTGTGTTTCGTCGACGGTCGGGCCCCCGTTTTGACGCGTCCTAGACGCTACATGGACCCCATCACCAATCTTCAGAACTACATTCTTCGGGTGCAAAAGATGCAACGCGCGGCTAGCGTCGTGGAGCTTATGGACAAGATTCACTCTGAAAGCTGCCTCCCCCAACTTACCGAAAAGGTGCAACAAGGCATCAACGAAGCGAGCGCGAGCATGGAGCTGAAGCTGCAGAAACTTTTCGACGCCATGCGACTCATCCGCTCCTCGGTGGTCGTTCGGCAGAAAAATTTGTCGACGGCGTTGCGGATTATCCTCAGTGCCGACACCATTGCCTCGGAGGCCTCTCGGCTGAACAGTCAATACCGCGCCCTGTGCCGCATGCACACGAAGCGGATCTTCCACTACATTGCCTCGACTATGCGATTCGGGCGATCAGCCGAAGTAAAATTTGCCTATGTGCCTCATCCGACCGTGGTGGGAAACTGCGGAAGCTGCAAGCTCTCGATCACGTGCGATGACTGTCGACAGATTGCGTCTGTCGTGGACGTGGGTCAGCGGCTGTGGTTAGAGCGGCGTCGCACCTTCGTGGCTCGTTTCTCACAGGAACGTCTGGACCACATCGCCCAGCTCGTCAAACTTGTCGACGACGCTCAGGCCGTACTTGTGAAGGCAAGGTTGGTGCCACTAGTCACGAACCAAGGGCAAGACGTGAATGCCCAGACCGCGGAAAGCATTTTACTCAAGCCGTATGTGCATGCCAGTGACAACTACTTCACGCGGTTGCGTTTCTCAGAAAGGGCGAGATTGGACCAGCACACGTCCATGGCACAGAATGTGTCGATGCCGGCGATCGAAGAGCACCGAGCCGACGAGCGCATGAAGGAACTGCTTCAAGTGGTGTCGAAAACGGCGCTGCTGTCCAAGTTCCTCTCCCCAACGGTCTTGGCACAACAACGCTCGCTACTTTCTCCGAGTCCACGGTCCTCGGCCACTGCGCGACACAACGGTGCCGCCGTCGGGGTCGAAAGTGACGATGAAGTGGGCAACGCTGAGACAAGCCACGTGGTGGCGCCGCAGCGAGATAGTCGACTTGCGCAGCCCATCATGCTGCCTTTCAGCCGCTTAGCTGAGCATGCAGTTGTTTCGGGTCCGCACGCTGACGATTATCTTACGCCGATGCCTCTCGTCTCCAGTCGAACCGTCGAGGCGTCAAAGCGACCAGGTGCGGTGGAGAGCGGTGGAGACGGCGGCAGCGGCGTCCGAGCATCCATCAATCCGGTGGTGGAAGCGCACGTGCGCTACGGCGGCTCACCCATGGTGGCCCCACCCTCGGCGCCCAGCACCGCGCGGGGAACCAGTCGGCCTCGCCGAACGCCTTACGGCGCCAATAATAGTCAAGATGCCGTCGTCCGGCCGCACGACCCCGCCGCGACGGCGCGAGAGCTTGCCGGTCGGCAGGGTCACGAAGCTCGATACCAGCGAATGCGGCAGCACCTTTCTGGTAGTACTTGATGCGTGTTTCCAAAGTTACACAGTTCCGACGATTCGACCCGAATAGCCCCCCGCTGGTGGTCCCACGTGTACACGCTAGCCATCGTTTGCGAGGCTTGGAAGTTGTCCTGGTGTCCCACGGCAGGTGGGCATGTTCCACGTTGGTTGACTGTCGGACCCCCTCATCGAGAAGAAGCACCCGCAATCGAGCGTTTCTATCTCTTTTTTTTTCTCTCGTTTGCCCAATATGACCAGTCAAGGCGGTAGTAGCGGTGCAGCTGGTTCCCCACCATCCGGGACGCCGACGTACTACTTCGGCCAGGCCCCGATAGGGGGACCCCACAATGGAATGCCCGGCGCGCAGCAACACCAGCAGCAGCAGCCGCCCACCTGGCAGCCACAGCAACCGTACGGGTACGGTGTGCCCGCGGGCGGCCATTCGCAACAGGCAGGAGGGGGCTACCCTTACTCGCCTCATCAAGCACCCGTGTCGGCGTACTACAACAACAACGGCTACGCCAGTGCCACGTCCTATGGTGGTGCCCCGTCGTACCAACAGCAGCAGCAGCCGGCGTCCCCCATAATGATGGCCCCGCCTCCCTTACCAGTTGCGGTTTCGAGCGCGCCGGACGTTGACTTTTACAAGGGTTTTCACGATGGCGTGGTTCAGGGCGCTCGAGGCTCCTATTTCGGCACGGCCATGTCCTGGATCGGTCCTCTCTGCGTCAATTTGGTTCTCTTCCTAGGTCCCCTATGGTATCTCCGTCGCCGATACTTGGCCCAAATGGGCGTCACCGGGGCGGACGCGAGCAAGAAGGGCATGTCGTCCATGATGGAGATGATGATGCCGCTCAAGCCGAAGCAGTACCGTGTCGAGATCAAAGGCACGAGCTTTAAGGACGTCATTGGCGTCCCCGAGGCCAAAGAGGAATTGAAGCAGTACGTCGACTTCTTGTCCGATCCGGATCGCTTTACGCGTCTAGGCGCTAGGTTGCCGCGTGGCTGCCTACTCACCGGTTCGCCGGGCACGGGCAAAACACTCATCGCGAAAGCGGTCGCCGGCGAAGCTGGCAAGCCGTTTTTCACCTGCTCAGGCGCCGACTTCATCGAAGTGTTCGGCGGCAGCGGACCGAAGCGCGTGCGGGAGCTGTTCGCCGAAGCCCGCGAAGCCGCGCCGTGCGTCGTCTTCATCGACGAAATCGACGCCATTGGCAGCCGTGGCAATGGTAGGGGAATGAGCGGCGGCGGCGGCGGGTCCTCCGAGGAGAACCGCACGATCAATCAGCTCCTCGCCGAGCTCGATGGATTGCAGAGCTCAAAGGCGATTGTCGTCATCGCTGCGACAAACTTTCCTGACAATATCGATAAGGCGCTCCTTCGTGATGGCCGCTTCGACCGCAAGGTCAACATTCCCATGCCCGATATGGAAGCTCGCGTCGACCTGTTCGAATACTATCTGAACAAGATTGTCACCGGCGACCCCAACTGCAAGCCAAAGCCCATGACGATCCTGACGAAGCGCGGCGAGGGCGACAGCTCGAAGAATGAATACGCCACGGAACCCGTCCCCGTGGAAATCGTCCCAGGCGTTGAAAACAAGAAGCTTGCCCATAGCCTTGCGGAGCGAACGCCCGGCACCAGCCCCGCTCAGATCAGCGCGATCGTCAACGAGGCAGCCCTCGCGGCGGCGATGAAGGATGAGAAAGTGGTGACGTTACCCTACGTGCAGGACGCGATCGACGACGTGCTCATCGGCAAGAAGCACCGGCAGCGCATGGGCGACGCGAGCCTTCGCCGCACGGCGGTGCACGAATGCGGCCACGCCATTATGGCTTGGTTTAGTCCGATGCAGAAGGACGTGATTAAGGTCAGTATCATCCCCCGCGGCCGCGCCGGTGGCTACACGCAGCAGGTGCAGGATGAAGCTATGGACCCAAAAACCAACGATTTCCTCTTTAGCCAACTTTGCGTGTTGCTCGGAGGCCGCGTCGCGGAACGAGTCGCGTTGGGTGATATTTCTACGGGTGCCGTGGACGACCTCCAACGTGCCACGAAAATTGCGATGGATCAGCTGCTGTCGTATGGTATGGGTAAGGAGATTGGGCAGCTGGCGTTTCGGTCTCAAGGCGACAAAAGCAACGGCCGCTCTTGGTTTAACTACTCCGAGGACCTTCACAGCCGCGTGGAAACAGAAGCAAAGGTGCTCGTGCAAAAGGCGTACAACGAAACCGTCCGCGTGCTGACGGAAAAGAAGCCCCTGCTGCAGCGTATGTCGGATACGCTGTTGGAAAAGAAGGAGATCATGCGTGATGACATCACTGCTATCTTGGGCGACCGCGTCGTCGCCACCGCGAAAATCGCCACGCCGACGAGCACGAAGGTCGCCGCGTAAGATACTTGGCCGGGAAACGGGGGAGGAGAGCGAACTACAGCAGCGGAAAATGGAGGCGCACCGGTTTTGGGGGGTGAGGATCCTACGGGCCATCGGGGAGCGGCACCAACCTCCACCCAAAGCACGCGCTTCACAAACACAACCTCAGAGGTCACATCTGTTGCTCACAAATTGGACTATCTTCGTCGCCCCTGTCGCCCACCCGCTCGTCAAAAAACGGAGAGGGAAAACGACTCTACATTCACTGCACTCCAGGGACTGAGAGTGCGGCCCCCGCAATTGAAGTCCCCAATTTTTGTTGTTCGATCCATTTTTTCTCCTCCACTGACTGTGGCGAGAGCAATAGCCAGCGGTCGAATACCCTTTGCCCGTGTTGTTTCTTGCTTTCCCAAAAATAAAAGTCATTCAGCGCGGGTGGCACTTGTGTTTCGCTGCAAAGAGCCGTCGTGGGGCGGCGCGAAATATCCATATGTTTCGTTCCATATGTGGGGGATGTCCAGCGGACGCCTCAGCGGGGTCGTTGGGGCACGCGGGTGCGCCACGCGGTGCCAGTAGTAGCCAGCAGGTCAGTCCAGTCCCCACCGTCGTCGCAACGACGACGTCAACATCGATGGGTGCCGCCACGACGTCCGTCGTCAACAGCCACAGCGCTCACCCCGCGGCGCTGCCTTCGTTTGACCAAGCGGCCATCCTGAACTCCTCGGGCGGCACCGATGACATAAGCGCGGCCGCCCTCGTGGCCAATTGGCGCCCGACCCTGAATCGACTCGAGCCGCCGCAGCGGTGCCACTTACAAAATGCTGACTGCCGACGCATCTTAATCGCCAGCGCGGGCGCCGCGCACTTAACCTACTTCGTCGCTTGTATTTTTGAGCAGATGGAACGGGGAGGGCCGGACCTTCCGCCAATCGACGATGCCACGGTCGCCGTCTTCGCCGATGCCTTCATCACGTGCGCTCACGTGGATCGAGCGCAAGTGGCCACCCTGGTGCCGCGTCTCGTACGGATGAACCAACCTCTCTCTAATGCCCCAGTAATCGCGTCTCCTTCGTCACCTGACCGAACGCAAGTTGGGGGCGCCGCGATTCCACCCCTACCGCCGACGGCATCGAAGGCGAGTTGCTGTCCAAAGTTTCGGTTCTTCTGCCGTGGACCGTCGCAGCAGGAAACGCCGAAAGTGACCGTACCCACCGCGTCACCGGCCGTCGTAGCTCCGAACGCTTTGTTGTTTAGCCAAGACACCGTGTTTCGTCTTGCGATGCTCTGCTGCGAGCTGGCGGACATTCAATCCGCGAAGGAGCTTCTAAACCGTTGCTCCGACCGCCCGTTGTCGATGCCAACGTACATCGCCTTACTACGGTGCGCCACGGAGCAAAGCGTGCCCGACATGGTCTTCGCCACAAGAATCGTGGACACAATGGGGAGGCACGACGTGCCCGTCATGATTCCTATTTTAAAGCTGTTTCTCGGCGGGCTGGCGCGCATGGCCGAACCGCCGTGGGGCACGGCCGCCGCCATTTACGACATGCGCTTGCGGATGAACCATGATGTCGAGGGCTGCCTGACGTCCACGTTGTGCGAAGTGGCCGAGTGCCTCGTGGGGTCGCCGGCGGATGAAGCGGGTCGGTATCTGGAGCAGCTGAATCCGGAACTCTTGCGCCAGGCCATTTCGTCGGTGTGCGCCGTGGCTCCCTCGAAGGGCTGCGTAGGTGCTTGGGCCGATAGCGACGACCCGTCCTACTATCTGTACGACCCGTTCACGGCGGCCATCGTTCCGGAGGCTTTTGTGGTGCCTCAGGGCACCTACGTCATCTTCTTGTTTTCCACACTGAGGTCGCTGTGCACGCAAGCCAAGTCGGCCCCACCTGATCACTGCTTGCATAAAATCATCACGCACGTGAGGACGGTGATCGCGAACAATCCAGGGATGTGTGTCGTCGTTCCCTTGTCCATGGAACTGCAGTTGCGGGGAGAGGTCACGCCCGCCGTGACGGCCCCGCCCACCTTGCCGACGGCGCCGTCCTCCTGCTATCCATGTCAGGGCTCACGCCCCTCACAGTCGCAGCTGCCGCCACACCGTTTGTCACTCAGCGCAGGGAGTTCCACCGTGACGGCCGCGATGGGTCCTCTGCGATCGCATTCTCCTGGGGGAGTTGGAACGGGTGTGAATTCTCTAGGTAGCAGTATGACCTCCTTCGCGGGAGTGCCGCCGCCTGCCATCAGTGGCGCGCCTCCGTCTCCGCAGGTCAACTTCATGCCGAGCGTCGTCGTCGGCGTTGGGGGCTGCTTGGACCCCGGCCGGCGAACCCCGTCCGCAGCTGGTTGCGCATCTTCGAACCCATCGCGTCCGCTCACCCCAAACGCGGCTGTTGCGGTCGGCAATGGGATCGTGATTCCGATGATGTCTGCGCCGCCCCCGCCCCCTGCGTACGGCGTGGCCATTGGGCAGCACCTCCCGTTTCAACATCACAACAGCAGTAGCGCCATCGCAAGCCATAGCACGTCCGGATCGACCACGCCGCGAGGAGGGGGGCCGGTTCCTGGGGGCGCGGCGGCATCATCCGGATCGACCACGCCGCGTGGGCATGGTCAACCCACGACGACGGGAACACCGTATGTGACGGCGTCGTCGTCGGTGCCCTGTGGCGACGACACCGTCGGTGGCTGCCTGCCGCCCATGCCGCTCCCCCGGACGTACCAGGACAAGCTCGCCATGTTCGCCACGCTCATCACTCAGGGCAGCTACTGCGGCGGGCGCGAATGTCCCAAGCGGCTAGTGGTTGTTACGGGGGACGTGGGCATGACGGTGCTGCTGCGCGAACGGGGCATCAGCTTCGCGCCGATCTGGGGACGCCAGGCGTTCCTGG
>ERZ1292630.280-Hain-H41-02um-R3-280-length-54766-cov-7_pt2 | contig 17718 bp, 16 predicted proteins | sample MGYA00564408_ERZ1292630 | MGnify/ENA primary metagenome ERZ1292630 (study PRJEB36523, sample SAMEA6512641) | groundwater metagenome | collected 2019-01-08 | study: AquaDiva: Metagenomics assemblies of 32 groundwater samples
CATTAATTTCACGTAAATAATTTGGCCCGAGCACATTTCGAGCCTTGCGCAACATCGTATCCGAAATAAATGTTGCCAGTTCTGTTCGTGTTAATGCCTTACCTTTGGTTTTTTTCAGCTCCACAGCTTTTGACTTTACCTCCGCAGTGAAAAATTCCATCAAAAATCCATCCTTGCATTTTTGCTCAACCTCGGAAAACTTACAAAAGGCATCAAAATCAGCTTCAGTTACACCAAAATATCCGGCGATAATCATCTTGTTTGGTGGCCCGGACTGTACTAACATGTTTGAATATACTGTCGTAATGTTCTCCAAAGTCAATTGCGGCGTTGTTTCTTTTTCGGTTTCGACAACAAAATGTGTCGCATCAATATTAATCTGGTCCAAATTCTGCCTAAGTTCGCAAATCTTTTTGTTGCAATCTTTAATTTCCTGATGTTTTCGATTAATTTGCGCAGTAAAATATTCCAGAAACTCTTGCGTTTGACGTTGATACGATGTGAAATGCTTAACAAATTTTTCAGTCACATTGACTTTTTGCAAAATATCGAGCGAAATAATCTTCTGCAAAACTAGCAACGGTAAGAAAATGTCTCGCACGCCATCCGAAATAACATAAATTGTTGGTATGTTGTGAATAATTTCAAATTGAACCCGTTCGTGCGTTTTGCCCTGAATGCACGTATCGCCAAATGTCACAAACAACGCGCCGTTGACTTTGTTTTCCTTAAATTCGGCCATATTGCGGATGTCTGCTTCGAACTTCGCAATGTCGTCCTTACTTACGTATTTCTTGTTTTTCACTTCAATTAAACAGCGCAACGTGCGCCACTCAAATAGAATATCACCACAATGCGCAGTTCCCGACATATCAGTTAATTTGGAATCGCTGAAAAACGGATTTGACGCAATATACCCACTGACAATATTTTCGCCAATTGAGCCCTTTTCCTCGTTCTTACCACCATAAAATTTCATCACAGGGGTTAACATCAATTCTAATGACTTATAACGTTCGGTTGCTTGATTTGAAACATTCGCCAACGAATCTTGTAGCATGTTAATTTGGCTACGATATGTCATTTCCATCTCCTTACGTATATTTGATTCGACTGTTGACTTATAATTGTGCAATTGATCCATCTCTGCTAAAAAGTTTGATTTGTATGTTTTTTCGAGGTCTAGTATCAGTGTCGCATGACTGTCGATTTGCTGTTTCGACGACGCAAGCGACGATTTACGTATATCATCGACAGTCGCCATAAGTTTGTTTGCGGCGATGTTCGTTTGTTCGTTCATCGTGTCGATTTGTTGTCGGATGATTTGCTCTTTCTTTTTAACCATCTCATCCGCTTGTTTGATTGCTTCGTTTTTTTGTTGAATAATCAATTTCAAATCATCTATTTCTTTTGTTGGTGCCATTTGTAATTTCGCAAGTGCCGAAATTCGCTCCGAAAACCCATTTACACACATGGCAATAGCATCTAGCCATATCGCCCATTCGCGCGGTGTGAAGCTTTTGATAACATCTGGCAGCTGCCAGCCATCTGGTACTTGCAATTCAATTGTTGGCATTTTTGTATATTAAAAAAAATCAAAATTTAAGTGAATTTTACATTCTTAACATTTGCTGCGTACATTTGCTTTTCAAACTCCAAAAACATGTATATTCCATTTACCAACCCGGGCGATACATCAGTTAAATTAACAACAAAGAATTGTTTCACCTTTGACAAATGCGTGAAAATAAAACGATTACGACCTAAACTATAAGTTGGTTTAGCCACAATATTTGAAAGCGCGATATTAATTTCACTTAATGTGATAAACGATGTCCTGGTTCCGTACCAATCAATTGAATCTATAGGCTGCGCATCGTTGCTGTATGTTCGGACATGTGAAACATTATCCAATATTTTATTTTCTACAGTTTCTTTCATGAGTTTGATTAGATTTTCGTTGTTCATGTTCTTATGCAACAACAGTTGTGCCTTGTTTGCGATGCAATTTTCCGTTGCAACCTGCTGTAGCAATTTCATCTCATCCATGTTCGACGTTTTAATTGCAGCCAACTCACTGCAAACACTCTTTATTTCGGTCAAAACTTTATTTGTTGTTTTCGTGTATGTATCGTACATAACCTGCGACGAATCCATAAATTGTTGATTTTGTGTATTTGCTAGTAGATGCATCGATTCTTTAAGGTCTCGAATTACCGCAACATTTTCATTCTTGGCAGCTACAAATGTGCGCATTGTTTCGTGCATGTCATCTGCATTGGTGCGAATAGCATCGGAAATTACATTATAACTGCTCGAAATAAGTTTGAGATCTTGTGAAAACTGATCACTTTGGGTTGACATATATCCTTGCAAGGATTCGCGCAATTTATGCAATTCTTCCGTATTTTCACGTTTGATAGCGATGAAATTATCAAATGCACGTTGCGATTGTTCGAAATAATCATGCATCTCTGACATCGATTTTTGATGAGTTGACACCAACATGATAATGTCATCGCTGTAGCGACGTATAATGTCAAATAAAAATTGAGTAGGGTCTGGTGTTTGCATTTTATAGTCCGGTTCAGAAGCTACCGGGGTAACACCCTTGACAATTGCTGAACGATCAGCTGCCCGTAATTCAGAATCGAACGTACTTGCTCGCAACAAGTTTTTGCGTATATTAGTTGTACTTTCATCTGTGGTTGCTTGTTGATTTGTAGTTGCTTGTTCATCTGTGGTTGCTTGTTGATTTGTGGTTGCTTGTTCATCTGTGGTTACTTGTTGATTTGTACTTTCGTCAACAGATTTCTCCATTTTTTCGTCAGATAAGTTTTTATCATTCGTAAAATCACTTTTCGTCAGCGGTAGATCTGATATGCTTGCACTATCGATAATATCTATATCAGCGTCCATGTTTATTTATATTACTACAAGAAAATGATTTTTTTATATTATTAACAATGATCAAGCATATCTTTATTTTTGTTCGTCATTTTAGTTGTGGCGGTATGTATTACAAAGATCATTGTGCTGTTGGCCATAAATTAGATGTTGCATATTTTTTTGAAAATACAAAACACAAAATGGTATACAGACTGCGAAAAATACCCGCTAAGTCAGTAATAATAGTTCCGCCCTATACGAAATATTCGCCTTTTTACGAAAAAAATATTTGTTACTAAACACTAGTATACATATCAGATTGTTTTCTTGTCCATTTCCTTAATTTTCTTAAGATATTCAAGATGTTTAATACGCTCAATTATCTCAGCTTTAGTCATTTTCTTTTTTTTGACTTTCAACACAGTTACTGGTCGTTGTACCATCGGCCTGATAACATCAACTCCAAGCATTTATCTCAAACAATAAATCAATTTTTTTACATTAGCATTCTACACAATATATATAATAAAAATTTGATTTATTATTTTAATAAAATGAACTACCAGGGTGAGTTTCCGCCACTTGAGTATAAATTTCAACCGGAATGTTACATTGCAAATTACCAAGAAAACCCGTATAGCATTCAACTTAATAACGTACAACCATTCTATGACGATTTGCCGTATAACAGTAGTTATTATAAAATTCCAGTGAGGCGTTACATCCCAGGTTCGCAACTTATTCCAGATATTATCGGTATAAAAAATCACAAGCACAATCGATCGCGAAGTCGCAGTAGGCCTCATGTCGAAAAACAACGTAGTCGCAGCCGTAGCAGAAGTAAAATTCATATTATAAAGCGAACACGCAGTCCATCCAGAGACAAAATACCACCAAACACAATCAAACAGATAGATGATATTATGCGATATCCGCGACAAGCGATAGTCGCAGCATACAACAAAGTATCTCCGGATCCAGTTTTGTGTTGCTATGGTAAACTTTGCAAGAAACGATTTTGCACTTATTCCCACTTACGTCCGATTCATTTCATTTGTATAAAATGCCCAACACCTATTCAATTCGTTAATTTTACAGAAACAAAAAAACATATGTTCATTTTTCATCAATTTGATGACAATAAATGGAAAGATTATGTTAATATATCTGTAAACCCTCCATCGGGAAAAAATTGATTTTTTTGGCGTAATTAAAAATGTCTGCCGTTAAATTGCTTAACCAGATTGCCTTGCCTCTGAGTTCGACAGAAGAAACTGATGAACTTTTCGCCAAATGCAAAAATTTTTTCGAAGAACTGAAAAATTTTGATTGGGTCGATAGCAAGAGCATTACGTTCGCGATTGAAATTGTGATCGAACAATACATCGCCGAATTTAAGGCTGAACACAACGCGCTCATCAGAAGCAAAGTGGCGGAGTTCCAAAACGCTGTTGACAAATGCGGGCGTGATGTTGCGAAAATTGACAAAGTTTTTCTGCAACATGAAAAATTGATGGAGTTGAAGGCCGCGTTCAACAACATCGACATCAACAACCGTATTATGTTGATGCCAGAAGATGCGAAAAAATTTGGCATCAACGTCAGCAAAATTCGCGTGCTCTGCGATTACGAAGAGTTTTGGCGTATGTTCGAACGACTTTTCGCCAATGTTGTCAAGAACAAGTTCCAGGGATTCGACAATGTGACCGAAGCTGAAGCACTGATTATCTCCAGGTACTGCAAGTGAGTTTTTTCAATTTCTTAGGTTTTTTGATTTTGATTTTATTTTTTTTGCGTTAATACAACATGCCAACAGAATAAAAACGACTAAAAATGATTTTTTTGAGATGTAAATATGTCGGACATACAATCATTCGAACGTTTGCTTGGCACAGCGATTTTGACAAAATCCGTCGCTAAAGAAATCGATGAATATGTGCAGTCGGAATTTTTCACTACAATTGCCAAAATACCAGAAGAAAAACGTACCGATGCGTGGTTCTACACAATGGTCAAGCACTTTAAAAACCGCGTGAATAAAAAGGAAATAGCATTGTATCTGTGCCACTTTACCAATCCTAATGATATTTACAACACGTACAGAATTTGGTTGGCAAACCTCAGATACAATCTTGTTGAATGCGCACATATCGACGTAGAAATCGACATACCTAATGACTTTGTCACACAAGAAACAATTGGATTAGTAACAACACTAGTTGAGCATGTGTTCAACAAAGAAAGCGTAGAATACGATAACAGACCACCGCCTGTTTACATCTACGGTCTTATCCACGAAACGAAATCGCATCGACAACTCGCGATAGAGCGAATAATTGACATCGCGCAACAAAAAAATCTGAATTACACAAAATTAGTACAAACTGTTTTGTTTCATCAAGTTTTCACGTTTTGTGGCACACACAGATTCGTTCTATCCGTTGCGGACAAGAAATTTCTTAATGCCGAAATATTATGTATGCGTGATTGCGTCGAAACGCCAGCCATTGATATTATCACGAGCAGATTCGTCGAATCCGAACTTTACCAAATGTTTGTAAATACACCGGATGAGCCAAAGTCTCGCGAAATTATTACGTATTTCTTGGGGTCGAACGTTTTGTACAATTTAATTTCCACAGATGAAATATGCAAATTAGACTCAATTGCTGTTAGCGCATATACGCATCAACCGCACATTTGCGCAAAAATACTAATGTTGTGCCGCCACTCGGAGTATATATACTCTGGTAAAACGGATGACGAAATGGCATATTTCACAGACATGTATAAATTGAGTCGCAACAAAATGCAATTTGAGATTACACTCGCGCGTTTGTACAATACGCTCGTACGCCCCATGAATGAACGCAACGTAGATTTTATGATGTTCCTATATGATGTTCACAAAACGTTGTATACCACATCGTTTTCGATTTGTTTACGCAACGAAAGAAAGATAGATTATTTTGACATTTCAAATCCACGTAATTTCGGCAATTTTGTTGAATTGCACAGTAACGAGAAAATATGTCGCCATGCAGTCGACTTTGACCCGAAAAACATCAAACACGCGATTTGTAACAGCAAACAATTTTATCTCGATTTTGTTCAAATATATCCAAACTATATCAAACACATAAATCACATCAACAACGAAGCATTACGCGAAATTATTAGCAGTGATCCGTCATTTGTAAATATGCTGCCAAATATGGATAAGTACATAAATGAATATATCTATGACAATCCGCATTTGGTCAAAATCTACAAAAATGCTACAATTGCGCATTGGAAACTCGCATGCACGCGCGATAGTTCACTGCTGCTATATTTGTACAATAATCGGCGAGGTTTATTCGCGAATGTAGTTAGGGCTATGGATTCATTTGGAAAACACAATTTTAACGCAATATTCATCAGGCAAATAGCGGCGCACAACGACAGAATATTGACATCAATACCCGCTGGTGATGTTAATATCAGCATGTGCAAGATGATTACGCGCGTTGAAACATTAACAGCAATGCATCTTGAACTTCTCAAAACTGTCGCTATTGAATGGCTGGGGACGAATATTGATAATATATTGTTACCGGGATATACACCAAAATAGATAGTCCACGAGCATATATTCGTTGCTACTAAATAAACCGCTAAAGTCACTCAATCGCAAAGTGCGCTCTATTTTTTCTAGTGGCGGGAGGTATCGCCTGTTGTTGCACATATTTGCCACGGATTCGTGGTCGTAGAATACGCAATCGCCGCAATAAACTATGACATTAATATATTTATATTTTATGTCGCGAATTTTTTGTGCATCATCGAGTATAACGACAAGCCGCGTATTTTCCGGGATGTCGCAATCCATATTGGAAATCCAAACGTATCCCTCGCCCAATAGGAATTTAATTGCGTTGACTAGCCACATTGTCATAAATTTTTGCCCAGCGTCATATAAAATAATCGGCTCCTGTGATTTTTCAACAAAAACACTTCTAGCAAGATGATTATAGATTGTTGGCACGAGTGACTTGAAGGGCTCATGCAACGCTGTTGTTATGATTTTATCAACTGTTTTTTCGTTTATATGTGCGTTTATAGTGAGCTTAGGCGACGAGATTAATGTACAATCAATTTTTGATGTTTTGAGCGTTTTTGTATCAAATATGCATGATTCGCCATTTTTGCCTACAATCGCATATTCATTATATTTAAGCACAATTTCAACCATTCCATAATCTGTATTAATGCATCTTGCCACGATATCAATCAGCACTACGTCGATATCGATTTCAAGATTGAATTCTGCTATCTGATTTTTATATGTCATTAATAATTTGGATTCGCTACGGATGATGTCTGGCAGCGTCTTATTGTTCTTGTCATTAATTGGCGATAGCTTGTGTTCTTGTTTATTTTTTGTGTAATAACCCTCAAGCGAGTGTTTGTCAAATAGCATAACTTGCTTAACTGCGGAAAATGTCGTAAACTCCGCATATGTTGTTAAAATGATAGTTTGTTGCCTGATATCGTCAATTTGGTTAAATAATATCGAATACACCTGATTAATCATGTACATTTTGTCGTAGCCGACAATATACACTTCGTTTTTAACTACATGATATCGGTGATTCGCCAGTAATACATCAAATTTTGGCTTTGAACTTGTTTCGGCATAAAATATCGTGTAGCGGGGTAGTATACTTCGTGGCGATACAAACAAGTTATTGTCTATGCACGCAATTGCATACTCATTATTCCGACATGTAAGTGCTATTACGTACGGCATTCTTACGATTTGTTACTTTCACTTTTCAGACAAAAATTGAAATCATTTAATATAAAATGAGTGCAGAGTATTCGCATGACGTGCAGAGTATTTGCAGTGACAGTGAGCCGTGGACAGAAATTGAACATAAGTATATTAAACCTGCCGACGATTTGCATACCCAAGAAACAGAAATCACATCGGTGCCAAATGCTTTTCAGACAAATAAATCGCCCGCTGCCGTATTTCACAGCATTACACCGGCACAAAATACTTTTCAAACGTGTAAATCACCATCCATTGTATTTTGCAATGCAACATGTGAATCAGGCATTCAAAACCACTTGGTAAATGACAAACAATTCTTTCACATCATAAAAATATCGTTGAGCAAATTGGATGAAGCGGACAAATTACTCGACAGAGCACATAAAATGTTGTTAAACTATGTTGAAAAAATGCTCGTTGAAAAAAATCAGCACCGTGTTGAGTGTGAAATACAAAAGTATTTCTATATACATGGCGCGGCAGAAATACGGCGCAACGAAATGGAAAAGTTAGGCGAAAGAAAATACAACATCGACTGGCTGAAAAAACGATTCGAGAACGAATGTTTGACCGAGTTCACATGGTTAGAATACAAAAAATTATGCGCCAAATATATCGAAACAGTATATCATGTTGTGGCTTTGGCTAATTCTTTTGCCGCAAAACTATGCAAATTGTATGATGCAAGAACACGTCGAGCTGATAAAAATGAAATTTTCCTGAATTTACGCCTCCGAATGAGATCAATAGTATCGTTTTGCGTATACCCGGAAGATGCATCAGAGTCAGAATTTACTAAATACACACAGCGTTGCCATGTGTTTATTATTTCAGCACTAGCAAAATGGTCCTGCGACCACACAACCAACGATAATTTTCTAAACGCTGTGGACAATCTTAATTTTGACTAATCACAATTTCACGTTAGAATGTGAATTCTATTTTTTTATTATAACGATGTCACAGAAACAGTATCGCCAATGTCTAGACAATCCTATATTTACACGCGCCGATCAGAAAATCATCGATCAATACCTTAGTGACGAAAAAATAAATCGCCAGGTAGAATGCGAATATATAATTCAGCTAAAAATCTTTACCGACGCCACAAAATATGCCATTATTGTATATTTTAGCAGTTGGTTTGATGATAAGTTTGACTGGAGAATGCGGCAATTTATACTTGCGTTTAAAATAATGTCGCAAACACACAAGTTCTTTGAATATGACAATCAGAGTGATGTTTACGTTTGTAGAAGCATGCTTAAATATAAAGTACAATCTAATAAAATTGTCAACAATATGAAAGTACTTGATTATTTATACAGCAAATATGATAAATTAATACAAAGATGTATTTACGAAGACACATATGAACATATATCCGAGTGTAATATTGATGAACTACTCCAAATAGCTATGCACAGTGATATCAATGTGGCTTGTAAATTTGACATTAAATTGCCAGACGATAAACTAAACGCTCTTATTAATATTGGTTATGAAACTCATTTGTCATGGGACACAATAGGAACGTATATGAACGAACATATGATGCACGCCTTTATGCGGCATAACCCAATATCACTACTGAATTTCTCAAAGTATTTAGATGATGATATGTTACATGAACTGGCTTCCATGGATATCGATAAAAATAAAGATGAATGCTACTACTATGCAATGTGTAACACACGCAGCGTCGATGATAACAGATTTGAACAATTCGAATACCATACATTACCAGTGATAGTTTACAACCTGCAGTATAGACGTTATAGTGGATTAACAGCATATGATACAGAACGTGTCAACAGTTACAGAATGCAATATTGCAACGATGTGCGCTTGCTCACTGATATCCTCATAACATATCCATATAGTTTCGCTATGATAATGAATAAAAAAACTAAAAAAGTATCGGCCAGAAACATACGCTCTATATATGATGAATATGAAGGCTCTATTTTGCCACAATTAGAGTACGCAAGTCGATTTTCGAATCATGTTTATGAGGTATATATCACATTACCGTATACATATTGTATTTATAATACAGTAGCCATAGACACAACTTACTTCGCAATTGACACAGAGTTGCAATATGATCCGCTCGCTTGTTTATCGGCGATTAACAGAGATCCACGTAATATTATTTATGCCAAATGTTCCGATTTGTCGATATACGATAACTTCCTCGCGTCACATCCTGAAATGCTCGAACTAATACCGAAATTATCTGACAATATGATGCTGTCGCTAATCGAGGCGGACTCTTCGAACGCGCATAAAAAACCAATACATGGTGATCTTATGAGATTGCTCAACAAAAATAGACATCTCGCCGGGAGATGCAACCTTACAAAAGAAGAAATGGCAAAATTCATATATGACAACGAATCCTATTGCCATAAAACGTACTTGCAAAAATATAACAATTATACCGCGCAATTTTATGATGCCATACCATCTGTGGGATACCAGAATTCATTTAACCGCGCATATAAGTACGATATAAATCGCATCAAAAGTATTAGAGAATGGTATCTTATATTATCCGGCGGTAATATATTATATACATGCAAACTTAAAAAATGGATGAGGATCAACGTCGAATATTTGTTCTTTGATGGTGTGCCGATGTCGATAAATGACTACGAAAATTAGAATAACTACATTTTTTTATCATATGATAAATATAAGTTGAAAAAAAATATGTCGGGGTTTGCAAATGCCGCTCTGTTTATCCACGAACATCGTGATGCTATTTTGATAGGTGTAATCCTTGTTTCACTTATAATGTTTATAATCCTATTTTACTTTCAAGAAGTATACACGAAAAATCCGATAGCTGCGGCCATGCTTCATATCGGAGCTGTGCTATTACCGATAACAATTTGGTACTTCACGCGGGAAAAACACTCAGTTAGTGATACAATAGAAATGATAGAAAGTGTGTTAAAACGGGATGACATATCCGAAGATAAAAAAGCAGAATATCGCCGCGCCCTCGAAACACTTGAAATGTTACCTAGTAACTATTCTGCCGAATGATTGTGTCTTCGTTTAATGTGGCTATCACGCCGTTTATTGCTTGGGAACAGTTTTGAACAATTGGCACATGCAAACGTGTAATTATGTTGCGTTCGAACATGCACGTTTCTTTCAGTTTTACTCGCAAAGGATTCATTACAGCTGGATTTGTAACATACTATATTTTTTGATGAGCTTGATACATTGCTAACATTTTGTTTGTCTTCATCATTGGTTATATCTGGCATTTTTTCATCTACGTACTCTTCCAGATTAATTTCAGATATCGTATCTACGTTATTACTGAGCTCACGTCTTATGATTTTTTTGGGTGCTCGGCGATTTGTCGGTCGATATGATTCGTCGGAATCGCTAAGTTCCGCAGCATATTTACGCTTGGAAGATCTGCGTTTTATGGTTTTTTTGGGAACAGGATTGTTGGAATCGTCAAGTTTGCGTTCGCATGGCGTTCCCTTCGGTGTAATAGTGATATTAACTTCACAACCCGCCAATATTGATGTCAGTAAACTTGCAATATCGTCCATGATTCTATTAATATAAAAAATCATTTTTAAATGCGCAATATCACACCGGGTCGACATGCCTGGGCGATGCCGCCACGTTGATATTTTGGCCATTTGGTGCACGTGGGCGACTCCACCAATGTTCATCGCCACCACGTTGATATTTTGGCCATTTGGCGCACGTTGGCGATGCGCCCAACTCAAATGTCAAACAAACGTCGCATTATGAAATCTTTTTCATCCGGGATGTAGATGTATTTGGCTATTGTTTTCCGTAGCTCAATCCAGTGTGCGTGCGACGTTCTATATACATCTAGATGATCGGCAATAAAGTCTGCCAAATAAGTTATAATGTCGTAGTCGTGTTCTCTACACAAACAATAAGAATATAAAATACTAGCTGCGAAATTCGCAGGATTGTCGCATTTGTTGAGCAACCATTCGACGTAGACGTAGCTACTTCTCGGAAATACGCCAGTTTCTCTAATGATTTCGGCGCATCTTTGATTAATGTAAAGTCTAACTATAGTGTCTTTAATATTTGTTATATTATCTACTTTTTTTGCATACATTAGCAGCAATTCATAAGTAATTTTCCCCTCGTTTTCGTAATAATCCTTAAATTCACTACTTCCATCTACAAATTCAATCTCTGGGTAGATATTATACTTGTTTATACCCTTTTCGAGATCTTTCATTATTGCGTAGATATCGTATTGCGCCAGTTCTTTGATGCGTGGATTTTCGTGAACAATAAAACTATAATCTGTGCAAAAGGGTCTGTTTGCTAAGTAATATTTTAGATTTTCTTCCCATGATGATGGTCCTCGTGGATATGGAACAACATCAAACTTATGCAATATGCTTCGTATGAGGCTACTTGCTTGGCTTATGTAATTCGCGTAATTGCATTGATTCGTCAGCCGATTCCATACGTTCATGTAGTACGGAAGTAAATGCGATTTGTTTTTAATAATATCGTCGTACGGTTTTTTTTCGCCAAACCAAGTATCGATGTCAGAATACGCTATGCATGATTTTGCTTCGAAATTCATGATTTTGTCTGTGCAGTCGTCGCAAGCAATAACAACATCGGCCAGAATTGTATGTTCGCATTTGCTGTCAATATTTATAAATAGGTCTGTTATTTGATTGTCCATTTCTTTTAATGTGGCGTGGCTAATCTGATTTGTTTTTGAAAGTTCAAGAACTTTTCCTACGTAATTATCCAGCAAATGCATGTTAAATCTTATGACTAAGTTATGTGCTTTGGCATATTCAACATAATAATCGTAGACTTTTTGGTCAAAATTGCCGATGAACCATAACCCGTGATGATGGAAAATGGCTTCGTAATGCTTTTTGTCGGCCAAGTGCGGCGCAAATCGCAAGTAAATCGGATTATACACCAATGATTCCGCAATATCAGTGACAAAATATTTGACATTTTGTATTTTGTGAATGGCGATATTCCACCGCGATGCGATCAGCAGAATGTCATTTGTCATAATACGTGTTCGGTTTAATACAGAAGTTGCTAATTCTTTATCGAGTCGCAACAGTTCAAGCACAAATTTCTTGTTGTCGATTGCGGTTTGGCTGCTGTTGTTTGTATTTTGGTAGTTGTTGCTTGTGGTTTGGTCGCTGTTAGTTATAAGTTTGCCGTCGTCACTTGTGGTTTGGTCGCTGTTAGTTATAAGTTTGCCGTTGTTGTTTGTGGTTTGGTCGCTGTTGCTTGCGTTTTTGTCGTCGTCAGTTGCATTTTGACCATTAGTTGCGCACTCGTACAATGTAAGAAAGTGCCGGAATATCATTCTTTCAGAAAATCCATGCGTACAACCATCATTCGCCATATGAAAAATTGTTACCAACAAACGTGGGTCGTAAATTCCTTTGAGCAAAAAATCTCCAAATGGACCCTCAGATGCTATGCCCGACGCCACCAATGGCATCAACGGCGATATAATTTTATTTTCCACAGCTGCATCAACGCATTTTTTGTAGTAAATGTCGTAAATTTTTGACTCGGTTAGTTCTATTTTCACTTCCGACATCGTTATAACATAAAAAAATCACTTTTCTGATGTAAAATGAAATATGATATTTCGCATTTTCTTGATAATCGCCCTGTCTTTTAATGTATACGTGCATATGCCATTCAGAGACTCAATAAAACGGCAAACATTATCTTCATGCGCCAAACAGTCGCCAATGACTTCTGCTATTTGCAGTATCTGTTGTTCATATTTTTGCGAGTCAATGCGGATATATACATCTACAATAGCGGCAAGGACATCACACGGACGTTCGCGCATGCTTACAATATAAGCTACATATATGTAATCATGCTCCGGTATATCGATATAATCCGAATTGAATACAGAACGTGCGCCATATGCATAAATCTTTGCAATTACATCAAATCCATCTATGATTGCCCGATGTATTTTTCTTCTTTCCGCACATTCGAATAAATCCTTGTAAGTGATGTCTAAATGCATAGTTGTATTGGCGATAGTTGCAGTTACAATTGGGTACAGCCCGTGAACATTCACATCATCACTAAGTTCTTTCATTATTTTATAGAGATTGTGCGTATTTGCCAATTCGTTGATTCGCGGATTTTTATGTATGGCGATTTGTCCATCTTCTATTATCATATCCTGAATGTACTTTTTTTCATATTTTATATTTATATCTGACGATGGGCAATAAATACAGTATAATTTGGTAATAAAATGTGGAACGAATGTGTCTTTATCATTTTGTATGAGTTGATTCCAAAGATTTATGTAGCATGCTGCCAAACGTGGTTTGTTTCTTATGTGCACATATGTTAACCGGCTGAATCCCAGTCTTTCGACTGATATGAGATTTATATTATTTAGACAACCCATGTTAATTTCACAACCGTTGCAACAACGGCATTTATGATCAAGTGGATTTTCGAAATCCGCTTCGATGTAGTCAGATAAACACGACAGTGTTGATGCACTTATTTTATTTGTTCTGGACAATTTGATAAGTTCCCGTGGCATATACGGAATGCTACAATGAATCCGTATTGTCGTTTTTGTTTCGCTGACGTACTCCATATATTTTTCATACAGAACAGTGGAAAAATCATTCGAATAAAACCCGTGCTGCTCGAACAGGGCATTATAGTGGATATCTTTCAACGATTTTTCCCATAATTGTGCATAATTTGCATCGATTTTAAGCGCAGGGATGATGTCGGTCACATTGCGTGGTACATAATCAAGTTTGATGTAATGAAATGCAATGAGTTCCATAATTTCGTTTGTTATAAGATTTGAATTGCCAAAAATCGCGCGTTCAAGGAACAATCTACTAAATTTAAATAGACCAAGCACGAATGCCTTGTTGTTATCGTGCGGCTTAATAAAATAATAAAATAGCATATTTAACATCATGCCGTTCCTGTCCGTAATTTGTGGTGGTATCACTGGAATCATTCGTTCGATAGTTATCAGCAAGCGCGGATCATAAATCCCTTCAGTCAAAAAATCACCAAACGCATTATTAGCAACTATGCCGCGCGGAAGCAAAACGTACAGTGGCGATATAATGCCAATGTGGACAGCAATTTCGTGGACACGTCTATAAAACGTGTCATAAATATATGTTTCATTGTTTTCCATTATTATATGAATAAAATCAATTTTATGTGCAAAAGCGCGGAGAAAAAAATTGATTTTTTGGGCTTTATTAACATTAGTTTAGCGCAATTTTACACGTAAACTAAGAAGCTGCCCAATGTCGTTCGAACACGATTTGCCTGTTGTTGATGTTGATGTTGTTGTTGATGTTGATGTTGATGTTGTTGATGTTGTTGTTGATGCCGATGATGACAACAGCGATGACAACGATGGGTGCTACCTTGGCAGCAAAGCTCACCAGGAATATCGCTGGGAGCTTTATCAAAGTTTGTTGCGCGATGAAATTGACTTTGATGAATTCTATGACACTGATTGACAAACTAAAGCGGGGACACTAAAAATGCTGTGTTCGGGGACGTAGAATTATATTGAACGATATAATTTGAACCTCCACAGATTTTTTTGTATTTTTATGTGTAAAAAAAAATTGATTTTTTTGGGTTTATAAAATTGATATACGAAGTTAACGCTAATAAGTAATACTATCAATAATGGATTTTGACGGTTATATTCGTGGCATTGTATCAGAAATCGAAACTGACATCAAATCAGCTGAGGCCAAAAACGACGAATCTAACGACGGATACTACACGAAATCGCAATTGCATTTGTTTCAATTGCAGGACGAATTGAAGATGATCAAATCGTGCATCGATTTTGATTTTGAAGATGGCATAAAGGACCAATTTCCATTTGTCAAATTTCTCGTATTTGCATCGGAAAAGTACGGCAACCATTATTTTGGCAAACGATTGTCCGAATGGAAACGCGGAAGTCATTCTTTTGCATCTATTCAAGATGAATTTCTTTCTGAAGCCACGGAATGGATGCGATATAGAGCAGAACAATTGCGTGACGAAGCTGCGGAAGAACAATTCGAGCGAAATCAGGGTGATGACGATGAAGATTACGATGAAGAGTACTACACTACGGAATTACACCGTCGTCGTTCAGATTTCGAAGAATATTACGATGAAGAGTACTACACTACAGAATTACACCGTCGTCGTTATTCCGAAGAATATTAAGCGATATCGCAAATGTCATTCAACATTCGGCATATTTTTTGTTAAAAAATTGATTATTTTAACTAAATAACACAATGGAACGCGTCAAGGAGTTTATCGCATGTCATTACAAAACGTGCAAAAATGGAATTGAGCGCCTCACAGAGCTCAAAACCGATATCGAAAACGGCAAAGAAGATGCAAAATTGATGGAAATTACAAATCAATTACTCGAGCGATCGGCACATGAAATTAAAATACTCGAAACATTTCTTGATGTTTGTTATGAAAAAGAAGCAGAGCTTAATCAATGCATCAAGGAAAAAGGTATGGTTCACGTCACATTCGAGAATTACGTCAAAGAAAAAATCGGCGTCGCCGATACATCATGTCTTGGCGAAGTGATGTGGCGATTGCGCGAGTTGTTTTACGAGTTGGAATAACTTTATGCTATCGTAATTGCGTACCTGTACGAATGATATAAATTGTAAATTTGCACGTAAATAGCCTCCCAAAGTTTGAGTTTACGGATAAGATACGATTTATTGTCGAAAGTTCCAACTAACAAATAATTGGGACCCTGCGCGACAGCTTGCGATGGATAAATTTTATCTTCGATAATATCTTTATTGACAAAATCATAAGGTGACCGATGCCCAACGAGTGAAAATTTGTTTGGAATTGGTTGTAATTCAACATCAGTTTCTATTTTTTTGAACTCAATTTTTTGTGCCAAGGCCACTGTCATATTAAAAAGGTCCAATAATTCATTTGTCGACTGTTTGCCGAACATGTTTTCAATTGGAATTTGGCAACAACAGCATCGCAGCAACAACTCCAACATGTTGCAACATATCCGGTTTTTGTAATTTTTGGTGATTTCTTGTGTTGGCGAGGCATAAATTTGTCCATCCGCAACTGCGATTTTGCAAAAGTTCACAATATTGTCATCGGTTTTCGCGTCACCGTCGACTTCAGTGAAATTACCAATTTCGACATCTGAAATTTCGTTTGTGATCGATGTGTAATCGGGTCTATCAAATAACTTCTGCAACATTTTTTGTATATTATTCTTCAAATTTTGAATCTGTCGATGACATATAAGATGGACGAAACTACAACTAGTGTTGCTGAGACAACCTGTGACAAAGAGAAAAATGCACAAAATGATAATAATCAGCAAAAACAACCGACAACTGAAGAAGAAAAGAAAATGCCAACAACAGAGGAAGAAAAGAAAATGCCAACAACCGAGGAAGAAAAGAAAATGCCAACAACCGAGGAAGAAAAGAAAATATTGAACCAGTACGAATTTGAACAAATTGCCATACGGTCAATCCCAGATATAGAAACATTCCCAACAATAGAATCAGCGATAGACCACATAATTAAAGTACATAAAAATTACAACTCCGTATATGCGGAATTACAAAAAAATGACCAAAAAATACACGATATATACAATGATTTTTTGATATATGCTATGCAAATAAAACTAAAGCGAAGTTATCGAGGTTTCACTCAAAACGAGATAAATATATGGATTGATCGAATGGATGCAATAAAAGACCTGGAGCAACGCATTAGCGAAAACATGAAAGATTACAAAATTAATATGATTTACTCCCACTACTGCTACAATCGCTTGACAGAGCAGCAACGTGGTGTATGTTATAACGCATTCGAAACATTAAAAGACGAAAATAACCAGAATAACCAGAATAACCAGAATAACCAGAATAACCAGAATAACCAGAATAACCAGA
>ERZ1292630.2328-Hain-H41-02um-R3-2328-length-17708-cov-5_pt1 | contig 17708 bp, 3 predicted proteins | sample MGYA00564408_ERZ1292630 | MGnify/ENA primary metagenome ERZ1292630 (study PRJEB36523, sample SAMEA6512641) | groundwater metagenome | collected 2019-01-08 | study: AquaDiva: Metagenomics assemblies of 32 groundwater samples
CCTACGATGCCAACGACAACGTCGTGGCGGTGTATTCTCCGTTGGCGGTCAGCGGCGCAGACCCCAACAACCTCGTCACGTATCAGTACGACGAGCGCGATTTGCTATTTCGGGAGATCGCTGCGCCCGACTCCGGCAATTCCTCGACGAATGAGTGGAACTACGATCCCAACGGCAAAATCAAGCGGTTCAATAGTGAGCTTTATGTTGAGGAGATGAGGTTCGATGGCTTCGGCCGTCTGACCAGCATCACCGACGCGTTGAGCAACGTCATCACCTACGCTTACGACCGCAATGACAACCTCGTCTATCAGCGCGTTGACGCCGAGCCTAACGACGGGCCAGGCGGCGCGGGCAACCTGCGTTACCACGAATGGCGCTGGCGTTACAACGCGCTCGATCAGTCCATCGAAGCGCGCGCGGAATTTTTTGATCCGGCCACGCAGCTACCCCTCGGCACCGGTTCCGCCATCACCAGTTTCAGCAACGCGCCCAACGGCCAGTTGGTCAGCCGCACCGATGCCCTGGGCCGCGTGACGACCTTTACTTACGACACCGCCGGAAGATCTCAGACCACCACAAGCCCAGGCCATAAAACCGTGACTCTCACCCTGCGCGATGCGGCGGGCAACGTCACCAGCGTGACGCGAACCGACCGGTCCGATCTCGGCGGAGCACCGCAGGTTTTTGCGTGGACAAATCGTTATGACGCCTTGGATCGCTGTGTCAGCACCGTGGACAACGTCGGCAACACCAATCGTTGCACTTACGACTCGCTCGGTAACGTGATTAGCACCGTGGATGCGCGTGATAACGAAACCGTGTTCACTTACGATGACTTGAGCCGTCCTTTGGGGGCGACCAATTACGAGGGGCTGGGGCGCACCATCACCATCAGCACCACGCACGTGGAGTACAACAGCAATTCGCGGATCGTCTCCAGCACGGACGCCAACACGAATACCACGGTTTACGCGTACGACTCGCTGGATCGCCTGATTCAAACCACGGAAGCGGACGGCACCGCCAGTTCGCTGGTCTGGAGTCCGCGTAGCAATGTGTTGCGCGAAGAGAACGCGAACGGCACCGTCATCACCAACACCTACGATCTGCTGGATCGCCTCGTGCGCCGCGACATCACGCCTGGCTCGGGCGTCGCCGCTACGACCACGTTCGAGACCTTCACGTATGACGGTGTTTCGCAATTGGTCGCCGCGACCAACAACGCAACGCATGTTGAGTTCACATATGATTCGCACGGCAATACCTGCAGCACGTCCGGCGGGCTCGGCGCCGTGGGGAGCACGCATGACAGCTTGGGCAATCAGATTTCCATGACTTATCCCGGCGGGCGCGTGGTCACCTATTCCTACGATGTGATGAATCAAGTCACGAACGTGAGCAGCGGCCCCGGCGGACTGCCCCCGACTTCGCTCGCCAGCTTCTTTTACGACGGCGACCGTCTCAGCGCCATCAGTCGGGCGAACAACGTGAATACCCGCATCCAGTGGAACGGTCTCGTTGCGCCGCCCAACGCCAGCGGTGATTTCGGCTGGGGCCAGGTGCGCGGCATCAATCACCAAGTGGGGGGCAACGGCCCGGTGATTGACCGGCGCACCTTCGCCTACGACCAGACCCAAAATAAAACCCTCCGCGCGCAGACCGCACCGTTTTACCAGGGCGGCGACATGACGACGAATGTCTTTGATTACGATGCCCTCGATCGCCTGCGCCTGGCCATCAAGACCAAAGGTACCAGCGCGCAGCGGGTGGATTACAGCCTCGACGGGAATGGAAATCGGCTGGAGGTCGCGGTGGATTTGATTCCCGCACCTTACACCATGGACAACACCTTCCCCGTTCCGGCGGACTTCCAGATGAATCAGTACACGCTGACGCCGTTTGTGGTGGCGCCGGAGCAATACGACGAGAACGGCAACTTGATCGGGCGCACCACGGCCACTGCCCAACTCCAATATGTTTACGATTACGCGGACCGGCTCGTGGCGGTGAACGATCTGTTCACCGGCTTCATCGTGCCGGTGGCGAGTTACAGTTACGACGCCCTGGGACGCCGCATCAGCAAAACCGTTTACCCACCCATCCCGGCCCTGCCGGTGACGACGGAGTATGTCTATGGCGGCGATGATGATTGCGATGGCGACATTCTCGAAGTGCATGAGAACGGCGCACTGAAATTTTTCGCCGTCTCGCCACACATGCACCAGATCGGCTCGCACCTGCGGATTTCTGCTGCGGGTGAGGTTCTGTATGCTCACGCCGACGATCTTGGCAATGTGCTGGCACTTACGGATGCGACCGGGGTCTTGGTAGCCCGCACCGAGTATGACGACTACGGCTCGCCCACTTTTCTGAGCAGTGACGGTTTCCTGCTGGCGACGAATGCTTCGCCCGTCGGCGATCCCTTCCTGTTCCACGGCATGGAGTGGGAGCCGGAACTGGGATGGTATCATGTGCATGTGCGGGACTACAACTGGCGCAGTTCAGGGGGGCAGTTCCTCGATCCGCAAACCGGTCGCGCTGTTCGCGGAAAGGTGAAAAACATCAAGGATTCTGGGATGGGCTTCTCCGGCAGCAATCCGTGGAGTGGCGGCGGCGCTAAAAACCAAATCACAGATAGCGACGGGCGGATTGTGCGGAAGATGATTCCCGTCACCGCGCCGGACATTACCGGAGCTCAACGAACGAGTTCGGGCGGCATGAAAGGTGGCTGGCTCGGTTCGGATGGTGGCAGCAATGATTTTGAGAGCGACGACGACGTTGCAAAGAAAACCGATAAGAACGACGCTGTAAGGTCGAAGAAAAGAATAGGATTTGACCTGCAACTGGCTGACGCCGAGAAGGCTAAAGCCGAGGAAAAATTGAAGGGTGGCAAGTTGAGCGGCCCAAAGCTTTTTGGTGGGAGGGCCGCACTGCGGTCACCTCTTGGGTCAAATTAGCTGTTACGAACTTTCCCAACGTTCGCATAACACCCGAACTTACGGCGCAAGGATTTCGGACATCTCTCTTTGGGCGGGGAGTTTGGTCATCCCCGCGCCGCTCGCACGCCGCACTGGCCAAGATTCCCTTGCTTGTGATTTCATAAGGAGGTAGAAACTCTTTCATCACTCAAACGTATTACCCGAAGCCAAACTAGACGGAATTCGCCCGGTGCAACGGATTGGAATCCCGCCGATAGAACCCTCCAACTCATCAGTCATCAGAAGTATGAAAACCAAACCTCTCGCGGTCGGCTGTTCTCGCAACCGCAGGTCGTCATTGCCGCTCCTCGGCGCGCTGCTGGGGCTGGCCTTGTCGTTCGGCGGCGACCTGCGCGCTGATCCGGCACCGACAATTCTGACCCTCAGTCATACCGGCACGGACTTTGAAGGCTTTCAAGCGTTTGAACTTGAATGGAACGCCGTCTCCAATGCGACCTACCGCGTGCAGGTCAGCACGAATCTGGAAGCAGGCTCGTGGGGGACCGTTGATCTCGTCACGCCCACCGGCAATCTTGGCAGCTACAAAAATCTCCGCACGCATCAGCGCTTGCATCTTAATCTGCACCTCTACTCGCGACTGGTGTTGCCGCAACCGAAAATCTTCACCGTTGAACCCGCCATCTTCCCGTCGGGCACGCCGGTGGAGGCGCATGTGATCGGCCAATGTTTCGCAAGCAACGACGTGGTGCGCGTGGACGGCGTAGCGGTGCCCGCCATGATTCATTTGAACCCCAACCAGTTTCACGGTCCGCTGCCAACCTTGAGCGCGGGCCGGCATCTGGTGGAACTCGTGCGCGACGGCGTGGTGAAATCGTCCTTCACTGTGACGTGCGCGGATGCGGTGACGAATCCAGAACTCGTTTTGCAAGGGCCGCCGGGAACCCCGCCCGCCAGTCCCCATCAAAAAATCTCGAAGAGTCGCAGCAACATTCAGAACAATCGGCTGGGCGGCTGGCGCGATCTGGACGATGACGGTGACGGCACCCTCGACTATCCTCCTGACGTAAGCGGCACAAAAATCTCGAAGAGCCGCAGCAATATTCAAAACAACCGAATGGGTGGCGGCGGCGGCGAGAATTCGATCAACAGTCAGGGTAACCGCGGCGCGGTCATTCAATTTGACGTCGTCAATGCCAAGAACCCGCTTGGCAACGTGCAACCCTTCTCCGGCGAAGTACAACTCGGCGCGGCGGACCTCGTCATCCCCGGACGCGGCCTCGATTTCATCTGGGCGCGCACCTATCGCTCGCGCACCGGGCCGAGTACGGCGCTGGGGCAGCGCTGGGATTTTTCCTACAATGTCAGTCTAGCGGCGCAACCCGACGGCTCGGTGGTGTTGGAGGCGGGCAACGGTCGCAGGGATACTTTTTATCCCAACACCACGGGCGGCTGGTCGCGTCCCGAATACTTTGTCGAGATTGGTGACCTGGATGTGGATGGTTTTCCCGACGTGGTCACTTTTGCCGACAGTGGGAAATGGGTGTTCCATTCACTGTTCGACCCCTTCGCGCCGGGCAAGCTCTCACAGATCATTGATCGAAACGGCAACACCATGAAGCTGCATTACGATGGCGGCGGTCGGCTCATCGAAGTCATGGATGATTTGGATCGCACCAACACCGTGGCCTACAACGTCGCCGGGCAGATCGCGTCCGTCATGGATTTCTCCGGGCGCATCGTGCGTTACGAATACGACAGCAACGGCGATCTCGTGACGGTGATTTCTCCCGCCGTCATCGGCACCCCGAACGGCAATGATTTCCCCGGCGGCAAGACGAACACCTATACCTACTCGTCCGGTTATCTTGACGATCGCGAGAATCATCTGCTGCTCACGGCCAAGGACGCCAAAGGCCAGGTTCAATACGAACACGTCTATCAGCACAACCAGACGGACTACGATTTCCTCCGCTGCATCTCCATCCAACGCGGGACGAACGTGCCGACGCTGTTCACATATCAGCCGCTAACGCCCACGCCTGCTAACCAGTTTGCGACCATATGTTGCCTCATCAACGATCCCGTGGGCAACGTCACCAAAGTGTATTATGACGCTCGGAATCGTCCGGTCACCATGGAGAATCTCACCGGTCGAGTCACGCCGGGTGTGCCGGTGACGGAGACCGTGAACCAACCCACGGGCAAGCTGCGATCCAGCGACCTGGACGCCTACGTCACGCGCTGGAGTTGGAACAATGATTCGCTCTGCACGCTGGTAACCTTGCCGGGCGGACAGAAGTTGCAGCGCATCTACGAATCCGACTTCGACGCCTCCACGCCTCCCCGTAAACGCGCCGACTGTCGCGTCGTGCGCGAGATCGCCAGCAGCCCCGTGGATGTGGACGGCGACGGGGTGGGGGATTTGACCGAGAGGGCGTGGCGTTACGAATACGATCCGCGTTTTGGTTCTGATTCCACGGCTAGGAAATATTCCTGGAGAGCTAGAGCAACCGATCGCTCTGGCGCAAGCGCGCAATTGGGCAGCGCATATCATGATAACCCAGAGATTTTCATCTGCCCCTCCAGCGTTGATTACATAGATAATCCAGAGATCTTTATCTGTCCCTCTAGTCTTGATGGTGATGACTTTGTTGTTTCCGCCACCGACCCGCGCGGCAATGTGACGACGGCCAGCTATGACGCAAAGGGTAACACCACACGATGGGAGCCACACAAGTCGCCCGGCCTCGATGCGCCGGAATTGGAATTCGCTTACAACCCCCACGGCCAGTTGACCGCCATCACCAATGCCGCCGACGCGAATGGCTTTCGCCGCGTGGACACGTTCAGCTATTACACCAACGGTCCGGCCAATGGTTACCTCCACGTTCGGGATTCCGATGCGACCAGCGGCAATCTGATCCGCGCCACTTACGACTACGACGCGCGCGGCAACCTGACCCGCTTCATTAACCCGCGTGGTCATGACACGCTTTACACCTACAACGCGCTCGATCAACTCGTCCGCTACCAGACGCCCACGAATCTCACCGCGCGAACCGCCACGGATTTCACTTACGACGCGAATAACAACCTCGTCCGGGTGGAAACCGAACGGCGCGATGAAAACGACTTCATCATCACGTCGTTACCCAGCCGGGGAACAATTCGCCGACACAACGCGCTCAACCGTTGCACCGAGATCGTGCAGCAGGTTTCCGCCAGTGCTTTCATCACTAACCGTCTCTTCTATGATGCGAACGACAACGTGGTGGCCGTCCATTCACCGCTGGCAGTGAGCGGCGTTGATCACCATGCCATCACGCATTTTGCTTACGATGAACGCGCCAAGCCCCTCCAAACGATTGCCGCGCCGGGCAGCACGGTGCAAAGCACCACGCAGTGGGATTATGACGCGAATGGCAACGTGACCCGCGTGAGCGAAGGGTTGGAAGGCACGCCGCGTATCACGACGCTCGAATATGATGGGTTTGCCGCCTCCGGCATTTCTTTTGATGCTGGTGCTAGATACGCTGCTGCTGGTGCAAGCTGTCAATGGGCTGACGCTACCCAAGCTGCCTCCCTCCAAATTTCCTTTGAACATGGGGACATGAGTTCACCGATAGTTTTGGGGTCAGTGTGGGGAAGCGCCTCTTCCAGCCAAGGTCCATCGGTGAATCAAGATCAAGGGACATGGATGGATGATTTTTCTGACGTGCTTCTCTCCAAGGGCTATTTGACATACCTCTCTCTCTCCCGGAATGGGAGTCCCGATTCCCGCCTCTCCCAAATCACCAGCCCAATGGGCAACGTCACCACATTCAACTACGACGCGAATGACAACCTCAAAGTCCTCCGCCACTTCGGCCAGTTGAACGACACGCTTGGCACAAATGGAAACCTCCGTCTCGCCGAGTCGCGTTGGAAATACGACGGGCTCGATCGCCCCATCGAAGCGCGCTCTGCGTTCTTCAATCCTGCCACGCAAGCACCCATCGGCGATGGCGCGTCCGTCACCACCTTCGCCTACGCGCCCAACGGCCAATGCACCAACGTCACCGATGATCTGGGCCGCGCGACCCGGTTTGGCTACGACACCGCCGGCAGGCACATCACCACCACCGATGCGCGGGGTAACATTCGAGTCGCCGTGCTGGATGCGTTCGGCAACTGCGTCACTTCCACCAGCATCGAACTTTCTGATCTCGGCGGGTCGCCGCAGGTTTTCTCGCGCACGAATGTTTATGATGCTTGGAATCGCCTCGTCAGCACCACGGACAATTTGGGCAATAACGACAACTGGAGATTCGGCGGGGACGACACGCTCTTGCGCTCGGTGGATGCGCGCGGGGCCATCACGCGTCACGAATATGACTTGCTGCGCCGCAAGACAAAGACGTTTCAGGATATGAATGACAATGACCTCGTGGAGGCGGAGGACATCGTCACCACGCAAACTTGGGACGACAACTCGCGGCTCAGTTCCAGCACTGACGACAACACGAACACCACCTCCTACGCGTACGATTCACTCGGTCGCCAGATTCTCGCCACCAGCCCGGACGGCACGGCGCACTCCTTCGCCTGGAACGCGAGCAACGATCTGGTGCGCGAGCAGGACGCCAACGGCACCGTCATCACGAACAGTTACGATCTGCTAGGCCGCTGCGTGCGCCGCGACATCACGCCCGGCCCGGGCATCGCTGCCACCACGACGTTCGAGGCTTTCGCTTATGACGGCGCGTCGCGCTTGGTCGCCGCCACCAACGACGTCTCCCACAGCGAGTTCGATTATGATTCAATGGGCAACTGCACCGGCAATCACGCTGATGGTTGGAACGTAGTGCAGGCCGACTACGACAGCGTGGGGAATCGAGTTTCCATGACCTATCCCTCCGGGCGCATCGTGACCTATGCGTATGACGTTTTGAATCAGATGACCAACGTGAGCAGCGCCGCTTCCGCCATGACCGCGCCCACCACGCTCGCCACCTACGCTTACGAAGGTCCGGGGCGCATCGGGCGCATCGCCCGCACCAACGGCATCAACACCCGTTACACTTGGAATGGAACAGTTTTCCCGCCCAATGCGGCGGGGGATTTTGGTTCGCGCCAGATTTCCCGCATCAATCACTCCACGGCGGGCGGTTCGCCTGTGATTGATCAGCGCCGGTTCGCTTATGACCGCAACCAGAACAAAATCTTGCGGGCCCAGACCGCGTCGTTCTTCCCGGGCGGCGACAAGATGACGAATGTTTTCCACTACGATGCGCTGAACCGGTTGCACGAAATGGAGACCACACTGGGCGCTTCGCTCCGGCACATTGCCTACGCGCTTGACGGCAATGGCAACCGCCAGCTGGTGGTCAGCAATGGCGTGGCCCTGCCGTACTTCATGGATAACACGCCGCTGCCCGGCCCGGCGGATTTCCAGATGGATCAATATTCGCTGACGCCGTTCGCCGGACAGGCGTTTGATGAGAACGGCAATCTCATCGCCAAGAATTCCACCGTGGCGCAGTTGCAGTATCAATACGACTTCGCGAACCGGCTCGTGGCGGTGAACGATCTTATCACGGGCGATCCCGCGCCGGTGGCGAGTTACAGTTACAACGCAGTGGGACAGCGGGTGAGCAAAACCGTATATCCGCCCAGCCCGCTTGCGCCGGTGACGACGATACATATCCGGGACATGCAAGCGCCTGGGGTTGAAGTTTGCGACGACGACAACACCGACTCGGGCGATGGCTGCCGCACTTTGGAAACCCGCGTGGGCGGCGTCTTGATGGATTCGTTCATTCACAATCCCGACGACGGCCAGATCGTGGCGTCCGCTGGCGGGACTGGCACCCTGCGCTATTATCACAGCGACGATCTCGGCAATGTCCTCGCGCTCACCGACGACCTCGGCATGGTGGCGGATCGTTACGAATACGCTGACTTCGGTGAGGTCAGTTTCCTGAACAGCGACGGTTTCCCGCTGGCCACGAACGCTGCACCTTCGGGAAATCCGTTCCTCTTTCATGGCATGGAGTGGGATGCGGAAATCGGACTTTATGGGGGTGGCTTTGATCCGCTGACTGGGAGTGTCACCCGCAAACACCGCATTCGCGGTTACACAGTCAACGCCAGAAGCGATACGCCTCTTGGAGTAGATCGAGTTTTAGGTGGTGCTAACAACCCTTGGAACGGCGGCGGTTCTCCCAGCGCACTGCAAAAAGGTACCGTCAAATTCTTTAACGAAGCCAAGGGCTTTGGGCGGATGTCCGGTGGTGGTGGCAGTAATCCGTGGAGCGGCATAACAGTGCAATACAACCCAAAGGAAATCGGCATCGACAAATCCGTGCCTTGGACCAAGGCGGTGCGCTCGCGCATTCCTGCCGGATTTGTCACCAAGAAGAACTTCGGACAACTCGCTGGGAAAAAATAACGGGTGCTATCATGCAAATGCGTGACCAAAGCTTGCGCAACGTCGCTCAATCCAGCTCAAATTCCTTGAGCCAGTTGATGTCCTTGTCGAGCGGCTTCTGGTCCTTCTTCTCCAGGAGGAAATTGCCGACGAGCAGGTAATCCATGTTCGTCCGCATGAAGCAGAGATAAGCGTGCTCCGGCGTGCCGACGATGGGTTCGCCGCGCACGTTGAACGAGGTGTTGATGATCACCGGGCAGCCATATTTCTCGTCGAACTTCTGGATCATCCGGTAATACATCGGATTGTGATCCTCGGTCACCGTCTGCACGCGAGCGGAATAATCTACATGCGTCACGGCGGGAATCGTGGAGCGAATCGCGAGCAACTTTTCCAAGCCAAAGCGTTTCTGTTCCTCGGTCGTCATCTCGCGCTGACGAGATTTTGCCACGGGCGCAACGAGCAGCATGTAGGGACTTTCTTCTCTCAGGTCGAACCACTCCGCCGCTTTCTCCCGCAGCACGCTGGGCGCGAAGGGGCGAAAACTCTCGCGGAACTTGATCTTGAGGTTCATCACCTCTTGCATCTTCGACGATTGCGCGTCACCAATGATGGAGCGTCCACCTAAAGCGCGCGGGCCAAACTCCATCCTGCCGTAGAACCAGCCGATGACTTTCTCCGCCTTGATGAGGTCGGCGATCGTTTCCGGCAGTTCGGCGTCGCTCAACTCGGTGAAGGGAATGCTGTTCTTCGTCAGGTAAGTGTGGATTTCATCGCGGGAAAAATCCGGGCCGAGATACGAACCACGCTGTGAATCATGCATGCCGTCGGCCTCACGCTCGTTGCCCAGCACCTGATGCCACGCAAACAACGCCGCGCCCAGCGCCCCGCCCGCATCGCCCGCTGCGGGTTGGATCCAGATGTGGTCAAAGATGCCCTCGCGCAGGATTTTTCCGTTCGCCACACAATTCAGCGCCACGCCCCCGGCAAGACAGAGATTCTTCAGGCCGGTTTGCTCGCGCACGTGTTTCGCCATGCGGAACATGACTTCCTCCGTCACGTCTTGAATGGAACGCGCGAGGTCCATGTCGTGTTGCGTGAGCTTGGATTCCGGCTTGCGGGGCGGGCGGCCAAAGAGTTTCGCGAACGCGGCGTTCGTCATCGTGAGCCCGACGCCGTAGTTGAAATACTTCATGTTGAGGCGGAACGAACCGTCCTCCTTGATATCCATCAACTCGCGCAAGATCACGTCCACATACTTCGGCTCGCCGTACGGCGCGAGGCCCATGAGTTTGTATTCGCCCGAGTTGACGCGAAAGCCCGTGAAGTAAGTGAACGCGGAATACAGCAGCCCGAGCGAATGTGGGAAGTGCAGTTCGCCCAGCATTTCGATCTTGTTCCCGCGTCCCGCGCCGTAGCTGGTGGTCGTCCACTCGCCCACGCCGTCCACAGTGAGGAACGCGGCTTCAGGATATGGTGAGGGGAAGAACGCTGAAGCCGCGTGCGACTCGTGATGTTCAGGGAAAAGAATCTTGCCTGCGAATCCCGGGAGTTGCTCCTGAATGAGCGTCTTCATCCAGATGCGCTCGCGAATCCAGAGTGGAATCGCCATCAAGAAAGTCTTCAGCCCGCTCGGCGCGTAGGCGAGATAGCTGTGGAGGATGCGGTCGAATTTGACGAACGGCTTTTCGTAGAACGCCACGTAATCCACCTGCCCGAGCGAAATTCCGCCCTCGCGCAAACAATACTCGACGGCGTTCCGGGGAAACGCCGCATCATGTTTCTTGCGCGTGAACCGCTCCTCTTGCGCGGCGGCGATGATATTACCATCGCGCACGAGACAAGCGGCGCTGTCGTGATAGAACGCTGAGAGGCCGAGGATGTTCAAGGTTGAGGAAGCTACCGAATTTCAAAAAGTCGGTCACGCGAATAGATTCGGCCCGGAATTTTCCCGGATGGAAGCCCGGGTGGCTCCGAGAGGTATCATATAAATTCAGGACATCGCCTGGGCCTCGCACCGCTTGCAGCAAACGGTTTTAACATCTAGGATAGCGATGTCAGCATCCTCGGGCGGCTCAAGTCATATTATGTATCGAATCATCGGTCTTCGTTTCTTTGCCGCCCTGGCGTGGGCGACCACTCTTCCCCTGACTGCGCAAATCGTCATCAACGAAATCCATTACACGCCTGACGTAAAAACGGAGTTGGTGGAATTCATTGAACTCCAAAACGTCGGCGGCAGCGCAGTGAATCTCTCCGGCTGGCAATTCACCGAGGGCGTCACCTACACGTTTCCCAACGGCACGACGCTCGCCGCTGGCGGCTATCTTGTCGTGGCGCAAAACCCCACGGCGCTTCAGGCCAAGTTCGGCACGGCGGCACTTGGTCCGTGGACCGGATTGCTCGCGAGCGATGGCGAAAAGATCACGCTCAAAAACGCGGCGGGCGGCACGGAGGATGAAGTGGAATACAGCCTCGGTTTCCCCTGGCCGACGGTGGGCGATGCGCCCGGTTATTCCATCGAGCTGATCAATCCCGCGTTCGACAACGATCTCGGCGGCAACTGGCGGCGTTCGTTGAACTCCGGTCTGGCGCAACCTGGCACGACGTTGATTTCCTCAAACTCCACCTGGAATTATTTCAAAGGCACGAGCGAAGCGTCGTCCCCCGCGACTGCGTGGCGCGCGTTGGGTTTCAATGACACGGGCTGGCTCTCCGGCGCCGGCACGATTGGTTACGGCGAAAGCTTCATCGCGACTCCGCTCAACGACATGCAGAACAATTACACCACGGTGTTCCTGCGGAAAAAATTCGTCGTTACCAATGCCGCCGTCGTCGGCGGCCTTTCGCTGCTCGCGCAATATGACGACGGCTTCAAGGTCTGGATCAACGGCTCGAATGTCGCCAACGTGAACATCTCCCCCGCCGAAGTCGCCTACAACGGCACGGCGTCCGGCAGCAGCCGCGAAGCCTACACCTACGACACTTTCAACCTGCCTGCGCCGCAAGGTTATCTCGTCACGGGCACGAATATCATCGCCGTTCAGCTCGCCAATGCGGCGTTGGAGAGCACGGACTTGTTTTTCGACGCGCAGTTGACCACGACGTCGGGTAGCGGCATTGGCCCGATGCCCGGCGCTCTCAATGCCGTCTTCGCCGCCAATGCTCCGCCGCAAATCCGGCAGGTGGAACATTCGCCCAACGAACCCATCAGCAACCAAGTTGTCACCATCACCGCCAAAATCACCGATCCGCAGGGCGTCACTTCTGCTTCGCTCCAATACCAGATCGTCGCGCCCGGCAATTACATCGAACTCACGGACTCCGCTTACACCAACGTCGCCAACTGGATCACCCTCGCGATGAACGACGCGGGTAGCAATGGCGATGCGCTCGCCGGCGACAGCATTTACACGGCGCTCATCCCGGCGTCCGTGCAACAACATCGCCGTCTCATCCGCTACCGCATCATTGCGACCGATGGCACGAGCAGTTCCATCACCGTGCCCTATGCGGACGACCCGGAGCCGAACTTTGCGTACTTCTGTTACAACGGTGTGCCCGCGTGGGCCGGTGCCGTGCGTCCCGGCGTCACCGGTTCGCTCATTTTCCCCACCAACGTTATGCGCCGGTTGCCGGCGTTGCATCTGGTTTCCAAAAGCAATTCTGTGGCGACCGCGACTTGGTTTGAGAAATACACGGGCGATCTTTACAAGTGGGGCGGCACGCTCGTGTACGACGGCAAGGTCTATGACCATATCCATTATCGCGCCCGTGGTGGCGTCTGGCGTTACGCGATGGTAAAGAACATGTGGAAGTTTGATTTCAATCGCGGGCACGACTTCCAGATGCGCGACGATTATGGCAAAAAGCTCGACACCAAGTGGACCAAGCTCAACCTCGGTTCGTGCATCCAGCAGCGCGACTTCTGGCATCGCGGCGAACAGGGCATGTTTGAATCCACCGCCAGTCGCCTATTCGATCTCGCGGGCGTCGAGTCGTTCAAGACATCGTTCCTGCAATTCCGCGTCATTGACGAAACCGCTGAAGCGGGCGCGAACCAATACGAGGGCGACTTCTGGGGACTTTACCTCGGCATCGAACAGGAGAACGGGCGTTTCCTCGACGAACACGGCCTGCCCGATGGCAACTTCTACAAGATGGAAGCCGGCACGGGCGAGTTGAACAATCTCAGCCCGACCGGCCCGACGGACAAATCCGACCTGAATTACATCCTGAACAACTACGACAATGCCACCGACGCGTGGTGGCGCACCAACTGGGCGCTGACCAATTTTTATTCCTACCAGACGATGGTGCAGGCGGTCCATCACTACGACATTGATGGCGGCAAAAATTATTTCTACTACCGCTACCCGGACAGCGGTTTGTGGAAAGTCATCCCGTGGGATTACGATCTCACGTGGGCGCACAACATGTACAACTCCAGTTGGGGCGGACTGACGGCGCTTACGCCGCGGATTCTTACCGGCGCGACTGCCGTGGCTGGTACCGGCAACCAGAGCGGGACACACAACCTCTCGCTCGGCGGCGGACGCCCCGCGTTTGAACTCGAATTCCGCAACCGCGTCCGCGAAATTCGCGACCTGTTGTTCAACACCAACCAAGCGTGGCAGCTCATTGACGAACACGCCTGGCTCGTGCGCGGCCCGACCAATGGTCCGACCTTCCTCGACGCCGACCGCGCCATGTGGGATTGGAATCCCAAGATGACCAATGACGCCTACAGTTCTTCCTTGGGCAAAGCCGGTCAGGGCGAATATTACCAATGGTCGCAAGAGCCGACCGTCAGCAAGGATTTCAACGGCTGCATCCAGTTGATGAAAAACTACGTCGTCGTGCGCAGCGAGCTTCTTGAATCGCTCGGTGCAGATGCCTTGATTCCCGCTACGCCCAGCGCCACCTATACCGGCCCGACGAATTTTCCACTGAACCAACTCACCTTCCAATGCTCCGCCTACTCCGGCGCGAATCCCTTCGCCGCGTTGAAATGGCGCATCGGTGAAGTCTGGGACACGAACGCCCCGGCCTACGATCCCACCGAGCGTCGCCCGATGGAAATCACCGCGCAATGGGAGAGCGGTGAGATCACGTCGTTCACCAACGCCATCACCATTCCCGCCGCCGCGCTCAAGATCGGTCACGCCTACCGCGTCCGTGTGCAGATGAAGGACAGTACCGGTCGTTGGAGCCGCTGGTCCGCGCCCGTGCAATTCGTCGTTGGTCAACCGCCCGCCGCGGCCGCGCTCACAAATTATCTACGCGTGACCGAATTGATGTATGACCCGCCCACGGGCAACGATTACGAGTTTATCGAACTGAAGAATATCAGCACCAACACCACGCTCGACCTCTCCGGCGCTGCGTTCACCTCGGGCGTCAGTTACACGTTCACCAACGGCACCACGCTCGCGCCGGGCACTTACCTGCTGGTCAACAGACATGCCAACGCCGCCACCTTCCGCTCCAACTACGGCGTGCCCGCCGAGGTGCAAATCGTCGGCCCGTACACCGGCAGCCTCGCGAACGACGGCGAGAAACTCACGCTCAAGACCGGTGCCGGCGGCACGGAGATTTTCGACTTCGATTACGACAACGGGCGCGGCTGGCCCGTCGCGGCCAATGGCGCGGGTCATTCCCTTGTGCCCGTGGACGCCCTCGCCCCCGGTCAGGCTTCCGGCGCGCTGGATTATCCGGGCAACTGGCGCGCGAGTTCGTTCTACAACGGTTCGGCGGGTCGGATTGATCCTGTTGTGCCCGCGCCCACCGTCGTGCTGAACGAAATCACCGCGCATACGGATTACACCAATGCCTCGCTGCCCGAATACGATTCCAACGACTGGATCGAACTGTTCAATACGACGGGCGCGACCTTCGGTTTGACCAACTGGTATCTGAGCGACGACCCCGCCAACCTCACCAAGTGGGCCATCCCGACCACGACCATCGCCGCGCGCAGCTGGAGCAGTTTCGATGAAGTCACCGGCTTCCATAGCCCCATCACGAGCGGCTTCGGACTCGATAAGGCGGGCGAACAGGTGTTCCTTTCGTATCTCCCCTTCAACGGCACCGACCGCGTCGTGGACGTGATCAAATTCAAAGGCCAGCCGAACGATGTTTCCATCGGTCGCTATCCCGACGGCGGGCCGTTCAACTTCGCCATGTTGCGTACGCGCAACGCCGCCAACTCCGCCGCGTTACCCGGACTCGTCATCACTGAAGTCATGTATCATCCGCCCGACCTCGGCACGAATGACAACACGCGGGATGAGTTCGTGGAAATTTACAACCCGACCACGTCGCCCATCACGCTGCAAGACGCCGATGGCCTCTGGCGTTTGGACGGCGGCATCAGCTACACGTTCCCGGCCGCGACCACCATTCCCGCTGACAGCAGCCTGCTCGTCGTGAGCTTTGCGCCCACGGACTCCGTGACCCTCGCCGCGTTCCGCAGCGCGCACGGCATCACGAATCTCAGCCTGCCCATCCTCGGCCCGTATTCCGGCAAGCTCGGCAATCGCAGCGACCGCGTCGCGCTCGAACGTCCGCAACTCCCCGACGTGGTCGGCGACGGTTATTCCTGGATCATCGTGGACGAAGTGATTTATGGAAACCAAACCCCGTGGCCCGCGACGGCCAACGGCGGCAGTCACTCGTTACAACGTCTGTCCACGGTCAATCACGGCAACGATCCAGCCAACTGGTTCGCCGCCACCGCCACGCCCGGCACGACCATCGCGAATCCCGACACCGACGGCGACGGCATCCCGAGCGACTGGGAAACCGCGAATGGATTGAATCCGAACGACCCGAATGACGCCAACGAAGACGACGATCACGACAGTCTGACGAACTGGCAGGAATATCTCGCCGGAACGAACCCGCAAAGCTCGGCAAGTTTCCTCGCGTTCAGTTCGGTGACCGCGTCCGCCGGCACGGTGAATCTGAACTTCATCCGCATGGCGAACCGTTCCTACACCATCCAATATGCGCCCACCCCCGCCGGCCCGTGGCAAAAGCTGACGGATGTCGCCGCCATCGCCATCACCGAACCCGTCTCTGTACCCGACACCGCCGCGAGCACGAACAGCGCGCGTTTCTACAAACTCGTGACGCCGACATTGCCGTGATTCTCTGAACCGTAGCAGCCGACGTGAGTCGGCTCTGACTTTTCCCGAATGCAGATGGAATGACTCTAACAAGCCTGCGGTCGGAATTAGAAAGCCGTCGGAATAGTCCGCGAGGTTTTTGGACTGCGCCAGCCCTCTGACGCTTTGTGGCGCAAGTCTCGCAGTGAAAAAGCGGCAGAGGGCTGCCGCAGTCCAAGACGCTGGCGCGTGGTTCGTTTGCTCCACAAAAAAAGCGCGCCAAGCATTTGCCTGACGCGCTTTTGAATTTAATCCCAGTTGCCGCTTAATTCGGCAGATACTCGCGCGGGTCAGTGACGTGACCCGTGATCGCGCTGGCCGCTACTGTTGCCGGGCTGGCGAGAAACACCTGCGATTCCTTGTCGCCCATGCGACCGGGGAAGTTGCGGTTCGTGGCGCTGATGCACTTGATGCCGGACTTGTTGATACGGCCAAACGTATCCACCGGCCCGCCAAGACACGCAGCGCAACCCGCGTTCTCCGTCATCTGCACGCCAGCAGTGACGAGGATGTTCCAGATGGTTTCGCCGCCCCAACGGGTGGATTGCAGGTCGTGAACAATGTCCGGCGTCGCGGGCACGCCGAAGGTATCAATCGTCACCTTTTTGCCACGCAACACGCGGGCGAACTCCACAAAGTCGCTCGTCTTGCCGCCGGTGCAGGAGCCGACATAGGCGCGATCTAACTTCACGTCCGTCATGTCCTTGGCCTTCTTGCGTTGGCCCGGATCAGGATGACACGCGACCGTCGGTTCGAGCTTGGACAAATCCACCGTGTGTTCGTAAACGAACTTTTGGTCCTTATCCAACTCGACGGGTTCGTATTGCGTCTTCGTGCCGTTCAAGCGCGTGCGGGCATCCACGTATTCAGCCGTGCGGGCATCGAATTCAAAGATGGCGTTTTTGCCGCCCGCTTCGATGGCCATGTTGGCGATGGTCATGCGGTCATCCATCGAGAGATTCGACGCACCCGGGCCGTCGAACTGCAACGCGCGATACGTCGCACCGTCGAAACCAATCTCGCCGATGCAATGCAGGATGATGTCCTTCGCCATCACGCCCGGCATCATTTTGCCTTCGAGACGGAAGTGCATCGTCTCGGGAACTTTGATGAGCAACTTGCCCGTGCCCATGACGAAGCCCGCGTCCGTGTTGCCGATGCCGGTGGCGAACTGGTTGAACGCGCCCG
>ERZ1292630.2331-Hain-H41-02um-R3-2331-length-17695-cov-131_pt1 | contig 17695 bp, 18 predicted proteins | sample MGYA00564408_ERZ1292630 | MGnify/ENA primary metagenome ERZ1292630 (study PRJEB36523, sample SAMEA6512641) | groundwater metagenome | collected 2019-01-08 | study: AquaDiva: Metagenomics assemblies of 32 groundwater samples
AGTCGCAGACCCGTATAGCGGGGACAGTGAAGATTTTCTTTCCTGCTTTCAGCAAATGAGTCGATGTTGTGACAATCTGGCTACGAGATTAGGTGTGAAGAATAGTAAGCCGGCTCTGAGCCGAGTCTTGCCGGCCGATCCGAAGAACTCATGACTTCCGGGGAGAAGAACACGACAGTTCTGCACCTGTCGACCAGCAGCGGGCCTGGTGGGGCGGAGCGGATGATCAGCACACTGGCGGCCGCACTCAATCAGGGCCAATTTCGAACCATTGTAGTCCTATTTCGATCTGGATGGCTGCAGGCAGAGTGCGAAGCTCGTGGGGTCAAGACCTGCGTGATGCCCCTTGGGGGACCCTTCAATCTTCAGTGGTTCCGTACCTGTCTGAGACTGCTCCGCAAGGAACAGGTGGCGCTCATTCATGCGCACGAGTTCAGCGCAATCCTGTGTGGTTGGGTCGTCGCGATGCTGGCGGGAGTTCCATTGGTTGCGACCGTGCATGGCAAGAATTACTTTTGGGAAAAACTACGCCGGAGAGTGACCTATCGCCTTGTCAGCCGACAGGGTACGATTGTTGCGGTCTCGAAAGATTTGAAACAGTTCATTTGCGATAGAGTCGGTGTGCAAGAGCAACGAGTCGAGGTGATCTATAACGGCGTGGCTCCGGCACAGATGATCACAGATGAAGAGGTTCAGACATGCAAGGCTGAGCTTGGAGTTTCAGGGTGCTACCCGGTGCTGGGGGTCGTAGGCAGCCTCTATCCGGTCAAAGGTCATAGATTTCTCCTTGAGGCGATGCCGGAGATTCTTCGACGATGGCCGAAGGCACAGTTGCTCGTGATCGGGAGAGGAGAACTCGAGGTTGTGCTGAAGGGGCAAGTGGAACAATTAGCCATTGGGGCCAATGTTCAATTCCTGGGGATGCGGCAGGATGTTCCAAGGTTGTTGTCCGTATTGGACGTATTTGTACTACCGTCGCTGTCAGAAGGGTTGTCCATAGCACTCTTGGAAGCAATGGCATCGGGAAAACCGGTAGTGGCCACGCGGGTTGGGGGGAATCCTGAACTGGTCGATCACGGTAGGACAGGCTTTCTTGTCCAGTCGGAAAATGCAAAGGAACTTGCAGCCAATCTTCTGAAACTGCTGAGCGACTCTGGAACAATGCAACAATTTGGCCGACAGGCTGCAGAGCGAGTCCGGCAACACTTTAGCATGGAGCAGATGGCCGATCGATACAGAGATCTCTATGCGCGATCGTTGAGTGACCATAACTCAGGGATGAGTCAGACATGAGACCCAAAGTATCTCGGACAGAACGGTCCATGGTGCTTGATGGGGAGTGATGCAAATCCCATTGCCGCGCCTGAGGTAAGGTCTTGGGCTATCGGGAAGCCACGCCAGGCTCAAGAAAGCAAGGCGGGGTTTTACCTTGTGTTGGCATACTTCTTCTTTGAGTTTGGGCGCCCGCAAGAATTAGTCCCCGGTCTTAGACTCATTCCGTTTAGCACGGGCCTCTCGATATTGCTCATTCTGAACGTACTGATGTCTGGGAAGGTGGATTTTTCAAGACTCCAGACCAAATTGTGGCTTCCTCTCTTTGCGGTCATGGCGATTCATGTGCCGATTGCCGTGAATAACTATTGGGCCCTCATGACATTCAAAGATATGATTCTGATGTATTGTGTCTATCTTGGCGTGATCACCTTCGTCAATTCGACAAAAAAGATGATGACCCTCATGACACTGTGGATCGGTGTCCACGGATTCCTGGCTGTCATGGGGATTGTCAAAGGCGGGCGCGGGATCGGCGCCTGGATGGGGGACGAGAACGACTTTTGCATGGTGATGGACATGGCTGTCCCCTTTGGCTATTTCTTATTGTTTTCTTCAACCGGCGTTAGGCAGAAGATGAAGTACTTGGGACTTCTGGGAGCATTCATTCTTGGGGCCATGGCGAGTCTGTCGCGAGGTGGATTCTTCGGGCTGGCTGCTGTGGGAGCCTATTGCTGGTACCGATCGCCCAAGAAACTGAATGCCCTTATAGTGGTTGCTGTGGCGGTGGTGTTCATGCTGGTGCTGGCTCCAGAAAAATACTGGGATGAGATCAGTTCCTCAACCAGCGATGAGACAATGGGAACTGGAACCGGTGCGGCAAGGCTCTATACCTGGGGCATCGGAATGGACATGTTTTATGCGAATCCCATCATCGGAGTCGGGCAGAATAATTTCCCATGGACATTCGGCATCTATGAGGCCGGTCGAAAATTTAACGATAGATCAATTAGTGGCCGGCAGGCGCATTCTGCCTGGGTAACCCTCATCTCTGAGTTGGGCCTAGCGGGGATTGTGATCATCGGAGGGATGGTCCTGCAGTGTTACAAGGATCTGAAGCTCGTGAGGAAGAGATTTGCGCCTGCGCAGTCAAGGCAGAAGCACGGTCAGATCGTCCAAGCTGGAGAAGATGTGCGCGCGTATCTCGCCCGAGCCATGGAAGGAAGCTTAATAGGTTTCATCGTGAGTGGCGTGTTTATTTCTACCCTGTGGTATCCCAGCTTGTGGATCATGACGGCGCTAGTTGTCGCTCTTCGCAATATTTCCGAAACACAGAGCGGAGAAGAACGTCCTGAGTCGGCACAGACTAAATATTCACGGGGCATTCCACTCCCACGGCTTGGTGAGAGGCCGGTTTCTCGTCTTTAGGGATGGCTTCGCGGTGTTTACCTGCAATATAGTTCGTATTGAAGATCTTCCGGTTCGTGCGAATGCTGTAACGTCACCTCTTCAAACAGACTATCATGCACATCTGCTAAGCGGCCCTTCCACAAACACTGAAGCGGGAGCAAGAACTGGGCAGAAACATAGCAGGATTAGGCAGCTTGTCAAGTCTCGGTGGCCAAGGGTTCGGGGAGGCTTCGTTCCGTTTGGACTCATGGCAGAACTTTCCAAAGGGAGACTAGTTAGTGAACTATAGCACTCTCATTTTCTTTTCGATCGTGGTTGGCCTTCTACGTGTGTCGCTAATACTTTTTTCTGGTGATCCTACAGATCCTCGAACTTCTGACACGGGTGATCATTTCGTCTATCACCTAGCTGCTCAAATGTTGTCAAAGGATTCAAGTAGTTGGTTCAAGGCTGGTGGAGAATTGGGATATCGAGCTCCGGGAAACTTCGTCTACTTATCCGGCGTCTATTCCTTGTTCCCCAACGCCAGCTTTCAAATAGGGCAGATTGCAACAGCCGTTGTGGGGGTCTTGAATTGCGCACTGATGTTTTTTCTAGTAAACAACACGGGGCAAAATAAAAGTGCAAGTCTGGTTTTTTGGACTAGAGGACTACTGCCATGCTTCATTATCACTGACACGTTTGTTCTTAGCGAGCCCCTCTTTGCCACATTTCTTCTTGGTGCCTTAGTTGTTCTTTCATTGAGGCCAACCGCCCCCACTCGTATCCAATCAGCAGTGGTTGGGATCTTGATTGGTTGCTGCATGCTCACACGAGAAGCGGCAGTGCTGTATCCAGTAATTTTCGCCGGATACCTGTATGTTGCTTCCAGATCAGAATCGCGAGCGACTCGAGCTTGGCGTGTCACTTGGTTTGCGGTTTGCTTTCTCCTGGTTCTGATGCCATGGATGTATCGGAATGCGGTTGTGGTGGGAAAGATTCTGCCATTGAGTTATACAGCGGGTGTGAATTTACATATTGGTAATAACGCGCACGCTACCGGAAAATTCGTATCTCCGCCAGAAGACGATCTTCCTCAGAGTATCAAGTGGGGTACTCCTGAATATGAATCGTGGCATAGGACCAAGGCTCTGGCCTTCATTGTAGAACATCCAAGTCAGTTTCTACTTCTCGGAGTCAAGAAACTCGCATGGTTTGTGTGGCCGCGGTTTATTCGCGAAGATATTCGGGTAGTCTATCAATTCCCGAAACACTGGGCGCTCGCGTTGAGCATTATTTCAGGAGTGAGTAGCGCATGTCTCCTTCTTGCGGGCAGCATAGGATTTATCCTAAGAAAACCTGATTGGCTTTGGTGGATTACCGGAGCGTTAGTATCCTCTGCTATCGTAATAACCTTCGTCGTAGTCGGAAGCCCCAGGTATCGGGACATCCTGGACTACCTTCTTATCCCGAACGCTGCCTTCTTGGTATGTCAGTGGCGGTCCCTTTGGGCTGATTTGATGAGCGAAGAATCGACCATTCGTCCGAAATTATGGATGATTGTATTGGTTGTTTCATTTTTCATAGGGTGCTGGGCTTGGGTGGGATCCATGATGATGTTCAGCTAGGGCCTGTTAACACTACCGCAAGCCCTCGACGATCAACGCGAAATTGATAAACGCGACGAACCTGACATCGAGTTTTTCAAACCGCGAGAAGATGCGCCGAAATCCCTTGAGTCGGCGGAACAGTCATTCGATCTCATTGCGGCGTTTCTACAGGGCTCGATCATAGTCCCATGGCACGAGTCGATTGTGCTTGGGCGGCACCATAGGCACATACCCTAACTCCACAGCCAGTTGCCGCGTCGCATCGCCTTCATACGCCCGATCCATCAACAGATGGATTGGATGCGGCATGCGCGCGACACGTTGCAGCAGCTTACGTCCCTCCGGCGCATCATGGGCTTGGCCCGGGGACAGGGCAAACGCTAGGGCCGTTCGAGCATCCGCGGCAACCAGATGAATCTTGGTGGTCCATCCGCCGTGGGACTGACCAATGGCTTGCGGGCCGTTTTTTAACGCCCCCGTGCCATCGGGATGAACCTTGACGATGGTGCTGTCCAAGGCGACGGCTTCGATCTTCACGCGGAGGATCTGCGTATGTTGCAACTGGGCAAAGACGCGATCCCTCACCCCGCTTTTCGGCCACCGATTCATGCCCGTATAGATCGTGTGCCAGTTGCCGAATCGCTTGGGGAGCCCGTGCCATTTGCACCCTTGCTCGGCGACGTACAAGATGGCGTTGAGCACGTGCAGATTGGCGAGCGTCACGTTGCCGCGTGGCGGCAGCAAACACGGCGCGATGTGGCGATACTGGGCGTCGGTGATTTCCCTGTACGCAGTATCCCATAGAAATGGCCATTAGTGTTAACGCGCCCTAGTCCCCTCGGAGTTCAATGCGTAGAACCGAATACTGGACTGCGGTAATGAATCTATATGCTTCTAGTCGTTGAAAGTATTGGTGTGGTACGATGTGAGAGTTTCGAAGTGATGGATCGGTCTGAGTCTTGCGTTTCAATGCCAGCATCATATGAAGCGCCCATTTGACTGTGGCGCGTAGAAAGAGAGGGGAAATGAAAGAGACGTATCGTGTCCCTTCAATGATGCTCCGCAATATCAAAAGAGATCAGAATATTAAAGGAATGCCGGTGTTGCGCGATGTACAAGGCCCTCGCTGTGTGCATTGTGGGAGCTTGCGCTATTCCCTCGTCTTTCGAGTGAGCGAGGATGGCCGGAACGGAGTACTGGTTGGGCAATACAGCAATTGTCGCAACCCTGGAGAGTTGACAGTGGGCGAAATAGAAGGTGGATACCGTGCCTGAATCGAAGGTCATATGCCAAGAGGAATGAGTGGAGAGGCATCGCTCTTCCCCTACCATGCACAGGCTCGGCTCATCAAAGTTCGACTGAATCAACGAAGGTGGTATTTGAAACGAATCCATAATCTTGACACTGCGCGCGGCATACTGATGCTGTACGTAGTAGGTATCATTCACGGGCTGTTCTGGCTGAAGCTTATTCCTCAGTGGGCAAGCTCGTTGATGCTGTTTGAGATGCCGGCAATATTTATCGTTTCCGGATACGCATATTTTCTTTACGAAAATTCAATGTTCAATGAAACTCAACATCCGCTGAGTATAAAGGCGTATGTTTTGTTTCTTGTCGCAAGATTGACACGAATACTCGTGCCCTATGCTGTGTATGCAATGACTTGCATCGCATTCATCTATTTCCTTTCATGGATTGGAAAGGGAAACGATTACGCATTGAGCGACTTGATTGTCGGCTGGATGAACCCTGCTAATTACGGAGAGGGCTTCTCGGTCTCATACCTAAATGCTCACTTATGGTTCGTTCCTGTTTTTTTGATTGTGACAGCGGCAATGCCTTTCGTGACGAGATTTAGGCCATTCAAGAATCCGAATTTGCTATTTCTGGTAGGCGGGGTTGCTATCGCTGAGGTGGCAATTTCTTATGCTCATTTTCCAGGCCACAATATCATCAAGCAAGTGGTGTTTTATCTGGTCTTTTCCTTGCTCGGCTATTATCTGGCGCGTGACAACACGTATTTTAGCCGCGCCAGTGTGGGCCACGTTGCTATTGTTGCAGGGGTATTGCTGATGGTGATTGCGATCGTGAAAGGGGATTTCCGTGTGCTGAATATGCAAGCCAATAAATTCCCACCCAACGCCATATTTTTCCTATTTTCCTGCCTATGGGTTTCGCTGTTTCTGTTCCTCTCGGTTAAGGTCTCCTGGTTTCTGGAGACATTCAAAAAGCTTGGTGATGGGATTTGGTTGAGGCCATTTATCACTGCTGGTTATTCGATATACCTATGGCAGGGAGTTGGTTATACCGTAGCGATTCAAGTAGGAAAGGCGGCTCATATACCAATCCTCGCGGTATGGTTGTTGGCGCTGGGGATTTCTATTGGTCTTGGACTTCTAGCCGCACCGGCTGAAAGAGTCAGATTGAACCTGAAAGGGCCGGTCCCAGTGGTTAGCGCCACATGATGTGTTCTCGTATTCGGGAACCCGCGCGATGCAGAACTCCCTGTGGCAGTGGAGTGCCGTGGATTGTCACTGCACTCCGGCCCCCCCCATCGATTTCAACATGTCCCATCAAGCGCCGGGATAGAGCGGTCTGTAATGAGGAGAAATTCTTATTCTGTCTTGGCCACAGGCCGGTGGTTCTTTCGCTAGTTCTAGATATGTTCCAGGTGGCAGATCGGTGGCACTGCCGGGCTGTAATTGGAGCCGCAGGTGAATAAGAGACCGAGTTCGATCGGGCGGTTGCACTCAATTTCATTCTAGCAAGGATCTGTTGTTCTATCACTGAGTCATGATGAGCACCTCTTCTACTCTCAAATGTGTCACTCTGGTCTGGATTGCTATACGGCCAGCCGAGTGGATTAAGAACATGTTTGTTTTTGCACCGATGTTTTTTTCAGGGCAGATTTGGAACTTCTCAAAGCTGTCTTTGGTGGCGGTGGCATTTTTTTCTTTCTGCGCTATGTCCAGCGCGGTGTATTTGTTCAATGACATCAATGATCATGAGTTGGACCGCCTTCATCCACGAAAGGCTAAGAGGCCGATTGCTTCGGGTGAGCTGTCTATAAGGCTTGCCAGAATTGTCATGGTGGGCATGGCAGCAGTGTCCATGATCCTCGTGATTTCTTTTCCCTCTGTTGCAGCGCTGATCTTTGGATACGCCCTAATCAACGTGGCGTATAGCCTGAGGCTGAAGCATATTGTAATTCTTGATGTATTCTGTATAGCTGTTGGATTCGTTCTTCGTGTATTCGTCGGGGGGTGGGTCATAAATGTAGTGCCATCTTTCTGGTTGATTCTTGCCACATTTCTGTTGTCGCTGTTTCTTGCATTACTTAAGCGTCGACATGAGCTTTTAGTGATGGAGGCTGCTCCCAGTGCCCATCGCCCAGTCCTTGAGCACTATTCACTCAAGTTGCTGGATGAATTGGTATCGGTCGTTACCCCGGTTACTCTGATCACCTATATCCTTTACACAATGGACGCCGTCACAATAGCTCGATTTCACACCGATCATCTGTATCTCACAGCAGTGTTTGTGGTGTTCGGTATCTTTCGATATCTCTATCTCGTGCATCGAATGAATATGGGCGGATCCCCGGTAGATATAGTTTGGCATGATGTCCCATTGGTAATAGCGCTGCTGGCGTGGGTGAGCGCATTTTGGGCGATTGTTTATTATCCCTAATGAGCAGAATTGCAATCGCTATATTTGATCTCGACGGAACGTTGGTTCGGGGTGACACATTCGTAAAATACATAGCTGGCTTCATAATGCGTCGTCCCATTCGCCTGCTCCGTTGCTTGGTTCTAGTCGGTGTAATTTTTCGGTTTCTCAGGGGGCAAGTGACCGCTGCTCAGACGAAAGAACAGATCTTAATAGCAGCCTTGGGAGGCTCAGATCGCACTGAAATTCGCCGATATACAGACGAGTTTTTGATTAGACTGATTCCTGAAGGGATGTCAAAAAGAGGTTTGGAGGTGCTGGAGCGACATAGGAAGTTGGGTGATACACTCGTGCTCTTAAGCGCTAGTCCAGATGTCTACGTGGTAGAACTTGGTCGAAGATTAGGATTTCATGAAGTGATCTGCACAAAAGTGCAATGGAATGGAGAGCGATTCTCAGGAGAACTATGTGGCCCCAACATCAAAGGGGAGGAGAAGGTTCAGTGTTTCCTGAGGATTAAAAGGCGTTTTGCAGAGGCCATAGTTGTTGCATACGCAGATCATATGTCCGATCTCCCGTTATTGCGCGCGGTTGACTCGGGCGTGCTCGTAAATGGCAGCAAAAAAGCCAAGCGAATGGCACTTGAATATCCCATCGGAACTCAAGATTGGGATTGCTAGAAAATTTGGAATCGACACGGGGTGAAGTTCTCGAAAATGGAAGCTGAGGGTTGACGTGTTTACCGAATAACGGGGTACGGAGGGGTGAGTTTTTGTTGATGTCGAGCCAGTTTGCTATTTGAGTTCTTGTCGGCATTTTCATGTGACAGTTTCAGATATGTTGAGCCATCGCTCCCGACGCATAAAGTGGTGCGGATATTTGCAGTAATGAAATTACTACGAGTCTGTCATGTGGCGGTTGCAGATTTGTGGGCAGGGGCAGAGGTGCAGCTCAAAGTATTGCTTTCGACGCTGGTGCAGAAGTCAGAGATCAACCTCACCGTTTTTTTATTGAATGGGGGAAGGTTAGAAAAAGAAGTCAGAGACCTTGGCATCCCTGTGAGAGTGTTCCCTGAAAGTCGGTGGGGAAGCGGTAAGATTTTCCTTGAATTGGTTCGTGAATTCAAGAAATCGAACATCCAGATTGTTCACACTCATAAGTACAAAGACACCATTCTGGCCGCACCGGCAGCCAAGTTGTGCGGCATCCCGTACGTCATCCGAACGGTGCATGGGCTCCGCGAACCCTTTAAAGGGCTCCAGTCTTTCAAAATGAATTGTTACGAAGCCATCGAACAAACCGTCCATCGATCTTATGTCGATTCCATCATCGGAGTGTCCTCGCAAATCGAGAGCAAATACAAATCCGAAGGGCAGGTTTCTCGGGTAGCCTGTATTCGAAACGGCATCGACCTCGAAGGGAAGTCGGTCCAGACCGATAGATGGCGCACACGCAAGGATTTGGGTGTAGATCCTGAGACTTGCTTAATCGGGACCATTGGCCGACTCACGCCGGTGAAAGGCATTCCCTATCTACTGGAGGCAGCAAGAATGCTCTTGTGCCAGGGCGTGAATGTGAAGGTGTTGGTAGTGGGGGAAGGCAGTATTCGGTCTGATCTCATGGCACAAACCCGAGACTTGGGGATCAGCAAGGACGTTGTGTTTTTGGGGCATCGAGAGGATACTGATGCGCTACTACAGGCATTGGACATTTTTGCACTTCCTTCCTTGAGCGAGGGGATTCCGATGGCCCTTCTTGAGGCCATGGCGGCTTCTCGATCTGTCGTAGCCAGTCGAGTGGGGGGGGTTCCTGAAATTGTTGAGGATGGGACTGAGGGGTTTCTGGTTGAGCCGATGGATGTGAATGGTCTCACAGAGAGATGCCTTCGGTTGATTCAGTCACCGGAGTTGGCACAAAAGATGGGGCAAGCGGCTAGAGCACGGGTTGAGCGGGACTTCTCTGCAGAGAATATGGCTGATCGAGTCGCCATGCTGTATCAAGAACTAATTGAATCGGGAAGTGGGAAATGAATGTGAGTCGCGCCGCCGATCGTTCATACAGCGGGGTTAGGCCCAGATCGGCAAGCAGCAACGCCACCAGTTTAGATGCCGTGAGGACCCTCGCTCCGCATGCAGAGTCGACTGCTTCTCCTCATCTGCTGCTTCTCGCAGTTATCTTGATGGGCCTGTGATACCCGCGCTCCGCCCTCTATTCAACTATGCAACACAAGTTTCTCAAGAACAATTTTGACTTAATCCGACTGTTCGCAGCGTTTCAGGTTGCACTCGTGCATGTGTTCCATATCATGGAGATAGAAACAGCCTGGCTTGGTAGTTTCATTCTGCATCTGTTTTATTTGTTTCCTGGTGTGCCCATCTTTTTCTTTATCAGCGGTTTTCTGATCAGTAGATCATATGAAAATAATTCCTGCTTAAAGGAGTTTTTCATCAATCGAGTATTGCGGTTGTACCCCGGTCTTATCGCGTGCGTCGCATTCTCGATCGCTTTAGTCATGGTAAGTGGATACCTTCAGGGCAAGGGAGTTCAATGGTTTGAGTTCGTGTTGCTCTTTCTCGCCAAAACAACCGTTTTTCAGTTCTACAATCCGGAATTTATGAGGGCCTATGGCGATGGGGTTCTCAATGGGAGTTTGTGGACAATCACTGTTGAGATGCAATTCTATCTCTTGATCCCAGGAGTGTTTTTTATTCTTTCCCGGAAACCTCCACAATGCACAGCGAATTGCGCGCTGGTGGTATTGGCGGTTCTGTTTTTTATTCTCAATAGGTTATACGCTGTATTGCCGGATATGATGGATAAGTCACTCATCACGAAACTGATAGGGATATCATTTTTCCCTTGGTTTTATATCTTTTTGCTGGGAGTGTTGGCGCAGAGGAATTTTGAGTTTTTCCACGCCTATTTGGCTGGGAAATTTTATCTTATGTTTCCCCTGTATCTTGTTTCCGCATACATGCTCTCAGATAGTGGGAACGCCTTCGGAAATAATAGTAATCCGCTAGTTGTAGCGTTGTTAATCTTGACTGTGTTCTCTTTCGCGTACTCGACGCCGGAATTGAGTAAGAAGGTGTTGAGGGGGAACGACATGTCGTACGGGATATACATTTATCACATGCCGGTCGTGAATCTCCTGTTATATTATGGGTTGTACCGGAAGACAGAATATGGGTTTGTGGCGTTAACTGCCTGTATCCTACTTGCCGCAATTTCATGGCTCGTGATTGAAAAACCAGCGTTGCGTCTAAAGAGGCATCCATTATTTACTGTAAGCGCGAGAACGCTATCTGACAGCCGGGTAGAATCCTCCGCTCTCACGAAGTAATGAGGGCGATGAGGATAGAACAGAAGATAATACGGGCGAGTGCCGACGCGTTGGAATCGGCGAAGCAACTGCTCCATGTGTCCAAGGCATGCCAACTGATGTCTTTCCGGAAACCAACGGCAACTCAACACTAGAGTAGACAGATGGGGCCAACGTCAAACCGCTGGAAGCTCTCCTTTTAAACTGTTTCCTTGATAGGGATTCCCTACCTTCGCATTGAAGGCTATTGCCGTGAACATGCTGATTTCCGACCCGCCAGGTTTCCAATCCTTCCCGTTTGTGTCAATTATTGTACCCGCTCGTAACGAAGCTGGCTACATCGAGAGGTGCCTAACAAGTCTCCAGCACCAGTCCTATCCGCGGCAGGAGTATGAGATCATTCTCGTTGATAACGGTTCAGTAGATGACACCATTGTGATCGGAAGACAATATGCAGATATCGTATTGAGCGTAGAGGGTGTCCATGTGTCTGCTGTCCGTAATTTTGGCGCAAAAAATGCGCGGGGCAGTATTTACGCTTTTATTGATGCCGATTGTGTTGCGGACGTCTCTTGGATTCAGAACGCAGTCAACCTGATCCAGGAGACTCTGTGTATTTGTGGATCAAGGTGTCGTGTGCCAGCCGATGGAACATGGGTGGAGCGGGCTTGGTTTGGTGCGATACCAAGAACGCGATATGAACCTGTGTACATCAACTCCGGAAACCTTGTAGTTCCGGCGTCTATTTTTAATTCTCTTAATGGGTTCAACGAAAAATTGGTGACGGGTGAGGACTACGAGTTTTGTCTTCGCGCTCGCAACCGTACTCGCATTATTTCTGACCCCGGTGTAGGGGTCGCGCATTATGGTTACCCCAAAACTCTACGCCAATTTGTTTCCCGAGAAGTCTGGCATGGTATCGGAGCATTTGGCACAATTCGACAGAAATTATTCGACAAACCTCTTTTAGGGACACTCGTGTTTCTCATCACAATCTGTCTTGGGGTGATTGGATTGATTGAGGGGAGTGGCCCTCTGCTTATCATCTCTTCCCTAGGAATGTTGGCATTGCTAGTGGTATCAGCGTTGTATAGAGAAGGCCTTTCAGCTGGATTCACGCGACTATTCCAATTGCTGGTATTGTACTTTCTCTATTATTCAGGGCGTGCGACTTCCATCTTCTTCATTCTCGGAAATAAACATTTTGTGAGAAGAAGATAATGCTGAGTTGTCATGATGTCCGTTGAAATTTTCCGAGAGGCTCCCTGGGTATTTCAGGCCGCCTTCTTTGTCGAGACGGAATAGGTTCACATTCGAGTTGGAACATGGCCACGACATCCTAAGACACATTCTGGAGATGGCTTGAGCTGCAGCCATGCATGGCATGCATTTGTATGTCAGCGTACGCCCAGGGGCGGAGCTGGTGGGGTGCTGTCACCGGCTGGCGCTCCGCCTGGCATCCCGATTTTTGTCGTCGAGATGACGGTATGATCGACCCACCAGTAGCCAGTTTGTGGGATCGTCCCGCCACCGCCGCCCCATTCCCCCGAGTGCTGGATATAGCGAAATCCTACCGTGTCGCCAGCGGCGCGGAATGGAATGTTGGAATAGCTCAGGTACAACGCGTTGTCGATCCACACCTGGATGATTCCGTCAGATACGCCGGGAGTATTGGCTTTGACACGCATCTCGTACCAATGCCACTCGTTGAGGTGCACAAGATGATTCCATGAGCCAAGATTCTGAAAATAATTCTTGGTCCCAGGACCCCAGCAAATCTGTGGGATTCCCGCAAATGTGTTACCGCTATATCCAAATGCTATATTCCTACAGGTGGAAATACCCCCGAGATAGAACAAGTTGATTTTGTGCCCATTGGGGTGGAAGGTAAACGGATTACTATAGCGCATCCAGGCCCCGATATAGACCTCTGTAGGGTCGCCAGGCACTATATACTCTGCGCGTCCCGCGCTAAAACTGGTGCTGTACGTCCCGGCAGGGTACGTGAATTTCAGCGCACACCCGCCAGACGGACTTGGAGGAACAGCGCAATCAACAACAGTCCCACTATAGGTCCACACTGTACCCGGCTTTGATTCCCATTCGACCGTCGTCAAGACTGCCGCCTGTGCAACATTTGCCAGCGTGAGGAAACCAAGGGCGATCAGCAGCGTACTTGTGAGCTTCATAGATTCTCCTAGTGTAGTGTAAATCGAAGCCAGGCCGCCCTGGTTACTCATTGACCTCAGTTATGAGAAACAGCGCATTGACATGCTGCAGTCTCCTCAAGTGATTCAGCTGAGAGAGCAAGTTCGGTGCCTACGATTGAGAAAGGAACAGTGAGACGAAGCAGCAGACTGGACGCGTCATTCTTGGCATTTTCTTTATTTTTAACCGCGTGGGTTTGCAGAAGATGAAGGGAAAATCCTACATTATCGATACCACCGGCGCGGGCGATTTGCAACTGCAGATAGATCCTGTCGAGGCCTTGACCGTGCTGTCGTGGAGACGCTCCGTCTTGGCCACTGCCGTGGTGGTTATCTCGCGGCAGAGCGTGCTCACGTGTATCGCGAAGCGCTGAGTGAAGCGTGTATTCGTCGCCAGCCAGGCGCTCTACGAACACACTACGGCACCGACAGGCAGTGGATACGAAGCCGCTCGAACTTGATATAGATCTGGAACCCGCCAGCCGAAAGGTCGCGGGCACGGCGAGCAGATCGCCATTGTTTTCCGCGCCGTACCACCAGAACTCTGACGTAACGCTCCCCGAAGACGCCGAGGAGCCGGGAGGCGGCTACGAAGCCCGGCAGCGAGAAGCGGGCACCCAGTGAAGTAGGGGAGCATGCGGTGACTCTGCACCAGTTTCAAGCGGAGGAGAACACGAGGAACGCTGTCTCAGGCAAGGCGTTCAGCAGGACCGGACCACAGAATGATCCACTGGAAGGTGGAAAGATCCATGAAAAGTACGCTAATCAACGGTCACTTAAACTTAAAGCCTACGGGTACAGTTGGTGCATCTGAATCTGTTGAAGCGATAGGGCCCCCCGGCCTCCCAATCCGTGTCGTTGACAGGACGGTATGATCGACCCACCAATACTGGTTCTGGTTAACGACTGATCCGCCGCCACCATACTCCGCTGTGTGTTGCATGGCCCCGTAACCTGCCGAATCGCCTACATCTCGAAGTCGCACATCGAAGTATTGCAGATGCAACACGTCATCAATCCACATTTCCGCAATTCCGTCAGCACCTCCGGGTGTATTCAACTTGACCCGCATTTCGTACCAATGCCACTCGTTGAGGTGGGCGGTTGGGCTCCAGGACGACTTGTTGGCAAAATTATTGTAAGTCCCTCCACCCCAGCAGATCTGCGGAGTTATAGAGTACCTCTCCCCGCCGAAGCCGAACGCGAGGTTTCGACAGCTCGCAGTACCCGGAGCACCGAGAATAAAAAAATTCACTTTCTGGCCGTTCGGATGGAACTGGAACGGATTGCTGTACCGCATCCAGGCGCCGATGTAGAGATCGGTCGGTTGCCCAGTAAACGCATACTCCGCCCTTCCCCCCCCGAAACTCGTGCTGTAGGTCCCGGCGGGATATTCAAACCGTAGGGCGCAACCTCCAGCTGGACTTGGCGGCACCACACAATCAATGTTCGGCCTGCCAGAGGTATACGACCACGGCGCACCTGGCTTTGATTCCCATTCGACTGTCGTAATGACTGCCGCCTGTGCAACATTCACGAACGTAAGGAAGCCAAGGACGATCAGCAGCGTATTTGCGAGCTTCATAGATTCTCCTAGTGTAGATCGAAGCCGCACGACTCGACGGTCGAGGCATACTGCCAGATGGTGAAGTCGTCCGGGATCGTGTCAACTATCACGGCATCAGAATACATCTACAGACCTGCACGGCACCAAACTTGATTAACATGGACTCTGTTGGTAATGCGTCACAGCTGCTACAAATTTCATCCGTATTTATCAAATCAAGAACACTCTCCAATTTAGACACATACAAAGGCACATTAATATTCATAAGAAATGCTCTTGCTGATCAGCCGGGAGTTTTTGTACCACCTACATTAATAAATACTCTTGCTGATTTCATTCGAACGGGGGCTTTCGTTTCCCGCTGAGTCATAGGCGGTGATGACGAAAAAATATGTCGTTCCCACTTGTAGCCCCGTTGCAATGTAGGTTGTGACGTTTCCTGTGAGCGTTGCGATCGGTGCCCCGTAGCCACCGGAAGTCGTTGCGCGGTAGAGTTTGTACCCGCTCAAATCGCTTTCCTGGTTGGCATTCCATGTCAACGTAACAGATGAAGTTGCCGGGGCATTGACCGTCAATGTGACGGCGACCGTCTTTGAAGAGCCGCCGGCTGGGCTGACTATGAGAGTGCCGGTATGCGTTCCAACGGTGAGTCCCGCTGTATTCACGCTTGCCGCTAACGTGCTGCTGCCGCTTCCCGATGCAGAGCTTACTGCCAACCACGAGGCATTATCGCTCACAGTCCAGTTTACTGTCCCACCCGTGGTTGTCAAAGAAATATTCTGATTTACCGGGTTTGCGGCTCCCTGTGTCGCTGCATAGCTGAGACTCGATGGACTTACATTGATGGTTGTCGTTGCTGTGGTGGCGCCGGGAGTCACGGTGAAGGTGACGGGGACGGTGACCGAGGAGGCCCCAGTCGCGCTTATCGTAATCATGCCGTTGTAGGTGCCGGCGGTCAGGAACCCGGTAGTGACATTGATCGTGGTTCCTCCGTTTCCGGTTCCCGAGATGGGAGAGGGGGAGATCCAGGATGAGTTGCCCGTTACCGACCAGGTGAGAGTGCCACCCCCTCGGTTCGTGATGGATAGGGGCTGTGCGGCAGGATTGCCGGTTCCCTGTTGGACCGTAAAGGACAGACTCGTCGGGCTCACACCGATGGCCGGGGGCACTGGTGCGGGGGTGACGGTGAAGGAGACGGGGATCGTGACGGAGGTAACCCCGGTGCCGCCGGTGAGAGTGACCGTACCGCTATGGGTACCGACGGCGAGCGAGCCCGTGGCTGCACTCAACGTGATCGTATTATTACCGGTGCCGGAGGTCGAGCTGAGCGACAACCAGGCGGCATTGTCACTGGCACTCCAGCTCAATGTCCCGCCGCCGGTGTTGCTGATGCTGAGTGTTTGTGCGGCGGGGTTCGAACCCCCCTGGGTGGCTGCAAAGGAGAGCGCAGGGGGACTCATGCCGATGGCGGGGGGCACTGGCGCGGCGGTGATGGTGAAGGAGACGGGGATGGAGACCGGAGAGGCTCCCGTAGCTGTGAGGGTGATCGTCGTGGTCTGAGTACCGACTGAGAGACCGGCAGTGGCCGCAGTTAGTGTGATGGGGCTGTTGCCGGTACCGCCGGTCGTTGAGAGTGTCAGCCAGGTGGCAGGTTCGCTGGCGGTCCATGTGAGGGTCCCGCCGCCGGTGTTGCTGAGGCTGAGGGTTTGCGCGGCGGGGTTGCTGCTGCCCTGAATCGCGGTGAACGCGAGGCTCGTGGGACTGGTGCCGATGGCGGGCGGGACCGGGGCCGCCGTGACGGTGAAGGAGACGGGGATCGTGACGGGAGTAACCCCCGTGCCTCCGCTAAGGGTGACTGTGCCGGTATGGTTGCCTGTGGCTAAGGAGCCGGTGGTGGCTTGCAAGGTCACCGTGCCATTCCCCGTACCGGTGCCTGCGCTGAGAGCCAACCAGCCCGCATTCTCGCTCGCGCTCCAGATCAAGGTACCGCCGCCGGTGTTGTGGATACTGAGGGTTTGCGCGGCGGGGTTGTTGCCGCCTTGAATTGCCGTGAAGGCGATGATCGTTGGGCTCACGCCGATGGCCGGAGGCACCGGTACAGCCGCGACGGTAAAGGAGACGGGGACCGTGATGGGAGTAACCCCCGCGCCTCCGCTAAGGGTGACCGTGCCGCTATGGGTGCCCACGGTCAGGGAGCCGGTCGCCACACTCACGGTTATGCTGCCGTTGCCGGTACCAGAGGCTGAACTGAGCCCTAACCACGGCGTGCTTTCACTGGCACTCCAGCTCAATGTCCCGCCGCCGGTATTGCTGAGGCTGAGGGTTTGCGCGGCGGGGTTGCTGCCGCCCTGGGTTGCTGTGAACGCGAGGCTCGTGGGACTGGCGCTGATGGCCGGTGGCACGGGGGCCGCCGTGACGGTGAAGGAGACGGGGATCGTGACGGGGGTTGCGCCGGATGCGCTGAGAGTAATGGTCTCACTATAGCTGCCTGGGGCCAATGCGCCGGCCACCACATTGGCTGTGACCACACCGGTGCCCGTGCCAGAGGTTGGACTGAGGGACAACCATGCTGCGCTCTCACTGGCTGTCCAGTTCAATGTATCGTGACCGGTATTATTGATGGTCAGGATCTGGGCCGCAGGGCTGCTTCCCCCCTGTT
>ERZ1292630.2335-Hain-H41-02um-R3-2335-length-17683-cov-5_pt1 | contig 17683 bp, 8 predicted proteins | sample MGYA00564408_ERZ1292630 | MGnify/ENA primary metagenome ERZ1292630 (study PRJEB36523, sample SAMEA6512641) | groundwater metagenome | collected 2019-01-08 | study: AquaDiva: Metagenomics assemblies of 32 groundwater samples
ATACCTTTCTGGATTCAGTCATGGGATAACGAAAATAAAACCGCTCTCATCTGGGTAAAACTCCCTGAGTTAATCTACCAGCAATCAAAATTACTTTATCTCTACTACGGTTCCGGTCAACCGAAAAATATGAGTTCTTATGACTCAACCATGCAGAAATTAACTGCGGATGAGTCCACCAGGGGATTATGGCATTTTGACGAATCCGGCAAAAAAATAAAGGACACCGGCAAATCTAAAAACCATTCGCATTTTTATAGGGCGGTTAGAACCAAACAAGACGGCGGTCAATGGACTAATCTGAGTAATATTCATTTTGCTGACGGTAACGCCTTAGAATTCAATGGAGAGGACCATTATGTAGAAATACCATCGTCTGGTAGTCTTAATCTGACCGGTCAGACGGAATTATCCCTTGAGGCCTGGATTTACCCGAAAAAATACGTGCCGCACGGAACGGTGCTGGCAAAACGGGGGCAATATTATCTTCAGGTGCACCAGGACGGCCGGATCGCCTGTTACCTGGGCGGCCCCAAACCGGAAAATTATTACTATTCGCAAAAGACCGTTCCTCTAAACCAGTGGTCTTTTATCACCGTTACTTATAACGGCAAGGAATTAAAATTTTATATTAATGGACAACTGGACCAAACCATTTCGCTCACCGGCAAAATTACTTCTTTTATTGATAAAATTAAAGGGATTGATTACCAAAATCATCCGCTTAGGATCGGCGATGATGCCACCGGCCGGAAGCGTTACTGGCCCGGATTGATTGATGAAGTGAGAATCTTGAACCGCACTTTACCGGATGAAGAAATAAAATGCGATTATGAACGAAGAAAATTCGCCCCGGCCAAAATAACGGTCTGGACCGGCCAGGAAGAAAGAAAAAAATAGAATTTATATTCGTGTTGATTTAAGTGTTTTTATTCGTGCTAATCAGTGCTTTATTATGGAAAAAGAAATAAATTTATTTTTAAATTATCTAGAAGTGGAATGCGGTTTAAGCCGGAACACGATTGATGCCTACCGGCGCGATTTGAAAAAATTCGCCGGTTTCCTTAAGAAACAGGGTGGCGAAGATTTATCACAGGTCGGTCCGGAAGACATCCAAAACTTTTTAGCCGCTAATAAAAACGCCGGCCGGGCGGATAATTCGCTCGCCCGCTACCTCGTTTCCATTAAAATACTTTTCCGGTACCTGATTGCGGAAGGAATCCTGAAAACTAAAAAAGACCCTTCGGCCTTCCAGGAATATCCCCGACTCTGGAAACGCCTACCGCACGTTTTGAATTATGAGGATATTGAAAAACTCCTTTCGGCCCCGGATTTAGCCAAACCATTGGGTTGCCGGAATAAAGCGATCCTGGAAGTGCTTTACGCCACCGGCGCCCGGGTATCTGAAGTAGTCAACCTTCGTTTACCTGATGTGAATTTAGAGTTTGGCTATCTGAAATGTTTTGGCAAGGGTAATAAAGAACGAATTGTCCCGCTCGGCGAAGAAGCCGTCCATTCGATCAAAAAATACCTGGCTGACGTTAGACCTTTCTTGGCTTCTAACTTGTCCCGCCAGAGGCGGGGCTTGTCCCGATTCCATCGGAAAAAACAAAATACTTCGTTACTGTTTCTGAACCGGTTGGGTCAGGGGCTGCGCCGGGAAACTATCTGGAAAATGCTTAACCACTCCGCCCACCGGGCCGGTTTAAAAGGCCGGATTCATCCCCATCTCCTGCGCCATTCCTTCGCCACTCACCTGTTGGAACACGGCGCCGATTTAAGATACGTCCAGGAAATGCTAGGGCACGCCAGCGTCTCCACTACCCAGATTTACACCCACGTGGATAAAGAACGATTAAAATCCATTCATAAAAAATTCCACCCCAGAGCATAAAAATCAGACGGACCCTGATAGTTAGAACTAATATCTTGATAAACTCCCCGTTATTTATATAATAATAAAAGAAAATGATACCTGATTAATGTATCAATCTTGTCTTAAGGGGATAATGCTATGAGTTTATTTGGAAGAATTGGAATAATAAATATTATCGTCTTTGCCCTGATTGTATTGGTGACCGTTGGTTTTATTTTGCTTCATAAAACCGAGGTTGAAACGCCCGAAAAAGTCACCGAACAGCTGGCCAGGAAAGTATTAAAAGAAAAATCAGAAATTCTTATTGAACAACTTCAGCAAGCCTTTAAGGAACAAAATACCAAACAGGTCTCATCCCTGATACGGGATACTAGCCGGGAAGGACCCGCGGCCATTCCATTTCTAATGTCTTCCTTCAAAGAAAGCAATCAACCGGAGTTTCAGATGATAATTGTTAAAACAATGGGTACGATTCCCCACCAAACGACCGTTGAGGCATTAAAAAAATTGTATTCAGAATATATTAATGAACAGTCCAATTCTGATGTTCGGAAAGAAATGATTTTAGCGCTGTCTCGAATAGATGGCCGGAATAATTTTGAGACGTTTGTAACTTATTTAAAAGAAGAAAAGCATCCACCACTCAGGAAAGTTCTCTGTGATTGCCTGGTCGCAACGGGTGATATTCCAAAAATAGATTCCGTTATAAAAGCCAATCAAGATAATCAGTCGCTTATCCAGGACCTTACGGCGGTAAAAAATACGTTGGCGAAGAAAGAAACGGAAAGAGATGAAACAGTTGAAATTAAGCAACTGGATTTATCCGCCCCAGAAGGCATTGATAAATTAGAAAATATTTTAAAAAGCGACCGGCCATTGGGGTTAAGATTACTGGCGTTACAAAAACTTGAAAAAGCTAATTCAGCCGAAGCGGTAAAAGTTCTTATGGCGTATCTAGAAAGTTTTCAAGGAACTAACGATAATGATAAGATTGTTAAATTAAATGTCCTCGTAACTTTAACCAGGCTGAGGATTAATGAAGCAAGGTTATTGGTTAAGAAATTGCTTAAGAATGAAGATGGAGAAATACGCCGTCAGACTGTGGAATTTTTAGGTGGTTTTGGCGATGAAGCCAGCATTCCCTTACTGAATCAAGTCGTTTCAAACGACCTCTCCTCTGAAGTGCAACAGAAAGCAAGGCAATCAATTCAAAAAATCAAGGAAAGAAATAAGTGAGTATGAGATTGCTTCTCGCCAAAAGCCATTCTTTCGCCTCAGATTCCTCAAAGTGTGCGAAGAACGAGACAAAGAAAAGCGGGGTGACCAAGGAGCGGAACGAGGGGTTCGCACCTCAATCGACCCACAACACTACGTCATAGGGTGTAATGAGACCTTTTTTATATTCGTTTTTAAGTAACTCTGGCGGGGTGGTCAACGTATTACTTAACAAGAACAACCCGGACAGGTAATTTTTATCTTGCCGCCCAGTTCGGCTAAAATAGGAATGACATCCTGAATAAACAATATCCGGGTCGTTAAAGTAGTTGGTGTGCCGCCGGTCGGCGGCGCCGGAATCGTAGCCGTAAAAATCTTGGTACCGGGCTGGTAAGATTTGAGTCCCACGCTCGCAACCCCATTTACATCGGTGGTAAGAGAATTAAAGGCCGGTTCAAAAATCGCCCCGTCAAGCGAGGTGGAATAAAATGCCCCTGGTGTGTAAATAAATTTGAATAAAGGAGCGGGGCTATTTATTCCACTTTTTTTATCATCTGGCCAGTTTCGGGATCAACCGGAATGCCTTTCTTCTTGGTCTTTTCGTTAATTATAAGGAATGTTCGATGCGAATTCCAATAAAGGTAATCCTTATTCTCATCCCACCATTGTTGGCAAAGGTCAGTAAGTTCTTTTCGCTTATCAGCCCAGAGAAAGGTATCGGTTACGATTATCTTATCTTTTGACTGCTTGGCCTGATAAGCCAGAAAATCTGTGTTAGTTATGGTTTCAAAAAGGGAAAAATAATGGGGGTAATAACTATTATTAATATCTTTAAGTTCAGAAAGAAGATAAGGTAAAACAGGTTTCCCCATCCTTCGCAAGATACCCCAGATATTTTGGGCGTAGATCTCGGAAATTTTCTGGGAAGAGAAGTCTTCAATCAATGGTTGAATGGCGGGTTCACCGATTTCCAAAAATATTTTGGTAATTTCTTCTACTTCACCAGATGTTTTGGCTAATTGAAGCCTGGCTATTGCTTCTTCAGTTTTTTCTTTAAGAGCAATTTCTTTGTCAGCCCTGGCATAATATTCATCTTTGATCGCCGGGATGCGAAAATAAGCCTCTAATGGTTCTGCCGGGGTTTCGCGAACAAACTTCTTTACGTCAAACCGATAACAAGGTTGAAGATATTCATATCTCAAATCTTCAGCGCAATAAACAATGTCTCTAAAAAACGCTTCGCCTCCTACCAATTGGCGTGGTAAGCAGTCACTATACCCAATGTATTTAGTCTCTTCTGCATCTTTCCATGCTTCTAATAAGTTCTTAGTGGGATATTTTTTATATTTCTTGAAATTCATCCATCTTTTAGACACTTCTCCAATTATTCCGTCAGCAAGTATTTCTACCCATATGTCTAATGTGTTGCCGGCAGCAGAATATCCGTCAACAGAAGGAATATAGTAGAAGGTATAAGAAGTAACAATTGTTATTGGTTTCTCATTTTCGGGGAGTGTTGTTGAAGTCCCTTCCCCAATCACGGCGTCTTTTATTTGTCCATCTGGCCATAAACCGTGCGACTTTATAAATTCATCTGCAACTTGTCTCGCTTTTTCCTTAGTTACTAATATTCCTTTGCGTTCAAATTTTCGACGTAAATCATCGTTAAGAGAATAAGTAAATCTACCTTCTAGGTACGAACCCTCATTCTTGCCATAAACCCGTAATAGATAATCCCCATGTTTAAATAAGATAGTTAGATAATCTTTCCCATCTGCTACATTTACGGCTTCTGAATCCATTTCAAAGTTTTCCTTGGCAATCTTTTTGGCTTCCTCTAAGGTAATACCCTTATAATCTACTTTATAGACCCATAGATATTGAGGGACTTCCGGCAACCCCCCTTTTAATACAAATTTATAATCTTTCAAGGAAAATAAATTAAACTTTTGACGATAGGTTATTTCCTCTGTCTCACTTGCCTCGGCATATTTTATTCTGGGAATCTGGTCATTCAAAGCGGTTAAGGACATTTTTTCTGATAAATCCCTTCCTAAGGAAGTCGGTAGGATTTGTTTTTGCTTGCCATTTATACACGAACAGCATCCTAACAAACAAATTATTAATACTCTTAAATATTTTTTTGCCATTATTCTATTTTTGGGGGATAATTTTTATTTCTAATTTGTATTGATTTTTATCTGTTTCAGTTCTCTTGTACTCGCCCTCATAGTCAGGTGATAAAAGATTACCATCTCCCGGTAATTTATCATCAAGCCCCGATTCTATCGGGGCAAGGGGCCTTTTTCTAACTTAACCAGCCTGTTCTATTAATGGGGGACAGTATAAATGTACTACTCCTGTTTTTAAGGAACGGTAATTTCAAACACAAAATCATCAAAGGTTACGGTTACGTTAGGAATCGGCGTCTGGGAGATTTTCCCTTGCTCCTTCTATCGCTGATTTTTCTTTGGTTCTTAAGAAAATATCTTCTTCGCTCAGGGCCTTATTTTCTTCCCACCAATTCTTCCATTTATTAATAGATTCTTCTGTGGAAGATTTCGGCGCATATCCAAAATCTTCCCCGGCGATCTGTTTTAATTTATCGATGGCACCTTCACGAGTATTCAGATCGCTACTTTTAAAGTCCTCAAGATACCATTCAATCCTTTTTTTCTCTTTATTTTGCTCCCACCAATCTTGCCATTTATTAATAAGCCGTTGCTTTTCTTCAGGAGGTAGTATCGTAGACCAGATAATACCATTATTATCCTTTACCTGGTAAGCATCATAAGAGAATTTTTTATTCGTGATATGGGATAAGATTGTTAAAATCCAACCATCATCAACTATTTTAAAAGATGGGTATATTCTTTTATCTCGAAGATACTCGATCGCATACGGCACCACAGGTTTTCCATATCTGAAAAGTATATTGTAACCGATCGTTTTTAGATTTTGTCCTCTGTGGTAACACTCGTGTTCTTCAAACCAAGTCAGTATGCCGGGAATAGCCCCATCTTCAAATTTAATAAGTTCATCAGAGATTGCTTCTTCTTTGTCAACAAACTCTTCATCATTAAATCTATCAAGTATCTCCATAATCCTTTCTTCTATAGTCATAATTTTATATTTATTTACTTCCCACCAATGAATCCATTTTGTAGTAGATTGTCCATTCTCTTTGGGTAGAAATTTAGGATCATAGTCAAATGTTTGATTCGTCATTTTTTTTAATTTCGTGATGGCGACTTCTCGTTGTTTCTCGTTTTCTGAAAGAAGGTCTCTAATGCACCACGCTATCGGCGAACGGCTTTTATTGTCTTTCCACCACTGGATCCATTGTTGAACAATTTTCGTCTTTTCTTCATCTGAGAGAATAATACCAATTTTTTTCTGCTGGGAAAATACACTCTCCCCCTGATAATTAAATGAGGTGTTCGTAATCCATTCTAATAAAGTCAAATATAATAAATCGCCTCTCCCAATAGAATCTGTTTTTCTTTCCTTAAGGTATTCTATTAAATATGGCACTGCTCCTTTTTCAATCTTTTTTATCACCTGGGATGCATTCTCTACCCCTATCTTGCTGGAATAATCTAATGTATCTAGAAGAAGAGGAATGACCTTTTCCCCTTTTTCAACAATAACTAAGACCTCATTTTCTGTCAATTCTCTGTTATTAATGATAGAAAGAAAATCTTTTAGTTTTTCTTGCTTCGTATTCTCTTTTTGATGTATCTGTTGTTTATGTGTCTTATTTTTCTGGTTTAATGGCTGATTATTCATGCAGCCAAAAACATTAATAAGCCCTAACGCAAAAAAAATAGCACTAAACGGTTGAATTAGTTTATTCATATCGCCATCTCCTTATTCAAAAGCTTTTGAGGTAACTGTATCAACCCAGGCGTGAACCACAAACCAGCCCCAAAATGGAAACCATCTATTATCCCATGGTACCGATGTATATTCTGATCCTACTAAAAGAATTAAAGCATCTTTTTGAAGTTTATCTCCGACTAATTTATAGTTTTCAGGGTCTAGCCCGAACTTTTGAGAGAAAGTGGGATCCATAGTTATTAAATGGAAAAATAATAAGGTCCCGGCATTACTTGTCGGTAGATTCAGTATTCATTTTTCAGTGCCTGACCCTATTTTCCCTCCTTGCTATTTGGTTTCAATGGTTCCAAATAATAAGAATCTTTAATCGCTGAAACTGTAACGCCACATTCTAATTTACCCTCCGGATCCGCTTTCTCTATCCTAAAATCATAACAAGGTTGAAGATACTCAAATCTAAAATCTTCCGCATCGTAACTAACACGTGAGAAAAACATTTCTCCGCCAATTAACTGACGAGGGAGCCAACTACTATATCCGGGGTATTCATAAGCATCCTGGAAGGCTTCTAAGATGGTTTTAGTCGGGTATTTTTTATACTTTTTAAAATTCATCCACCTCTTAGAAACTTCACTAATTACTCCATCAGCCATAATTCCTACTCGTAAATCTAAGGTATTCCCAATCGCAGAATAACCCTCGTCAACTGAGGCAATATAGTATACGGTATAAGAGGTGGTCCAGGTTATGGGTTTTCCATTATCGGCGGGGAAGGTTGTATTAGTTCCTTCGCCTATTACGGCCCCTTTTATTTGTCCCTCAGGATATAAGCCGTGAGATTTTAGAAACTTATCGGCAATCTGCCTTGCTTCTTCTTGGCTTACTGAGATTCCCTTGTCTTCCAATTTCTGGCATACCTCACTTTTTAGAGCATAAGTAAATCTTCCCTCGCCACCGGCCCCTTCGTGTTTCATATAGACCCATAGTCTATAATCGCTGTCTTCAAAATAAACAGTTGAATTATTTGATTCTCTTAACCAGAAACGTTCAGGATTCATACCAAAGGTTTCTTGAGCAATCTTTTTGGCCTCTTCTAAAGTAAAACCTTTGTAATCTACTTTATACACCCAGAGATATTCAGGGACCTTTGGTAATTCTCCTTTTAAGGTTAATTTATAATCTTTTAGAGTAAATAAATTAAATGCCCGCCGATAAGCCGTCTCTTCTCCATCTTCATCTTGCGCCGCGTTAAATATCATACGCGGGAGTTTGTCATTCAATGTGGCAAACGATGCCTGTTCTGGAGATACGGCTTCAGAAGAAACGGCCAAACCTTGGTCGCTTCGTTGCGCGGGCTGAAAGCAACCTTGTGCCATCAGAAAAATTATTAATAATCCTAAACATCCGTTTCTTATCATTTTTTATTTTGGTGAAACCTTTTTTGTCGGGAATTCATATTCATTCTTATCTATCTCGGTTATTTTATAATCTCCTTCGCAGTCAGGAGATAAAATATTATCATCCCCGGGCAACTTGTCAGACATTGCAGATTTTAATCCAAATGTTCCCGGTAGTGTTTCTATGCCTCTAGTCCTCCACTCATTTGCTTGCCATTCCCATGCGTCTTCAAACGTTTGATTACTCGGCACGCCAAATTGTGTGTTTCCTTTACCCAGTCGTTCACCAAACCTTTTACCTGTTAAAAGACCAAACAAATAAAAATATTACTATTTTTCGTTACTTAATTTCGTTGGTTCCAAATAATAAGAATCTTTAATGGCCGGAATCAAAATCCCATCATTTAGCATGTCTTTTTTTGTTATGTCAAATCTATAACAAGGCTGAAGGTATTCATATTTAAAGTCTTCTGAGTAATAGCAGATTTGATAGAAAGATATTGTTGCACCCCCCACCAACCCCGGCACTCGTGGTGCCCACCAATTAGTATTGCTTATATCATCTTGAACAGATTCAAAAGCTTCTAACAAGGTTTTAGTCGGGTATTTTTTATATTTCTTGAAATTCATCCATCTTTTAGAAACTTCTCCAATTATTCCATCAGCAAGTATTTTTACCCGTATATCTAATGTATTACCTATACCAGAATAGTCGTCAACCGAGGCAGTGTAGTAAATAGTATAGCCGTTGATTACCGTATTGGGATTGCCATCCCCCCATTCCCCGGGATAAGTGATGGTTGTCGACTCTCCAATTACACAACCCTTTATTTGATTTTCAGGCCATAATTTATGTGCCTTTAGGAAATTATCAGCAATCTGTTTCGCTTCTTCTTTAGTTACTGAGATTCCCTTATCTTCTATTTTTTGAGATATTTCTTCCTTGAGAGCATAAGTAAATCTGCCTTCTCCTCCGGCGCCTTCATGCCTACAATAAATCGTTAGCCCATAATCACCGTCTTCAAAATAATAAGTTGGCCTATCACTATTTTCGTCTGCTAATCCCCATGGTTTAGCGTTCATCCCAAAGGTTTCTTTGGCGATTTTTTGCGCCTCTTCCAAAGAAAATCCTTTGTAATCCACTTTGTATGCCCATAAATATTTAGGCACCTCCGGGAATTCCCCTTTCAGGACAAATTTATAATCTTTGAGACCAGATAAATTATATAATTTATAAGGCGCATAATCATTTTCACGACCTTTTTTTAAATACTCGTTAAATTTTATCCTCGGAAGTTTATCATTTAATGATGCTATTAACTCCTCTTCAGGTGTCTTTATTACTTCTGGAGTAATAAAACCATCTTGGGTTTGTAGACATCCACCTATGAAAGCTAAAATTACTATCAAACAAAAATGGTTTTTCATTATCATCTAGGAGGAATAGGCGTTGGTTTTAATTGATAGGTGTTTTTATCTGTATCGGTTTTCTTGTATTCGCCTTCATAATCGGGCGACAAAATATTACCGTTACCTGGTAATTTATCCGATAATGCAGATTCTAATCCAAACGTTGTACAGATTCTTTCTTGTGTAGCATCCTTAAAATCATTGGCTTGACGCATCCATGCCTTCTGGAATGTTAAAGGAACACCCTCCAATGTCCCTGTCAGGTATCCACCAAATTGTGCACCAGCCTTTGGTTCTACTAACATAGTAGTCCGATAGCCGAGAAGTAAATGAGCTCCGCCTTTAACGGCATTTTTTAAGTTTTCGGGAGTGGTGGTCAGCATATTACAGGTATAAAACACGAGCCAATCAGCATCGTTTTCACCAAAACTCATTTCTTCTATCTTAGCCGATGTTTTATCAATAAATACAATATGTGCGCCAGGGCCATGGCCTGAAAATATTGCTATATCTACAGCATCGGCCCAGTCTTTATCAGTTACGGCCTTCCAATGTTCTGCCTTTGCTCGGTTATCACCATTCATAAAATTAACCGTCCAATTCGGCCGCGCCTTTAAAATTTCATCTCGTAATCCTTCGCAAAAATCTTTTGGTCTTTCAAGAGGCCCATAAAAATCAGCCGGGTAATTTAACTGATATTCAGCCCCGAATTCTCCTCGGTCCACCATAATACTATTGGCAATCATGAATTTTTCGTCTGTTCCTAAGACGATAAGCTCTTCGTCTTCAATCTTTAAATAGAGATTATTCCCGGCTTCTTTTTCCTCGTCAGAAAGAATCACGACCGGAACCGACCTGAAAATACCGGTGTTTGCTCCGGTCTCTCTGATTCTAACCGTAAATACCTGTCCCCATTTATTCTTCGTGGAAATAGATGTTTTTAGTTTCATAACATATTCTTCTGCTTCATTCTTTTTCTGATTCGCCTTAGCACTGGTCAGCTGGAGATAAATCTGATCACCCTTACCGAACGCATGTCTGGGAGACCTTAATTGTTTCTTGAGATTATCTCTCGGATAGTCCGTTATTTCTAGGAGGTAGGCACTATCTCTAAAGAATTTAATCACACCGGGAATGCCAACCTCACGATAGATATTTTCATATTTAATCGTTACTTTCGGAGTCTCCTTTTTTACGGGCGAACATCCCTGAATAAATAGCAAAAAGTTCAGGGTCTCTTCATCCAGGACACCCTCGTATAAAAGAATCGGTCTTGAAATTAAAGGACTGCCGGCCGTTAGCGGCAAATCTGCTTGAGCCAGAATTTCTTCTGTTTCTGTAATATTGTAAATATCAAAGAAATTGGCAACGGGCTGAACGGTATTTATTCTTATTCTAAACTGGCTCTCTTCAGAGATATAGGGCAATTCTGTTTTGATGGTGGGGAATGGCCCGGCCGAAACTAACGGCATCGGCGGCAGTGGATTATAGGGGGTGGGCGGGTCTGGTTCTACGTCAGTTGGTTCAACGGGCAACCCTGGTTCCGTGATCGTTTCCTCGGTGACTTCAACCGGATAATCTATTTCTACTAGCGGTTTACTGTTATTCTTAATGGCGGTAAGAGTTTCAGCATTCATTACTAAAGAAAAGTCAACGATCTCATAAATAGGCTTATTCTTAAAGTCTAAAATAACATCGTTTTTCTTATTTAACTTTGCTCTGACTGTTTCTATCGCATATACGAAATCTGCTCCTATTATCTGTAGTTGCGACGGGGGATTGTATTTTAGGTTAATCAAATCTGAATCAGCAAGAGGATAAACAGATTTTACAGAAACTAAACTTCTTGTTCTGTCTAATCCTAATGGTTTAAACTTATTGTTTCTTAAAATTCCAGAGATGTCTTTATCAGAAATTCTTTCCTTAAAAAATATTCTCAACCAATCAGCCACCACAAAAATTCCTTCTTGTTCTCCGATTTCGTTGGTTATAGACAGAGGAATTATTTTATCGTAACGACTGAAATTTTCTTGTGCTCTATCGCCCTGACGAATAATTTCACCTTCTGTTCCTTTTTCGTCCTCCGTATAATTCAACATTTCCGCACTGGCAATCAAATACCCCCCGTAAAATGCATTTTCATAATGACTGTCTTCAGCCCACCAGACCTTGATGCGGTTTGTGCCGACCTTAAATGGACTTGTTTCTGGCGATGGTTTCCAAATAAGTAAATTGTCTTTAATCGCAAATTCATTGGTTGGGCGGTCTTTTATCCTGATATATCTTTCTTTCCAGTCAAGGGGCCGGTCTGTTGAGGTTTCATCAGATCCATCATCTAAAGAAATGGCCAGGTCCTCTGGATTAAACAGCCCACCGACCTGATAACTCTTAGAAAACTTTAAAGCAACCTCTGGGTTCAAACCTTTGATAATCGCATAGTTCGCCGGTCGGAAGCCTTCTATAAATTGCAGATACAGCACGTCTTCAAAATATTTCAGCGTCCCGTTAACGGCCCAATAACCGGTCACGGTTACCACCTTCATCTCCGCAATCGTCGTGCTTAAATACCCTTTGGTCATTCCATTCGCATCAGTGGAGACCGGCTGGATAATCGTATTACCCTGGCCGCCGGTTTCCAAGGTAACGCCTACCCCAGATTTGGGATTACCGGATTCATCCTTAACGGTAATGCTTATTTCCGATTGGTTCACCCCGTCCGCCGGTAACGTGTCGGCAACCCGAATGCTATACCAACCGCCGTCAAGGGTCTCGCCTTCAACCGCCGCCTCAGTCGGTGTTTCCTTGATTTCTATCTCAACACCTTCCACATCCAAATATTTTTCCCGGTTAGCTGGCGAAAGTCCGGGACAGGTGATTTTAATTTTGCCACCGGATTCAGCGAGGATCGGAATGACGTCTTGGATGAATAATATTCGCGCCGTTAAAGAAGTACCATTAATCGTTGCCGTAAAGACTTTTGTGCCGGGCTGGTAAGATTTGAGTCCCACGCTCGCAACCCCATTTACATCGGTGGTAAGAGAATTAAAGGCCGGTTCAAAGATTGCCCCATCACTCGCGTTAATTTGGATATATTGATTAGCCAGAGGTAATCCTTGGACGTCCTTTAACGTAATGGTGATTTGTGATTTGGAGACGCCATCAGCCCGGACCACGCGGCCGGCTTCCAGCGTATAGGTCCCGCTCTGGGTTTTGATGGTGTCCGTGGCCGGCGGATAATAATTAACCGCAATAAACGGTTCCGACCGATAAACATAACGCCAATCGGTCGCGCTTAAAGGGACATTTTCGTAACGGCTTTCAGGCAAAATGTTCCCTTGAGAATCGGTAAACGGACCACCCTCTTTTTTGAAACTTTGAACCGTAACGCTTCCGGGATTAGTCACCGCAGTCGCCTGGGCATGAAAAACCAAAGGATTTTCTTGCCGGGCCAGATACCCGTCAGGAACAACTAACCCATTAGCAATATTATCTGCGTCCTGTAAAATCACCCGACCAGCCCATTGGTAACCTAAATGTTGTAAATTCTCTACCACCGCGATTATTCCAGAAGCGGCATTATAATAATCACGGCCAAATCGTCGGTAATCACTGTAGAACGGAACCGCCACCGCTTTTATTTCTCCATAGGCCGTCCAAGGTAAAGTTTCCGGAACATCTACTTTTAGACCAGAAGTGCCATAATTAGCATCTATCCCAGGAAATCCTAACGACCCGTCATCAACCGTAACTAATCGTTTGTATAAATCCACGTAAGTAATAGAAAGATACGTAGTGTTTCTAAATTTTACGTAGAGAATCGTTCTATCCGCCGAATAAAACTTGTCATAAATTTCAAGATTCGCGGGGCCGGTTAAAAGTTGAGTGTCATATTGACCTCGGCTGGCATCATAATAACCAAAACCAGAGAGAGTAACCCGACCGGAGCCGTTAACGGAAGGTAACCCGGCCGAAAATTTGGCCTGATCCAGCCGAAGCGGCAAGACTATTTCAAAATAACCATCCGTAATCGTGACCCAGTAATTACCGCCGGTAAGCATTCGGCCGGCCATTCGGACTGAGACATCGCCGGCGGGTTGATTATTTTGATTGGGAAAAACGGTCAGGGGCGTAACCGGGTCCATATAAGTGAAGGTGCTTACCGCCGAAATTGGCAGAGCAAATCTTGTTCTTGTCGCAGTATAGGATGGGATGTTTGTGCCGGGCGCCGAGACGGTGGCCTGGGCGACGATTGTATCTTTAGTAACCGGGAGAGCCGGGCCAAAGGCCTTAGCGTAACCCCGGACATCAGTTCGGTTATAGGCAACTGAAGTGATATTCCCGGTAATCCAGAAATCAAATTTTAATTCCTGGTCAAAGACCGGATTGCCAAAAACATCTTCCACTCCGGCACTGCATTGAACAATGGCGTTATTATTATTGATAGAAACCCAGAAATCAGGTGGAGAAAAATATACCGAGGCGCTCAGTCGGGCCGGTTCACCTGATAAGACCGTAAGTTCATTAGACAGCCCATTGAGCACCTCCCAGTCTAACATAAAAATCAAATACGGACCGATCTTAGTCGGCGGAAGAGTTGAAGCCCCGATGGACTGAATTCCGGAAAAGAGAAAGATCAGACCATCCGAAATAGTCTTGATTCCCTGGTCTTCGGCCGTGAAATTTACGGCGAGCCATTTGGCCTCAAACTGACCGGCGGCGTACTTCTCAGGGTCATAAGTCGTGATGGCTTCTCCATAGCCACCCCACCAATATGAATAGCCATAGACATAGACCGTTCCGACGAAATCGGTCGCTAGGCTGCCGTCAGGATTAAGAACCGTCAGCGTAAAGCCCGTCGGTACGCCCGCCTGGACGACCCGGTTGTGTAAAGTAATATTTATTGACACATTTCCTTTAACGGAAAATGTTTTTGTGGTGGCCGGTATTTGAGGATAATCGGGCAGGCTGACGGTTACCTGAATACTTTTGGTTTTATCAAACACCGTGATAGAGTCAGTGTAGGCCTTTCCTTGTTCGTCTGAAGTAAGACTGAAATGTTGCTGAAATGGTGTCGTATCCACCATTTGAATCACGTCTACTTCGGTTCTTATTCCTGGAAGGGGATTGCCATAAGCATCGGCCGGAGAAATAGTGAAAGGGTCAATGGACTGACCGGCCGTGATGATTTTGAGGGGATGTGTGACAAGAACCGTAGACAGTGGCCCGGGCGTAATATCAATCCCTGTTTGGGCGCCATTGACCGCCCAATTAGTTGACCAGAAAGCCTCAAGATACGGGTCACCGGACGTTACCAAGGCCGGTAACGAGACGGTTTTGACACCTTGATCGCTATAAGTGAAACTGGTTGATTTCCAGTTAATTGAAGATTTGGTATCTGAGGTATAGAAATAGACGTAACCGGTAAAATTAGTGACGGTGTTCCCGTTTTGGTCAAGGGCCCGAACCGTTACGTTTAAAGGCGTTCCGGCCACGACCGGGTTAGGTACGCCTTTTACCTCAAGGGCAAAAGGACCGGATAGGATAGAAACAATGGATGTTCTGACCGGACTTGAAGTGCCGATATTGCCCACATGATTTTCCGCGTTAGCCACTAATTCCAGCGTTTTACCAATCAGGGTAGTTGGAATCGTGTAACTGAACTGATAAGGTGCTTCGGTATCCGCGCCGATTTCTTGGCCATTGGCAAAAAGGGTTACTTTAGTTACGGCAACATTATCACTGGCTTTGACCGTAATCGGGATAGTTTTACCGGCCGGTTGATTGCGTCCCGTGGGGTATTCAATCCGGACCTCCGGCGGTATGACATCCGCCGGCGCAGTCGTAACGGTAAAATTGGAAACGGCCAGGCCGATATTTCCCGTTTTATCTTTAATCTGGGCCGTGAGGACATTGGTCCCTTCCGATAATCTTTCCGTTGCCGGAATCTGGTAGCGCGCCTCATGCTGAGTGAGGGTGAAAGAAGCGGTTTTGTCTACTCCGTTTATCAAAATATTAAAGGTCTCAGCCGCGATTCCGGAAGTGGCATCAGAATAACTAATCACTATCTCCGGCGTGTTTGTGTCTATCGTGGAACCATCCGGTGGATTCATAACAGTGATTACCGGAGTAATCGTATCAACCGTGAAAGACCATTTTAGTGGGGCGGCCGGATTGCCGGCTTTATCGGAAATATCTACATTTACCGTGTGGGTTCCTTCGGATAAAGGTTCAGTGGGTACAAAAGTAAAACTTGAGGCGCTCAACTGGACGGAAGGGGTAAAATCTATCGTGTCTATCAGAATTTTAGATGAGGTCAGGTCTATTCCCGAGAAATTATCGCGCCAGACAGCCGAAATAACGGGTCTTTTGGTTTTAACGGATGAATCCGGGAGAGGAGAGGGATTAGATATTACCGGCGGGGTGATGTCCGTAGTAAAACTCCAGGTGGCTTCGGCCAGGTTAGTCGCCCGGTCTTTGACGGCCACTTTTACGGTATGAACACCATCGGAAATCTTTGTTTGAGGAATAAAGGAGATATTAGTTGGACTCACGGCCGCTTGACTGGTTACCTCCGCACCGTCTAAAAATATTCCGGCGGTGCTTACATCTATGCCTGAGGTGACATCAAGATAATTGGCCGATATGGCGGGTTGGGCATTGCTGAGAATTGAGTCAGGTGCTGGAATCAGGTTTGAAATCACCGGCTGGGTAATATCGGTGGTAAAAGACCAGGTGACTTCAGCCGGATTTCCGGCCCGGTCTTTTACCTGAACTTTTGCGGTATGGACGGCATCGGAAAGGTTTTCGGACGGCGTATAGGACAAGCCGTTGGCCGTTATATTCGTTTGACTGATTAGGTTCGTCCCATTGAGAATAAATATTGCAGTGGCCGTATTTATACCTGAAAGATTGTCTGAATAGTTTGCCGAAATAGTGGGGCGGGCGTTATTTAAGATCGCGTCCGGTAAAGGGGTAAGGTCGGTAATGCCCGGTGGGGTGTGATCAACCAGAATTTCTCCACTGAGAGAATGGCTGATACCAACCAATTTTATTTTCTTTTTTGGCTCATCATTTTCTTCGTCATCTTTATTATTCTTCTTGTTAGTCTCACCGCTGCTGCCGCTAGAAAGACCGTTTTCATTTTCCTCTTTTTCGGGTAATTTTTCCCGATAAAGTTTTCCGGTCAGCGTATATTTGTACTGACCATCCGCGACTAACTGGTGCTGGCTATCCACTCCGTTCCAAGATTGCGTAACCGAAACCGGAAAGTAGTGGTTTTTATCATTGTCTTTGTGCTTTTTAGGTCTGGCCGGCGGGATCACGTCTTTTTCACTAACTAAACGGGCCACTTCCTGATTGGTCAGGGTATTAACGATGACCCAGGTATGCTCAATGTAAAAACGGAATTTATCTTCATCATCGTCATCTTTCTCTTCTTCGGCCCCGAACCCCGATTCTATCGGGGCAAGTCCATCGGTTCTTTTTACCTCAAAATTACCGGTGAAGGTGGCCGCAGTGATTTTTCCTGAAAACGGGTCCGGGGTATCGGAAACGGAAAGAAGTCTGATTTTCTTATTCTGGTATTTCCCATTATTTTCGTCATCATTTTTATCATTATCTTTGGCATAAATCACAGAAAATAACAAAGATGCGCTGATAATTCCCCAGAGTCCGGTTTTCAAGAATTGCTTCATAAATAATTTCTCCCGCGCTAATTTTGAGTTAAAAATACAAGTTGAAGAATTGTGATGAAAAAGAATTGATTCTGGAATTGTCCTTACCAGCCGTTAAGATTTGAGGTGAGTTTTTTGTTACTATCACCGTTTTCTCTTTTACGATATGGGGTCACCGTCCATTTTGGTAATTTTATTCGAATGAAATTTATTATATATATTATAACAGTAGTGTCCGGTTGTTTGTTTTTAAATTTTTTATAACCTTTGCT
>ERZ1292630.1318-Hain-H41-02um-R3-1318-length-24455-cov-8_pt2 | contig 17667 bp, 7 predicted proteins | sample MGYA00564408_ERZ1292630 | MGnify/ENA primary metagenome ERZ1292630 (study PRJEB36523, sample SAMEA6512641) | groundwater metagenome | collected 2019-01-08 | study: AquaDiva: Metagenomics assemblies of 32 groundwater samples
CCAAAACGAAGCCCGGTGGCCTCTTCTCGGGCGACGACTTCGGCGACGTGATGCTCGCGAGCGATGCAAACCTGTTTGTGACGGCTCACGTTGGGAGATCATTCCGCTGGGGCGTCATCCGTGCGGTCACCGAGTTTGCCATTCAACATAGCATCGACTATCACGTCACGGCTTACGAAACACATTATGATGCGCATTACAGCAAGCGGGCGAGGCCCGAGCAGTCGCCCCCGAATTGGTATCTCGTGAAGCCGCATCCCATGTGGGCGACGTGTGATCACGTCCGGTGGCCAGGGGATGTCCTGCTGGGGCCAGATGGAAACACCTCGGAAACGTTCGTCGAAGAGCAGATTCGGCAAGTCCATCAATATTATCGTCAATTAAGGCCAAAGAAACGTTGACTTTTCTCGTTAACGTCGGATTTTCCTCGTATGACTACCACAGTTTGCCGAATCCATTTTGATGATCCTTCGTGATTCGTTTTCGCGGTGCGTGTGGCTCAATCGAAGACGTTGCTCACATGAGTCCTCACCTGAGGCGCATTATTTTGAATATCGGGGGCCTCTCGTTTTCACACTCGAGAAAAGCATGCGGCCGTTTCCGTTGATGTGCGTTATCGTTTCCAGCGTGGTGTTTGGTGAGCTGGCTTCTCCCTTGCGCTCATCTGGCCTCCTGGTCACCTCGAACTTCGAGTTGAGCTCGCGCTGGCAGCACCTGCAGCAGCACCGCGCCCGTGGATCGTCCGACCGCTTCGCGGTGGACGATCTCGTTGGTCCTCCTTCAGCATCGCATGGACTCTTGGATGTCACTTCGGTGGCCGCATCGCCGCCTCCTTCCGCCACGACCGGAATGGCGCCACCCGCTCCCAAACGTAAGTTGCCGTCCTCCAATTTATCACTGGTCATCAAGGATGATCACCCCTTGGTCGGCGTCATCGGCACCGTAATAACGCAAACAGGTATCGCCGTGGACCGAACGGCACTGGCGGATGGCGCCACCCTTGCAGAAAAGGGTCCATCAGGGCCCATCGCTCTTGCCACGACGGGCCCCCATGGAGGGACACCTCCGCTGCCGGCTCCGACAGTGGTAGCGACGTCACGACACGGTTCGGCTGAATCAATGATTTGCCGGCCGCGGTTTCCATACGTTCGGTCGCGAACGGCCTTTCCAGAAATTGCCGTACAGCTGAAAGTGCAGCTGCAGCAGCATATCGCGACCAGCGGGGCGCAGGTCGCGGCACCGAAGGTGTTTCGATGGGTGGAAATCGGCAGCCGACGGTGCCTCAACACGGAGCAAATGTTGAACATGTTTCGCGCCAGGATGCCGACTGGTTGGTCCATCGAGACGTACGCCGTCGACTCGTGGGGGTACCGAGGGCCGGAAGCGGTTGCCGACAACAACGACGACAAAGAGGGGCAGGCCCACATGGCAGAGTGCCGCAGCGCGATCGGCCATTTACCTGGGGTCCACCTCGTAAAAAATCTCTCAGTCAGCGCGGCGTCGTTATTCGACGACGGCTTCTTCGATTTCGTGTACATCGACGCGCTGCACACGTACGAAGCCTGCGCCGCAGACATGGCCGCGTGGTACCCCAAAACGAAGCCCGGTGGCCTCTTCTCGGGCGACGACTTCGGCGACGTGATGCTTCCGGATGAAGCGAATCTATTTAAGGCTGGCCACATTGGACGTCTATTCCGCTGGGGCGTCATCCGTGCGGTCACTGAGTTTGCCATTCGACATAGCATCGACTATCACATCACGGCATACGAGACGCAATATCATGAGGGTTTCGGCCCGAGAGGCAGGCCCATGCAGGCCGCTCCGAACTGGTATTTCGTGAAGCCGCATCCGCGGTGGGTGCATGCGGCGTGCGAGAGTGTCCAGTGGCCGAGAGATCAAACACTGGGCCCCGACGGCAACACGACGGAGAGGTTTGTTGACGCGCAAGTGGCTCTGGCGAACCGCCGCGTGAAAACCAGGCAACGTTCCTATTGCTGACCACCACCAACCCGGCCTTTTACTGGAAGCTGATGGCGGAACAGATGCGGTATTTGCGAACAACCGCCGAAATACTGAGCTAATGGGGTTTGGAAGCGCATCGAATTGCGCAAAAAAGTTGTGCGTTTGCCTACGCACAGCTACTACTACCGGACTCAGCATCCGAACCATTATCGAATTGGCCTGGCGAACCGGCGGGGTTTCACCGACGGGCCCTGAAACCGGTGCTTTCACCGCCACAAGAAGGCTTCGTGATTCAAAGGCGTCGACTTGGAGTAAATTTTTTTTGGCCTCCTACCCGCCGCGCATTGCGTCATCGCACAAGTTGGACAAGACTGGACAAGCCGCGTCGTATTGGACAATTGTATGGTGTTTTGTGTCTATCGGCCTGGGAGAGCACTCTCACAGCCGTCCTTTACCGGCGTTCAGTGCCGCACCGCGTAGTTAGTCTTTTTTTTGGTCAGTCACGACTGACTAACTTGAATGTCGGACCCACCACATCTTCGATGTGGTTCGGTAACAATACGAAGGCACCACACGTACGGCACGTTGACAGGGGAGAAATTTCGCGCAAAGATTCGTAAACACTTCTCTGCACAAACCCCTACAGTCTGTATGAGGGTACTTGGTTGTCGATTCAAAACAAATAAGAGAAGACGATGTGTTTTCAGCGTTCACCAACGTTCTCTGTGATCCTCATTTCGCATGGCGGAAAACACGACGAGCGAAGCGGTTCCGCTTTCGCGGGCTCTCTCACAGTGGCTGCTCGCGGAAGCCGTGGTTCCCGCTAACACCATCGTCGCCGCGTCAGCTAATCTCTCCCCAGCCGACAACCACAACAACAGTGGTCATCGACGACTGCCGTTGTCGCTCACGGCAGAGGGGGTGACGATCCTCATGCAAGGCGGTTCGCTCCGCCGATCGCTGCTGCAACAACTCCGCGCTCATCGAGTCAGTGTCACGTCGTTGTCGTCGTCGGCGACCACGGCGGCGATGAAGACGTTGGAAGATCGCCGCCTCGGTATTCGGCCGTTGTTCGCCAATACCGCATCTGCCAGAGTGGACAACTGGACCTTGATTGCAGAGTTGCTGCGAGAGCACTACAACGTGCCCCTCAGGGACGACGATGTCGACCTCTGGCTGTGCGGCGACACAGCAGGGGTGATCGCCCTTTGCGACCAGATGCGACAAGCGTTTGTTTCTTCCACGACAATGGGACAGTCAGCAGCGGCAGGAGGCGGACCTCGGTCGACGACGACGACGATGATGCCGGTATCTCCACGGGAAGCCATGAATCAAACCCCAGGAGAACCCATCCCCCGCGACAGGGGTCGACCCGCGGCGCACAATGGCGTCTCGACGCAGCCACGGGAACAACAACCCCCGCTGATGGCATCCGCCGCACGAGAGCCATGGAAGTCGCTCAGGGGGCCACCGGTCGTCCATCGGCCCGGCCCAACGGAAGGGGGGCTCCCTCCTCTGAGGCAAGGTCATTACGTTCCGCGGCGAGACCACCAGGACGGGTCACACCGCATGCCCCCTCCGTCACAGCGACCGGCCCCCACGGCGTACGTCACGGACGGTGGAAGGTTGATCTCGGGTGGCTACGATCTTCTTGGCCGTGGTGGTGGTGGAGGCGTCGAGAGTTCTTTATCGTTGACTGCGGCCTCTTCCCACACCTCAGAGGTTCTTCAGCTGGCGCAGTTGCTCCTACAGCAACAACAGTTCCATGCGTCGCTCGTCAGCCAGCAGCAGCTGGCATTGCAGCAGCATCGCGAATGGGTCGCGTTTGGCCAACAGCAACAGCTGCAGCAGCAGCATGCACTCGCGATGGTCTCCGCTCAAGGGAGTCGAGGAGACGACAACGTTCAACCGCCGTGGACGAATCCCCGACAGTGGGCCTCGGTTCCTGTCGCCCCGCTGCCCGTGCGCGAATTCGGCACCACACCAAAGCAACTCCGCGACGCCGCGTCGAGCTCAGCCGGATCAACGACCTCGGCACTTCTGGTGCGAGAGTCCGTCTCTCCACATTGGTCCACGCCAAGTAACATCATCAGAACACCAGAATCGACCACCACGAAAAACGAAGACGGCGAACACAGGAAGGAGCAACAAGGTGGCACAGGCGCCCTGCCGGCTGCGTCTCGACGTTCTTCCACGAAGCAGCAACAACAACCTCCGCCGGCGCGAAGCCGATTCACGGACAGTGACGAAGAGGAGGAGGAGGAAAAGCATTTCCAGAGAGGCGTTCCTCCCAAGCTGCCAACAACCGGGTCCCCATCACCTCACCACCATCACATGCATCCGACCGCGGCGGTGATGGAGGGCGCTGCATCCCCCGGTCGCCCAACGCTCGCGTCCGTCATGAGCTGGTCCCAGGCGATGGACGTCATCAAACTCGTGCTTCTCACTCAGTGGCGGATCGCGATTTTGCTGCCCCGGCAGTCGTTCATTAAATGGGTCCGCTGGTCCATCGCTTCGTTTGGACGGAGAGCGAAGAGCCAAACCACGTCGCTGTTGTCGCCCGACAGAAAGGGGGCACGCTGGCGAAGTTTGAATTCGGGGGAACCAACGTCACAGTCACAGGATACGGTGGCGCAGCGGCAGTCATCATCGTCAGCGCCGCTTCCCCTCAGAGGCGCCGGGGCTGACGTCCCGAAGGATACCGCCACGGATCACTACGACCGTGAGTTCCTCGCCACGCTGCAGCTGCCCGCGGTGCAGGAAGCCAGACACCACCGACGCATGAACCCTGCGACCGAAGAGGTGCTCAACGAGATGGTGCGCGAAAAGCGCCGCCTGGAGAGAGTCTGTGAGCGCGCCGCGATATGGCTACTTCACGTCGAGGGTATTGCGGCTGCTCGCAAGTGTTTGCGTTTGTGGCATTGCTGGATGCTCATCGCTCGAGACTTGCGACCGATTTGGCCCCCCCCGGAGGCGGTCGTCACCCCACGCGGCGACCGGCGGAATGGCAACACCTACGCGACGGCGGCGGCTTCTTCCTCCTCTTCACCCACTTCGTCGCCGCCAAGAGCGTTGACGCAATGCCCCTTTTGCGCCGTGGCCCTCGATGTCTCCGTGGAGGCTGGTTGGTGCCCGTCCTGTGGTGAGTACCTCAGAGACGTCCGGTTGTTCAGCGCCACGGCCCTCGTTGACTGCGCCACAGGGGAAAGCGGAATCGACCAGAGCGGGGGCCGGCGGGCACCGCATCGAAACGGCGACGGGGTGAAACCTCCGCCACCACCCGCCGAAGGCACCGTCGCCGCGCATGCTTCGGGTGAAGAAGAGGGCGGCGATGCCGCGGCCGCCACCGCACCGCTGGTGAATGGACGTCACCACGCGACTGATGATGGTGGCGACGTGACCGTCGTGGCAGGGCGCCCTCACGACGGGACTCATGCGGAACGCGTTGCTAGCTTGCGGGACGAAAAGTGGCGGTTGACGCTGAAGTATGATGCGCTTGACTTCCACCGCCGGTTTCCATTGCGGTGGCCCGCCGTCCATGCCATGATCGCCATGGTGCACCGCTTTTTGCGAGGGAAGCGGAGTTATTGGATCGCACGCGTCAAATTTGCGAGCGACCACTTTCGCCGTGCTGCGACGCCAGCGATGAAGGTGTCATCCGTGGTCCGTGTGCTTGTTTGGTACCTCAAATTGCGCGAGCGGCTGCGGCTGAATCAGCATCGGCGGCTGGGGCAGCGGCAAGAGGAAGGAGAAGCGGCCGCGACACGTAGGCGACAGTCACTGAGCATCGTCGCCAGAGACGATGCCGCCGTTGCGGATAAAAATGACATTTCAAGCTCCGCGACGACGATGTTCGTCCCGGCAGTCACTACGGCCATGTTGCCCCCGCCGTTTCTGTCCTTGTCCGAAAAATGGCTGAATGGTGGTAGGGACCCGACGACAATGAGAGGTGATGCCGTCGTCGGTGCGGCCGCCAAGGAGACGACTCGTCCTACTGGTGACATGGTGCTGTTTCCAAACGTGAAACACCGAAGCGAAGAGACCAACGCGGCGAAACGGGGGGCTCCGACGTGCTGCGTTCGTTGTCGCGTCCTGTGGGACGACTTTGTTCAACGCGAGCGCCTCGATCACACGTGGCGGCGTGTGCGTCGTTTTCAGCGTGCCCTCGGCGGTGACGTTGCTGTCGGAGAAGGGACGCACGCGGCGACCGCCGCACAGCAACTGTTAGTGCCTTGCGTGATGGACACCGCGGCGCAGCTGCATTCGAGGGCGGTCGCTTGCAGGTGGCGATCCAGGTTCGCGCTCAGGGTGGCATGTCTCGTATTCGTCGCGATTGCCAAGCTGACTGCCGTGCCTTGGCCGGTGAAATGGAAGTTAGCGCGCCGCGACCGACCGGCGACATCTGAACGATCCGATCAGGAAAGAAAAGAACGACCGCCGCCGGTCCCCTGGTAACTGCTGCTTCTGCCAGAGACGCAAAAGGAGTGCGCGCCGCGAAGCGCCGCAACCCAGCGGCGGCATCTGAACGATCCGCCAGAATCCTGGTAAGCTGGATCTGCTGGAGACGCAAGGAGTACATCTTTCGGTCAAAAACACATGCAATGATTTGGGTCGCGACCAGCGACGTCAGTGTTAGTATTAGTATTAGTGAAGTGGGGTGTTTTGTGGTGGTGGTCGAGTGAGTGCCAAACGAGAGGGGATCGCCCTCCATGCAATGCGTTGTGGTGGTCCCGTCGTCCTGATGCAAATTGAGATATCAAATGACTTTTGATGTTTCCTCTGTTCTACGACGTCCAGAAAATTCTTCTCCTCTCCCTTTGTTTCCTTGGCCGTGAGGAGAGAGGAACGAACCAGGTTACGCAAATGCACCGTCATATTTGTCGTGCGTCTCAAGATTAGAGGACTTTTGCCAAAGGTGGCGTGGCGATGAGCGAAGGCGACGGGGGGCGTGGTACTCCGCATCCCCCTGCAACGGCTCGCGTTGATGACGGCGTTCCGTCGACTTTTTCGCAACGGTCCTGGCCATCATCGCCGATCTCCTCCGCGTCGCCGTGGCCCTACTGGCGATTTGCTGCTGGAATTTCGGTACTAACCGTCATGGCCGTGTTGCTTCGGCGGGCGCCGTCTGCGTCGCCGACAGTCGTCATCCTGGTTGAAGATGCCGCCGTCGAGCGGCGGGAGGACCAGGGAAACATCGTCAGCAGCTCTGTCCCTCCGTTGGCCCCGATTACGAACAGTGGCGGAGGACGGATACAAACCGCGGATTCCTTGCCGAGTACGAGGGATCCGCGGAATCAACGCTCCTACGCCATGACTCCCTCCTCCTTCTTTCCGTCGTTGAGCTGTAACTTGAGTGATCTCTTACCGGTCGCACTGCCTGTGAGTCGATACTTGGACGTGTTCGACGAGTTTTTTTCAACGGCTGATCTCCAGGCATCCGCACGGCGCCGAACAAGAACCAATCGTAGTCGTCGTGAGTCACCTGACGATGATGACTCCCGTGGTGATGATGAGGAGGGACTGAGTGGCGTCTTGTTCAACGCGTCACGATGGCGAGGCGGTTTCAACCTTTGGCGATCGTTGCACCCGACGTTGATCGGCCGACTGGACGCCGTGACGTCGACGCCGGACTCCATCGTGGGCGGCGTCGTCTATCCCATTTCGCAGGGGGGCGGCGGTGCGGCGAGTGGCAGCTGCCGTGGCGTCATTGTCCTGCAGCAAACCGGTGGCTGTGACGGCGGGGACGCAACGGTGCCACCGTCGAAGTCGACGCCACTCACGCACGATGAGTCGATGGACGAATGGGTGCGCCAAGTCGCCGGCGCCACGTCGTTTCACGTTCGCATCAACGGACTGAACGACGTGACCTACGGCACGACACGCTATGTGGCCATGCGCAGCGAAGACGGCAATGAGGGACGCCGAGCGTCCGCGTCATCGTCCAGCTCGTCAACGTCGACTTCCTCCTCTTGCTACTACGTGAGCGCGTTCGAGCTGCGCCAAGCGGGAGACTACGAGCTCTCCGTAGCGATCGAACAGCGCAGTTACTATTCCGTCGAGGAAAAGCGGCCGTCGTTTTATTCGTTTCGCCATCCACCGCTCGCGACGTTGGTCAACGTCACGACGGATGGCACCAACGAGAATGAGGAGTCATCATCCTCGTCAGCTGCCCACACGACGGCAGGCCCCTCACCATCACCGGCGACGAAGTCCTACCCGTTGGTTTGTCGTCGGACATCGACCCCTCGAGTTCGTAAAGCAACAGAACAAGCTGGATTATTGTCTTCCCCACGGACATCGTCGTCGTCTCAGAGCCGTCTGGGTGGCTCCGTTTCTGATGCGACTGCCTCGCCCACGCGTCACGGACTTTGGTATTGGAATCATGCGTCTCGTGGCTTCCCGGCGGCCGTAGCTCTCACGAGCTACCAACGGGGCCTGCGCGGCGCTCCAGGATCCTACTTTGGAGAAACAGCGGCCGCCGCAGCGTCTGCTATCGTCAAGTCGCCTCGCCCTCTGGCGTACTTTCCGTGGCGTGGATGGGACTGGCTGTACCTGACCCCAGAACAATTAATATTACTGGCGTCTGCGCCGGTGGCCAATACGCCAACGACAACTACCAGCACCACCATCGAGCCCTCGATGATGCTGCTGCGGAGCGGGGGGCCCCGCGCCACGTCAACGACGGTGACAAATAATGGCACAACGTCAAGCGGACAACGTCGTCGTGAATCCATCAATGATACTACCTCCCGGCAACGAGGAGTCCCCATCGACGACGGCGAGGGCGATGAGCGTCGCTTTTTCAAGCCCTCGGCCCATCCTGGTGCGATGAAGCGCTGCGGACTCTGGCAACGTCGGCCTGCGGATGTGGCACGTCCGTTGAGAGTTCTGTTTCAGGGCGACTCCCAAATCCGCGGTGTGTATCAGCATCTCGTCGCCGTGGTCAACAATGAGCGACCAAGCCTCGAAAAAGGTAAAACGACTTACTTTGCGACGCTACGCGCAGGAGGCGACAACGATGTGGCCTCTTCGCTGCCGCCCGGTTTCACCGCCCGCTACGTCTGGGATGCCTACCTGGCGCGTTTCCTGGAAATGGGACAGCGCCAAATGGCAGCGGAAGCATCGTCTTCGTCACGCAGTGCGGCGGCCTCTTTGACGCGGCCGCCGCAATCGATGCCGGACGACACGATCAACAAAAATGCATCGAACATCACCACCACCGTGGAAGGTGCTACAATAGTGGAGGGTACTAGTGAAGCGGCCGCACCCGCCTTGAGTGGCTTCGCCGCCGTTCGGCAGCCAGCCCCGACCGAGTTCCCTGGCCTCCCGCCAATTTCCGTCGAAACACAAGACTGTGTGTATAACCACGTGCACGTCGTGGAGCACGACCTGCTGCGCGACTACGACGTGATTATCCTGCAAGTCGGTTCGTGGCCCGCGTTCTGCGGTTGGAGCATGGTGCGCTTCTGGGATCACTGGCGGAATGTCACGAACGTCATTAAGTGGCTCACGGTGACGCACCGCAAGAGAGTCATCGTGCTGACGAACCCGGCCTCCGCATTTGGAGACAAGAGGTCTACGGCGTGCGTTTCCGCATTACCGAGTACCGATTGGGGTCCTTCGTCCATCTGCAACATTTGGTGTTGCGTCAGTATGGCTTGCTGGGGAATGCCGACGCAAACCACCAGTGGGAGGGGGTGGAGGGGCGCCGCAACGCGTCCTCCTCATTTGCGACCGCGTCTGATGCTGAAGGATGGAGGCGAAACACGCCGCAGCCGTCGTCAAACGGCAGCGACGCCACCACCCTCCTACGTCGTCCGTCTTGGACGTCGCCTTCGACTTCATTATTGTCCATTGTCGATTGGTTTTCGCTGTCGATGCCGGTCCCGTTTCTGCACTCGGGCGACGGCTTGCACTATGAGCACTCCGCGGTGCTATTCAACGTCTTGGATCGCATCGCGGACCGCATGTGCTGGGTCGAGGAGGAGAAGGATTGATTCATATCACCTTAGCAGAGAGTGATGTGCCCAGATGGTGGGGGAGACGCTTCTTATGCAATTTATGTGATAAGCACCGCGATATAAGCACCGCGATATACACGGCCAACGTTTGTTGGAACACACCAAAGTTCTTAGCCAGAAATCATTTGGCAAAAACAGCAGCGGTGTGAATCAGAAAATGGCATGCGCTGCAGTCGCAACAACAAGCGTTCTTTTGCTACTCGCTAGTGGCATCATCTGCGTCGTGGCTGACGCTTCGGCGATCGGCGATTACCTAGCGCCGGCCCACCGAACGGCCCCACCTGGAGGGTTGCGAAAGCATAGCCCACCCATTCAGCCGCATGTGGTATCCCCGCTGCCGCACACCTATTTGCGTCCAGAGGATGTGCCTTCGTCATTCGACTGGCGTGATGTGAATGGTTCGAACTACTGCACCTCGGCGCGCAACCAGCACATTCCGCAATACTGTGGCTCATGTTGGGCCATGGCGTCGACGAGCTCCATGGCCGACCGCATTCGCATTGCGCGCCGCGGAAGGTTTCCCGACTACATGATCGCCGTGCAGACGGCCGTGTACTGTTTGATGTTCGGCTGCAAAGGGGGGGATCCTGATTTTGTGCATTGGTATGCGAAGGACTTTGGCCTCCCCGTGGACTCCTGCCAAAATTACATCGCACAGGGTAACGGGGAGGAGTGCACCGCCGAGCACCGCTGCCAAAATTGCAGCCCTGGCGGAAACTGCAGTGCGGTGACCGAATTTCCGCTTTTTTACGTCGCCGAGTATGGTAATGTCTTCGGAGATGATAACATGATGGCAGAGATCTACGCACGGGGTCCGATTGCTTGTTACGTGGATTCGGATCCGATTTGGAACTGGGGCCTTGGGCCAAATCGCACAGACATTTTCCGAGGCTGTGCCAACTGCGACGCGATTGACCACGTCATTAGCGTCGTCGGTTGGGGCGAGGCCAACGTGACGATGGCCAATCAAACGAACGAGCTCGTGCCGTATTGGATCATCCGTAATTCGTGGGGTGAGTATTGGGGTGACAACGGGTACTTCAGACTCAAGCGAGGTGACAATCAATTGGGAATCAATCTGCTGGGCTGCGCGTGGGCTGTGCCGAAGATCCCGACTGCGTAACATCATGGTGGTTTTTTCCCCACGATGAAGTTCGGGACGGTGCGGGGAGGATAATCAAACAACGACCACTCCCACATCCCCGTGACGGCGCACGTCATGCGACATGCAACGGTTTTGGCACGGTCCCTCTCGATCTCTCTCTCTCTCTCTTTGGTCAAGAAGCGAGGGCAGCGCTCTGTCATCGTTTTTCCAGATATTTTTTTTCGTGGAAAAGTTTTTTTTCGATGTTCACCCGCGTCCGCCGCTTCCTGCTTCAAAGTAGCAGGCAGGACGGAGGAGGTCCACGGTTGACAGACCTCACTGCCGCCCAAACATCGGCACTCGCCAAAGCATTGCGCGATGCGGTCCCGCGGGGCGCGTCCGTGGCCCTGTCGCAGGTGTCCCGTACGCTGCCGGACGAGGCCACCGAGGTACTCGAGACGGGGGGCGTGTCGCTGAAGAGTTTCGTTCAGCTGTCTACGTTTCAACACGAAGCCGCCATCGTGACGTCATCCGGGGCAACCTCTTCATCCCTTGCGTTGTTCGTCCTGCGTTACTCCTATCCGGCCTTGAACGCCCGAATGCTGGCGCTGCTCCGCACGAACCTCGAGAAGTCGTTGCTCGCACATTATGAATTTGTTGTTGCGCGCGATCACGTTCTCAGTCTATCTCAACGACGTGCGGCATCGCTCGGACCCCTTGTGAACGGTTCTCAAACGCTCGATCCGATCGTGGCTCGCTTCCGGACGGCGTGTCCCGTCCGCTCTTCACCGGGCGGCGCCGTTGGCCTTGGCGTCTTGGGTCTCGACGTCATGTTGAACAATTTGTTGGAAAAGCCATTGGCCGCCGCTCCGTTTGTCGTTCCGGAGGAGGAATCATGGTATCGCGCCACTGAGACTCCTTACCCCCACCACTCCTCGTCCCCCTCGTCGGCGGTGGGTATCACATTAGTGGCCCCGCGAAGCCCTCTCGCGGTTTGGAGGGAACGCTTGTGGACTGCGTCACGAGAGTTGGTTCGCGCACGACACGTGGAACTTCTAGCGTCAACAACGGGGGCGGCCGAGAAGGCAATCTCCTTGTCAGGATCCCTCTCGCCGCTCCTTCGTGAGGGCGCCACTCCGTTGTGTCCTGGGCAGCCCAGCTCGTACGATTCCCTTCCAAGTAGCCTCACTGAAGAGATCGCGGAGCGCATCGTGTTGGGGTGCGGCAGCGGAGATGCGGTCAGTTCGGGGAAGCGTTGGGTAGCGCTAAGCGAGCCGCAATTCACGCGAATCTGCACGGATCTTTATGAGACGGTGTTTAAACGGCGCTCGAACGGTCTGTCGATGTCGCTCGTGGGCGGGTTACCCCGTGCGTTGCCGCCGCCGCCGCCGAATGCCGCCGCCATTGCCGTTGCGCCGAAAGTCGTCGAGCAGCATGTGCTGGACGCGCAACGGTTGGATCGTGGGGTATCGCTGTGCCGCATGTTGATCCTACCGCTGCTCGCGCTGCACTCGAGCGGAAAGCCGAGTAAGGTCCACGTCCTCGAGGATCCAGTCATTGGGATTCATGCTCTCCTTCGACGCGCATTTATGGCGATAGGCGCCCGACGTTGTGGGGACAAGACGGATGAGGGCGTAGGGGGCCAATGGTCTGACGATTCGTCACATCGAGCATCCCCGGCGGCATGGAAAGAGCGATACAAATTCTTGTCGGGCCGTCTGCTTCTTGCTGCTACTGCGGCACGGCGGCCAAACGGAGGTGAGCCACACGACGACGACGACGTTGCTGCGGTCACCGTTCGCGCCGCGGCACCGTTGTCGACGCTGACCGACAGATCGGCAACCGACAGGTCGGCAACCGACAACGTGAGAGGGGTGAATGACGACGACGACGCGTCCATCCGCGCCACGCTGGATGGCATCGTCGGCAACATTGCCATCTTGGCCACGGACCTCAGCGTCGTGGAGCTCGACGGGTTGGCACGGATCGTCGACACGTCGTGCGGTGCCGTTGAGCGAAAGGGCGACTGGCTCGGTGTTGTTCGGCTTCTTAAAATGCTCGACGAGCAGCTATGCGCGAACGCGTTGAAACCGTGCTTGGAGTTCATTACGGGGAGTTTCTTCGAGCTGGAAGCGGCACGACGGCGAAAAAGCGATGTGGAAAACATTCATGCATCGCACCACGAAGCGGACGTATCAACGACCTCCAGCGTGTCCGCGGATGACGCGTTACGAGACAGTCTCGCCTATTCGGTCTACGACCTCGATTCGGTTCTAATGGCAAGTGCGACTACCATCGATCCTCGCCGCAGTCATCCCTCCCGAAATATGTACGTGCGCTTGAACATCGCTGCGGCGACGCTTCGGGGTTCGCCGTGTAACACGCTGGATGCGCTTCTGGAGCAGCGTTTGCACGTCGTTCCTGACTTTGACATTTTCCGCGTGGCGAGGTTTCTCCAATGCGTTCACTTTTCTCCCTTGAACGACCTGTTGGCTATTTCGAGTGACGTCCTGACGACGCCGGCAGAGGAGACGACGACCCCACCACCACCAGACAACGACAGCGGAGAGGACGGTCGTCGTGCTGCGGCTCATCCGAACGGGGTAGCAGTAGAAACAGCCCCTCAGCTTCCCAACGGGGACCACCACCCGATTGGATTGACCGTCCAATCAATGTCGGCGCCTGACGGTGTCATGAGTCCCGTTGGGGTCCCCGCCGCAGCGGCGCCTTTTGCGACGGAAAAGCTTACGAGCAAGGCGTACTTGGAGTTGGTGCTTCTCTCCGCGACGCATCTCTTCGAGATTCGTTTTATGGATGCCGCGTTTCGCGTGGCGGACCCCGTCATGAAACGGTCATTGGACCGATACTCCGCGGTCGTCGAGGTGGCATCGGTGTTGGACGATGCCCGCCGCGCGGTGCTTATGTCCCACCTGAACCGACATGGAAGCCTCGTCATGGCTAGTGCCTTGAACGCGGCGACCGTGGAGCCAAGAGCCCCCGGTGCCAAGGGGGGGAGGCAAAGGGCCAATGGCGAACCGACGACGTCGAAGCAATCCACAGCCTCGCCGCCAGTGGCATGCGAAGAGGAGGCGGATGCAAATGTCAACGTCGTGGCGGCTGCAAATGACACACCGCCCGCCGTGGCCAGTAGTGGTGCTTCCACGGGGGATGCGGTATTGCCCATTTCTAGCGATGTGGATGTGCCGGCTACCAAGGAGGAGGACGTGCCGCTGGAACTCGCGCTTGCCTCGCGGGAAACCGACGTTTCCGGAAGGCGGAAGGAAGCGGCACCGACCGTCGCCAGGCCGCACCAGAGCATCACGAATGGCGCCTGTGTCGTCCGATTCTCGCTGCCGGTTGAGTTTTCGTCGCGCAGTCTGACCAAGTCTCTCGATGATCTGCCGCGCCTAGCGCAAACGGTTGTCGATTGCGAACATCAGATCAAGACGGGCCCGTCCCATCGCCGACTGAAAAACAAGCGCAAAAAGGATGAGGCGCATCGAGACATCCGGCGGCTGGTCTCAGACGACCATCCATTTCAGCATCCGGATGTCTTGGCGCATCTCGTGTTTGACTCATTGCCGAATGACGTGCCCGTACTCTTGGAGGATCTCTGGCGCGTCACACCGAAGGAGGCCATTTTGGGGCCGGTTCTTGGAGTCACCTACTTTGCCCGGTTTCCACACTTATTTTTTGCGTGGGAAGCGGGTTTTGACCCGTCGCAAGGTTGGATCCAGAGGTCCACCCTTCCCGAACCGACCGTTCCACAACCGGAAGACTACTCCGAAGCCGATCTGGTCGCGGCGGTCAAGAGGATCGCGCGGCACGCAGAAAAGCAGAGGCGTTGGACGGACGGAGGATTCATGACGTCACGGCTGCACCCCGCGATGAAGAAGCGCCTGCTGGAACTGTGCCCCGTCCAAGGTGACAAATTGGGCGAATCCTTTGTCAGGAAGTATCACGCTGACTTTGAAATCGATGAGGCATACATAGCATCGGAACGGGCGAAGTTTTCTCAAGCAAGCGCTCCCCGCAACTTGCCGTACCGCTATCGGCTTCGAAAGTAAATCTTTCCCCGGCGGGTTCTTCAACAAACGACCGACGAGCCCAAAAAGATTTGTTATGTTTCGGTTCCTGCTGTCACAAAGTGTTTTCACCTCACCCTGCAGTGTTGGTTTTGGGTTGTTTTGTTCTGCTGACAGTTCCGCAGTTCCGCAATAGGGACAAATCCACTCTCCGCACACAGGCGCGATAGGTGGGGGCTTCCGCGCGTCGTAAGTTTGTTGTTCTTCCTATTAGTATGTCGCAGTCGCCCCAACCTCCTCCGGTCATTGGGATTGACTTAGGCACCACGTTTAGTGCCGTCGCGGCGTGGGACTGGGCCGCCTCACGACCGATGATCTTACCCAACAACCTTGGCAACCGCACCACGCCCTCCGTCGTGGCCTACACCAACGACGGCGACGTGCTCATCGGGGAGCTCGCGCAACGGCAGGCCGTGATGAACTGCGAAGGCACCATTTTCAACGCGAAGCGATTCATTGGGCAGCATGTGAGCGACTTGCGACGGCAGGATCTCGCGTCGTGGCCTTTTAGGGTCGTCGGCGACGAGGACGGCCGCGCAAGGGTGCGAGTGAGCTACGCGGGGTCCACGCGGATGGTCGCTCCTGAGGAGGTCAGCGCGCTGGTCCTGAGTCACCTGAAAGAGGCCGCCCAGCGGGCATTTAATCAGACGTCAGGCGGTGGGGCGCTCACGCCCGGGGGCTGGAATACCGCCGACCCTTCGGCCCAAGAGGTGACGAAAGCCGTTGTCACCGTTCCTGCCTACTTTACGGAACCGCAAAAAAGAGCGACCCGCGACGCAGCTGAACTCGCCGGCCTTGAACTACTGGGCCTCCTTGGCGAACCTGTCGCCGCTGCCTTGGCCTACGGTTTGGATGCCAAGCAGCGTATGGACGACCGTCGCGCCAAGCTGACGGGATGGCACATCTTAGTGTTTGACTGGGGCGGGGGCACGCTCGACGTGTCCATTCTGCGACTCGACGGCGAGGGGATGTTCTCGACCCTGTCGGTCACCGGTGACTTTCATCTCGGTGGGGAGGATTTCGATACAATTCTCACCGATTACATCTCCAACGCAGTGTTGGAATCCACCCCGGGATTGGAGTTGACGACACGGAGTAAGAAGAAGCTCCGAGATGAGTGCGAGGCGCTGAAGCGCATGCTCTCATCCTCGACGGAAATGACGCTCGACACCGAGGTGCAGGGCGTGGAGATCGCGGTCGAGGTGACTCGTCGCGACTTCGAGGAGTTATGTCATCCGCTATTCGTCCGGGCTAAGGCTGAAGTCGAGGAGGCCCTGCAGCAGGCCGAGTTGTCGCAAGACGACATCGACGACGTGGTATTAGTGGGCGGTTCGACGAGAATTCCGCGAGTGTCGGAAATGTTGAGCGACATGTTTCCGGGCCGCGACGTGTGGAAGGGCATCAATCCCGATGAAGCTGTGGCGATTGGTGCCGCCATCCAGGCCGCGGCGCTCTGGATGGCAAAGGCTCAACTGCAACAGCAACAGCAGCCACTACCACCACCACCACCCGCGGAAAGTGCAAACGCGGTTGGTAGTAGTGGTATGGCATCCTCTCCCGCGGCGTCTCACTATCGCGACATTGATGGCGATACGCCGTCGTTTTCTGGGGGCATGCCGCCGCCGCTTCGGGGCATGCCACCTCCGCCGTCGACAAGGGCGATGCTGACGGCCGTAACATCTGGCAGCAACACCACCCGCGGACCCGTCGTTGCCGGCATCAGCGAGGCGGCCACGCGTACCGGCGTCGAACATCACAACAGCAACAGTCATCGCGTTGGTAACCTCCCTGTTCGCCATGGGACGACACTGCCGCCGGCGATGGCAGGGCAGAGCGGGTCGGGCGTCCTGCTCACGCACGTGACCCCCTTCGCATTCGGAATCGAACTCGCGGACGGCACGGTGGATCAGCTTATCCCTCGTTCCAAACCGCTCCCTTGTTCCGTGCAGGCCTTTTACACCACGAGTATGGAAAACCAGCGCGTCGTGATCTTCAGCGTTGTGGAATGCGCGTCGACGAATGGGAGCCGCGGCCGCAACGGTCGCGGTGGCGAAAACGAAAACGATGATGGTGACGACATCAACGAGAAAAAGCGACGACAAATCCATCGCATTGGCAAGTTCAAGCTCGCCGTGCCCAAAGCGCCGGTCGGATATCCCAAAATTGAAGTCACCTTCACCATCGATGTGGACGGCTTGCTGTCCGTCGTGGCTCGGGATCTGCGCACGCTGAAGGAGGCCGCCATCACGGTGGACGGCAGTAAAAACTTGTCCTCCAGCGAGCGAGAACTCGCACGTGAACGATCCAAGCGACAGGAACACATTTCGCGAGCGCTGGTTTCGCTGAAGGAAACGCAAAGGCACGTGGTGCAGCACATGCCCCCCTCACAGGCACGAGACGACATCATGGCGCGGTGCGCCGCGCTACTTCGGCGGCTTCACGACCCTGCCGTCAAGGAGGATACGCCGGCGCTCAAAAGCACCCTGAGGGAAGTGCTCAGTTTGAAGGACGCGGT
>ERZ1292630.940-Hain-H41-02um-R3-940-length-29393-cov-13_pt1 | contig 17659 bp, 18 predicted proteins | sample MGYA00564408_ERZ1292630 | MGnify/ENA primary metagenome ERZ1292630 (study PRJEB36523, sample SAMEA6512641) | groundwater metagenome | collected 2019-01-08 | study: AquaDiva: Metagenomics assemblies of 32 groundwater samples
TATAAATAGTCTATAAAAGGCTATTTAATATGTTCGGTCAAATATTTAATAATAACTCAATAAGAAATTATGTGATATACTTTGGTAAGCTATTTTCTGATCTTATTTTAATAAGAGATGATGAAGATGGTAACGAAATCCAAAGAATGAAGGTACCTTTAAACTATGGCCCCAAGGAAAAATTTCTTTCCCGGTCTGAAGGTAATACTGACTTAGAAAGAGAAATAGCAATAGCACTACCTCGTATGTCATTTGAAATAATGGATATGAGATATGACCCTACAAGGAAATTAAATAGTACAGGTAGATTAACTTCTGTAAATAGTACAGACCCTAATAAAAAAGACTATTTCTACAATCCTGTACCATATAATATAATGTTCAATCTCTATATAATGACAAAGAATATAGAAGATGGAACAAGAATAGTAGAACAAATATTACCATATTTTACACCAGAATTTACAGGTAATATCATAATAAATAATGATACAAATAATAAACAAGATGTACCACTTACACTCAATACTGTCACACCTTATGACAGCTATGAAGGCTCATACCTAGATAGAAGAGCTATTATATGGGTTTTATCATTTGAACTAAAAGCATATCTATTCGGGCCTTCTAGATCAGCAGCCATAATAAAACAAGTAGAATTAAATTTCTATGATGCAAAAGGTACTCATCTATGTGATCCCCAAGCAGAATATGACAAAGTAACTATTACACCGGGACTTACATCAACAGGACTACCTACAGATAGCCATAGTAATTCAATAGATAAAAACCTTATTAATTCAGATGACAACTATGGCTTCATTACAGATTATATAAGTAGCAAAGATATATAAAGAAAGAAAATAATGAATAATTACGAAATAAAAGAATATATTAAATGTAGAGATGATATAGAATATTTTTTCTATAATTATATTACCATAGAAAATCCAGAAAGGCATTATACTCCATCATATAATCAAAATCAGAATAACTTTTTTCATATAACAAATATAAAAGAAAAATCATATTTTGACTGTGGAAGACAAATAGGCTCTACTACAGCAGGACTAGTAAAAGCACTCCATACTGCTATTTTTAAAGATTATCAAAGAATAGTATATTTTTCACATAAAAATGATTATTCTAAAATATTAAATAGTAAACTAATATTTATGATACAAAATCTACCAGACTTTCTAAAGCCAGCAGTAAAAGTATATAGTCAAAATGTTATGGAATTTGAAAATAATAGTAAAATACTATTCACCTCCAACATTATAATCATAAAAGGAATGTCTATAAACTTAATGGTTTTTGATAACTATATATTAGATAATGACTTTTTTAGTTATTTCTTACCCATTTACCCCGATACTAAAATTATTGTAATTAATTCAGGATCAGTAAATAAAATACAAAAATCTTGGAAACAATATAAAGATACATCTTTTAATTATATGCTAACACCTATCCATACAGAAGAAGAAAAAGAAAATATACTTAAATCTCTTACAAAAGAAGAATATTATAAAGAATATATGTGCATAGATGGATAATGAAACCAATAAATCACTTACTGTAATAGAAGAACCTAAAATAGAATTAGATATAGATTTTATTAAAGCAAGAGATACAATAAAATTCACTATGGATAAAGCTATGAAAGCACTCGACAATATGACAGATATCGCAAATGCTTCACAACATCCAGCAGCATACGATGTCCTATCAACAATGCTTAAAAATACTTCACAACTAGCCAAAGATATGATGGAAATATATAAACGTAAAGCAGAAATATCCAATAATACATCAAATGACAATAATTTCCAAACAGAAGGAAATATAGTCAATAATAATGTATTTGTTGGTAGTACGGCTGATCTCCAAAATTTTCTCGAAGAAATGAAGAAAAGTAAAGAAGTTTAATAAATAGTAACGTAGTTCACGAAGTATTCGGCTTCCAACTACTCTAACACTGGAAAGAAAGTATCAGCATATATGAGTATTTATTGTACATATATTACAACCTATTCTGGAAATAAATTACCTCCATTTTATATCGGATATAGTAAAGTTTGTAAAGTAAAAAATGGATACAATGGTTCTGTAACATCAAAAATTTATAAAGAAATATGGAATTATGAAAGAAAAAACAATTTATATCTTTTTAAGACTAAAATATTAAAAACTTTTTATGATATTAAAGAAGCACAGGCACATGAATTAAAATTATTAAGATATTTCAAAGTTAAAATGAATCCTATGTATATTAATAGATCTATTGGAGGACATGCTAATAATACAGGTTATATTAATATAACTGATGGGCTTACCTTAAAGAAAATACCTAAAGATAATTTAATACCCGAAAATTGGTATCAAGGTTTACCAAAATATATGATTGAAAAAATAGGTAAGAATAGAAAGCCTAAAAATATAATAACTCCTGAAGGATTAGCTCTAATAAGAGAAAAGAGATGTGGAGATAAAAGTTCTTCTAAAAGGCCTGAAGTTAGGAAAAAAATATCTGATACTTTAATGGGTAAAACCTGGGAAGATTTATATGGTATAGATAAATCTTTAGAGTTTAAAAATAATTATAGTAAAAATTTTACAGGTAAAGGAAACCCTTTTTTTGGTAAATCGCATACACAGGAATCTATAGAAAAGAATAGAAAAGCACATATAGGTTTGGTTGTAGCTAAAGACATAAATGGAAATTTTATTAAGGTTACTAAAGAAGAGTTCGATAGAAGAGATGATTTAAGAGGCAACTCTATAGGTCAGATATGTATAACAAATGGTACAGTAGATAGAAAAATAGAAAAAGGTGGGGATATACCTAATGGATGGTATAAAGGGAGCTTTAAAAAAGACAAATATAATACCATTCACAATAAAATTATATCAAAAAAAATACTAAAAACAGAAAAAATACCTGATGGATGGATATTAGGTAGAATAACCAAGAGATCTAAAAACCATGAAAGATAATGATACTACCTACCTTGGTAATCCTTTATTGAAAGGCAAAGGACAAAAAATAGAATGGACATCTGAATTATTAGAAGAATATTTAAGATGTAAAGATGATATAATATATTTTTGTGAAACATATATGAGAATTGTTAATGTTGATCATGGTATAGTTCCATTCAAACTTTATGATTACCAAAAAGAACTAATTTTATCTATGTCAGAGAATAGAAAAACTATAGCAAATTGTTCTAGACAGAGCGGCAAGACGGTTTCTTTCTGTGGTTTTGTTTTACATTATCTATTATTTAATTCTCAAAAAACTGTGGGTATTTTGGCTAACAAAGCTGACACTTCTAGAGAAATTTTAGATAGAGTTAAAAAATCATATGAACTATTACCGAAATGGTTACAGCAAGGTGTAGTAGAATGGAATAAAACAAGCATAAGCTTAGACAATGGATCTAAAGCTATTGCAGCAGCAACATCATCTAGCTCGATTCGCGGAAAAAGTTTGAACGTCATAGTTTTGGACGAGTGCGCCTTCATTGAGAACTTTAATGAGTTTTATACTTCTACCTTTCCTACTATATCTAGTGGTAAAACTACTAAAATAATCATGATAAGTACAACATATGGATTAAACCATTTTTTTAGGTTTTGGCAAGAAGCTATTGAGGATAGGAATGGGTTTAATCCAATAGAGGTTAAATGGGATAGAGTTCCTGGTAGAGATGAAAAATGGAAAATAGATACATTAAAAGGTCTTAATCATGATATAGAAAAATTTGAACAAGAATTTAATTGTTCATTTCTTGGTTCTTCTGGTACATTAATATCTGGTAGTACGTTAAAGTCGTTAAAGCCTATGGAGCCTATCAATACTTCTGAAACTTTAGATTCTTTAACACAATATTTCAAGCCAGTACCAAATAGAAAATATACTATTATGGTTGATGTAGCAGAGGGTATAGGTCTTGATTATTCTGCATTTCAGGTAATAGATATAACAGAGATGCCATATCAGCAGGTATGTACATACAAGAATAATTTAATAGAGATAAAGGATTATGCTGGTATTGTTCATAATATATCTAAGATGTACAATGATGCAAGTATATTGGTAGAGATTAACAATATGGGTGCTACTGTATCACATATATTATATAATGAATATGAAAATGAGAATATGATATTTACGGAAAATGCTGGCAAGGCAGGACAGCGTATATCTACTGGTTTTGGTAAGCTTGTACATAAGGGTATAAAGACATCATCTACTACTAAGCGTATTGGTTGTAGTGTATTAAAGATGTTAGTAGAGCAGAAGCAATTGGTAATAAATGATCATGCTACTATAGAAGAATTGTCAAGATTTAGTCGTGATGGTGATTCGTATGAAGCTGAAGAGGGTGCTAATGATGATCTTGTTATGGGTTTGGTATTATTTGCGTGGATGACTAATCAGAAATATTTTACACAATTAACAGATATTAATACTATGGCTAATTTGCGTAAGCAGACAGATGATCAGATTATTACATCTTTATTACCATTTATGATAGTGGATTCTAGTTTTCATAATAATAGTGATCATCAGACTGTTATTGATTATAATAATCCTGAAACATTTTTTGAGTCTACTAGCTATTATAATTTTTAATTTATAAAACTATTATCTCATATCATCATATCATCATAATATAATCTATATCTTAAACCACAAGTATCACAATTATCACAATTATATAGTTCTGAATCCATGTTAGTTTCATCAATATATTTTATATTAGAACATTTTGACCATACTCCTGTTTCATCACTTAAAGCATATTTAGGTTTAGGAAAATCTTCAGAAAATTTTATAAACCTATATTCATGTTTTACCGGACATAGTTCTTTATTACCTTTTGTTATATAAGTCATTTATTAATCTTCCTATTAAATCTAATAAATATCCTATGTGACTATTATTTCATTATGTCAAGCCCTATTTTTCGATTTAATAAATAGATAGAGAATTTATTAATCCCTATTTGAGGAAAAAATATGGCAAGTCTAGTAATCCCTGGTATTAACATTAATGAGATAGATCAGACTACCAGTACGCCTAATGTATCTAGTACGATTGGTGCTGTTGCTGGTATATTCAATTGGGGGCCAATTGACAAGGTAGCATTAGTATCTGGTAATGAAGATAAATTAGTTAAAAAGTATGGTAAGCCAGATAATAATAACTATGAAACATTTTTTACTGCTGCTAACTTTATGGCTTATGGTGGTTCATTATATATAAGTCGTGCTGGTCAAACATCCGGTATATCCACTAATTATGCTACTGCATTATCTGGTAATTCTACAGTATTAATATCATCTAATACCACAACTGTATTAGCAGGTCAAGGGGTATATGGTGATAATGTGCCATATGGTACGTTAGTTAATAGTGCTACATCTAATAATACACATACTATCATAACTTTATCATCTAATGCTACTTCTGGTAATTCTACTGTTGCTGATATTGAAACATTAAATTATCATGCCTTTGATAGGGTATATAATGCTTTTGCTAATTCTGCTAGTATAGTAGACCGTGGTACAGTATTAATTAAAAACGAAGATGAATTTGAAAATATTACTATTCCTGTTGGAGTAGAATTTGTTGCTAAATATCCTTCTTCATTAGGTAATAGCCTTAAAGTATCTGTATGTGGTTCACCTAAACAATTTGCTTCTATTGTTAATCCTTATCTATTATCAGGATCTACTAATAGTACAGTAATACCTAGCACTGCTGGTATTACATTAGATGTTAATTCTGCTACTGCTAATGTCTTTATTGCTAACTCTGCTACATTAAGCTTTGCTAATACATATGTTGCTGCTGGTACATTAAGAAATAGCTTTACAGTAGGTGATTATATTGAAGTAGGTAATAGCTCTATTGGTACTCAATCAATAAGAATAAGAGATATTACAGCACTTAGTAATACTAATCCTCTTTCACCTACAGGTCAAACTTATTTTAATCTTGTATTAGATCAGCCATATTCACGTTCTACAAATTATACGTCAAATACTATATCACGTAAATGGGAGTATTTTAATGTTGCATCGAATATTCCTAAACCCTCCTTTACGGCTCAAAAAGCTGGTTCAGCAGAAGTTGACGAGCTTAGTATCGTGGTTGTGGATGAAGATGGTTTATTTTCGGGTACAGGTGGATCAGTACTTGAAGTATTTCCTAACCTAAGTCGTGGTACTAATGCTAAGGGTGTTGATGGTAGTAGCTTATATTATAAAAATATAATTAATAATAATTCACAGTATATTTGGGCTGGTAATGATATATCAGGGCTTCCATCTAATACTGTTGTTAATATTACTACATCTGCTTTAGAAGTACCTTATAATGAATCATTTGTTGGCGGAGAATCTGGCCCTAATGAATCAGATATATCATTTGGTGTAGTAGCTAATGCTATTGATCTATTAAAAAGTAAATCAGAGCTAGAGTTAAGTATTCTTATGGCTGGTAAAGCTGTAGGACAGGATGGTGTTCAGTCTATTAACTATATGATAGATAATATAGCAGAATTTAGAAAAGACTGTGTTGTACATTATTCTCCTACAAAAGAGGTCACATTAAATCCTATTGATAGAGTAACTAATATAGTAGAATTTAATAATAAAGTACGTAAAGGTTCTTATGCTTTTGGTGATGCCAACTATAAGTATCAATATGACAAGTATAATGATGTATTTAGATGGGTGCCTTATAATGGAGATACTGCCGGATTATCAGTAAGAACAGACTCTGATAGAGATGCTTGGTATTCTATTGCAGGCTTTAATAGAGGCCGTATTAAGAATGTAGTTAAAAGTGCATATAATCCTGATGATACGGAAATCACATTACTATTTGCTAACTATATAAACCCTATTGTTAATTTTGATAGTGCTGGTACTATATTATATGGTGATAGAACTAATACAGGTCGTGAAGAAGCATTTGATGAACTAGGTATTCGTAAACTATTCATTATATTAGAGAAAACTATTGCTCTTGCCGCACGTAATCTATTATTTGAATTTAATGATGATTTTACTAGAACACAATTTCTTAATCTTGTTGAGCCTTTCCTAAGAGATGTTCAAGGTAGAAATGGTCTAGAAAGATTTAAGGTTATTGCTGATGAAAGTAATAATACTCCTGAAGTAGTAGATAGTAATAGATTCGTTGGTGATATTTATATTGTTCCTAAGCATAGTATTCATACTATTCAACTTAATTTCATTGCATCTGATTCTTCTGTAGAATTTAATGTAATAACAAGCTCATAAGAGGTATTTAAATGTTTAATCTTAATGATATTATTAGTAATTTCAAAAATGGTGGTGCAAGACCTAATCTATTCCAGTGTTTTATTACTAATAAAGCTAATTCTGTAGCAGATTTTAAATTACCTTTTCTCTGTGAAGCTTCTGCTTTACCTTCAAAAACCTTTGGTAATATAAGAATACCTTATTTTGGTAGAGTACATAATGAAGTAGGAGAACCAGAATATTCTCCTTGGGATGTTACTATCATGAATGATGAAGACTTTGATATAAGAAATGCTATGGAACAATGGCAATCAGAGATAAATCATCCTGAACGTAATAGAAGAACTTTACAAGACTATCAAAGCCAAGGTAAAATTATACAATTAGGTAAAGATGGTAAAAAACTAAGAACTTATGAATTTCATAATATTTATCCTCAAACTGTTTCACCTATAGGTCTTGATTGGGCTAATAATAATAGTTATGAAAAATTTAATATTACCTTCATGTATGATTACTGGACTGTTTCTGGTATTACAGGAGATGCAGGAACATTATAATTATATTTAATATTGTGAATTATTAATGGCATTTGACCTTTTTGGTTTTACTATCAATCGTAAAAAAGAAGAATTACCCTCATTCGTACCTAATGTAAAGGACGATGGTGCAGTTGTTGTAGAAGGCTCTGGTGCCTATGGAACCTATCTTGACATAGAAGGTGCTATATCAAGCGAAGCAGAGCTTATAGACCGCTACAGGGACATGGCGACCTATCCACAGGTAGAACATGCTATAGATGAAATAGTTAATGAATTAGTTGTTCAAGAACCAGAAACAAAACCAGTAGAATTAATATTAGATGATCTTAAAGGTGAATCTAAAAAAGTACAAGATCTTATTATTAAAGAATTTGATACTGTATTAGATTTATTAGAATTTAATGAATCAGGTCATGATGTAGCAGAAAGATGGTATGTAGATGGCAGACTATTATATCATGCTATAGTAGACCCTAATAATATTAAAGAAGGTATTCAAGAACTAAGATACATTGATCCCCGTAAGATAAGAAAAATAAGAGAATTAGCTAAAAATAGAAATAAGGTTAATACTTCTAATAAAATAGAAGAAGAATATTATATCTATAATGATAAAGGCTTTAGAAATGCTGCTACTACATCATATGTAAATAATACATCTGCTAGTGGTATTAAGATAGCAAAAGACTCCATTATTCATTGTACATCTGGCTTACAAAGCCCTGATGGTAATATGATACATTCACATCTCCATAAGGCTATTAGACCTCTTAATATGTTAAGGTCAATGGAAGATGCACTTCTTATATATACTATATCAAGAGCACCAGAAAGAAGAGTATTTTATATTGATGTAGGTGATATACCTCCTGCTAAAGCTGCACAAATCCTTGCAGAACTACAAAACAAATACAAGAATAAAGTAGTCTTTAATAATCAAACTGGTGAAATAGGCAATGATAAACGTCATATGACTATGCTAGAAGATTTCTGGTTATTAAGACAAAATGGAAAAAATACAGAAATATCAGGTCTTCCCGGTGGTACTGCATTATTCTCTTCACTTGATGGTATAGAATATTTTAATAAAAAATTAAATGAATCATTAAGTGTCCCTGTATCAAGATTAGATTCAAATAGTCTTTTTTCTGGAGGCACAGAAACCACTAATGAAGAAGAAAAGTTTGATAAATTTATTATTCGTCTAAGACAGAAATTTTCTCAATTATTTCTTAAAATATTAGAAAAACAGTTAATATTAAAAGGTATAATAACTGTTGATGATTGGGATAGATTTAATGGACTTATTAAGTTTAAGTTTGCTGTTAATAATCATAGAGCAGAATTAAAAGATAATGAGATACTTAATACAAGACTAGCTGCTGTAGGTGCTGCTATGCCTTATGTGGGATTATATATTTCACATGAAGAAATACGTAGAAAAATACTAAGACAATCTGATGAAGATATTAAAAGAATAGATAAACAGATTAAATCAGAAAAGACTAATCCGCAATATATTCAGGAGCCTACATTAGATAATACACAACCTGATATGTCTGATAATGCTAAGTCTAAAGAAGACCCTAAAGATAATAAAAAACAAGATGATGACGAAGAAGAGGAAAGCACTGCTGTACCTATGACTCAAAATCTCTTGAATAATTAAATTTTAATAAATAGAAAAGAAAATAAGGATTAAATATGTCTAGTATATCAGATTTAATATCAAATGCTATCAATAAACAACCAATAGAATTTGGTGAAAATTTATCAAATATATTAGGTGATAGAGCAACACAAGCTATATCAGGAATAAGAGAAGTATTACAAAAAAATATCTGTAATGAACCTATTTCAGAGGAATAATAATGGCCACTTCTCTAAGAAAATTTATAGCTAAATATGATTCAAGAACTACTCTTAAAAGAGAAAAAGAGTTTGTTGATAAGCATGAAATAGAACTAGTACCTGATCCTGCTGGTAATGGTGATGATGTATTCAATGCAGATAATATTAAACCAGTAGATCGTAAAAAGCATAATCATGGCTATAATCCTGGTGAAGATAAAAAAGTATATGAATCACAAATAGAAAAAATTAAAGAATCTGTTTCTTTATATTTTTCTGAAAAAGGTGAAACTATATCTGAATCAGAATTAAATGATTTATCAGAAAATATCTACGAAGAGCTTAAAACAAACCTAAATGAGGATACACCTTTAGTAGAAAAGATGGATTTAGATACTGCTAAAGAATTAGCAAGAATACAATCTAAAATGACATATGGTCGTACACAACATGTACAGTATTTTGGGCCAGGATATTATGGTGTAACAGATAACAGACATGATGATACTGTGGCTTCATATGAAAATGGTGCTGCTATGTCAGAAGAAGCCTTAGATGAGCTTTCTAAAAGTAAACTAGGTAATTATATTAAAGCTGCTGTTAAGTCTAAGACAGATCATGATTATGATGCAGCAGAATATCATAATAGTATAGAATACACCAAAGATAGTAAAGAAAGAGATGAAGAAAAAAATAAACTAATAAAAAAACATGACGATATTTCTTGGAGAAGAAAGAAAGGTATTGATAAGGCTGTTAATAAATTAACTGAAGAAGCCTTAGATGAGCTTTCTAAATCTACTGTAAAAAACTATCTTGATAAGGCTACTAAAGAAGTAGATACTGCTTATAGTAAAGAAAATGAAAAAAAATGGAATGATGATGTATCTAAAAAAGTGGGTAAAAGATTAGATGGTATATCTAAAGCTAATACTAAGCTTAATGGTGAAACTAAATTTGATGGAAATAGAAGACCATATCAATATGGAACTAATGAAGAAGTATTAGATGAACTATCATCTAAAAAACATTCTAAATATTTTGATAGTGCTGCTGAATCAAGAGGAAAAGCAGAAAAAGAAGGTGATACTAAGACAGTAGAAAAAAGAGATAAAGGATTATCAATGGTAGTAAATAAACCATTTAAGATGAATGAATCTATTATTGATAAAGTATTAGCTAAATATATTCCTGAAAATCATTCTACAAGAGTAGAAAGGCTTTTCTCTTCATTAGACTATCTACCAGAATCTTATATTAAATCTATAGCAGCTTTATACGAGTCATTAGACTATGAAAATAAATTAGTTTTCTTAGATTACCTTGATAATGGTATGATAAATGAAGTATTAGATTTTGCTATAGAAAATAGACAACATATTACAGAATTGACCAAAGCTGTTAATAGCTATCATAATTCATTAAAAGAAGAAAATTTAGATGAATTATCTACAGATAAGATGAATGATTATACTGATGCTGCTTATAAAGCAAGACAAAAATCATTTATGAATGGTGGATCTAAAGTAACACAAGGTAAAAGAGAAAAAGGTATTCAAGTAGCTTCTAGGCTCCTTTCAAAGAAAAAAGAAATGATGGAGGATGATACTAAATGAAACTTATTAGAGAACTTAATGAAGAATTAGAATATATTACAGAAGATAATGAATCTGGTGAAAAAAATTTATATATTCAAGGTACAATGCTTCAATCTGAAATAGTTAATAAAAATAGAAGAATGTATCCTGAACATATAATGGATAATGAAGTCAATAGATATATTATAGAATCTGTTAATACTAAAAAAAGTTTAGGGGAACTATCACATCCTGAAAATTCACCTAGAATCAATCCAGACAGGGTCTCACATAGAATAGTAGAACTAACTAAACAAGGCACTAATTGGGTAGGTAAGGCTCTTTTACTAGATACTCCTACAGGTAATATAGCTAAAGGTATAGTAAAAGGTGGAGGTGTAGTAGGTTTTTCTTCAAGAGCATTAGGTTCAGTTAAATTAAACTCAAAAGGTATAAATGAAGTACAATCCGATTTCCGAATTTGCACTTGCGCTGACATAGTATTAGACCCTTCTGGCCCTGACTGTTGGGCTGAAGGAATCATGGAATCTGCTGATTGGGTTTATGATGATAGACTAGGTTGGAAAATGCAAGACCTTAATGAACAAACTAAAAAAGATATAGATAGTCTAGCAGCTAAAAAAGCTCTTAATGAGCAAAATACTCTTAAAATGTTCAATAATTATCTTAATAAGTTAGCAAACATAATAAAATAATAAGATTTAATAAATAATAGATTAGGAGTTTTAATTAAATGCCAAAAGAAAAAATTAATATTGACGAAAGCACACCAGCTTCAGATACACTAAAACCAGGTATGGGATCTAGTGAAGGTCAAACTAAGCCACAGATGCTTGCTACCTTTACTGCTATGATGGCACAACTTGGTATGGAAGACCTATCCAAATTCTATAATGATGCTATTAATATGATAGGTAAAGAAGCAAAAGATATCCCTGATGGTGCTGCTGAACATAATAAAAAAACTATTATGACTAAAGAAGATATTGATGATATCTTCACCGATGAACTATCAGAAGAAGTAAAAGATAAAGCAGCTATCCTGTTTGAAGCAGCCGTCAATACTAAAGTAATTCTTGAAAAAGCTCAATTAGATGAAGACTACCAAAATAAAGTAAAACAGCTTGATGAAGAATATGAAACTAAACTAGAAGAAGAAGTAAAAGAAGTATTTGAAGAAATATCAAGTCAACTTGAACTTTATATGGATAATCTAGTAGAGCATTGGCTTGATGAAAATAAAATAGAAATAGAAAGCCAGCTTAAAGCAGATATATCAGAAGACTTTATTAATGGCCTTAAAGATCTATTCAAAGAACATTATATTGATGTTCCAGAAGATAAACTAGATATACTTGGTGAACTACAAAAAGAAAACCAAGAAATTAAAGAAAATCTTAATAGAACTATTAATGAAAATCTAGAAATATCAAAACAATTACAAGCTACTAATAAAGATAAAATATTAGATAAATTATCAGAAGGACTAGCTGTAACAGAATCAGAAAGACTACGTACACTTACAGAAGGTGTAGACTTCTCTGATTTAGAAGCCTTTGAACATAAAGCCAAAATAATCAAAGAAAATTACTTTGGCGACAGTAAAGCTAAATCTACAGGACTTATTACTGAAGATATAGACGCAGATATGCCTAATAAAGATAAAACAGCAAATATTAACCCTAATATAGCTGCTGCACTTAGCAGAATCAAGAATGATAGTAAAAATAAATAAATTTTAATAAATAGATATAGTCAAAGAATAAAGACTAATTTTTGGAGAAGATTAAATGCCAACAATGTTAAATGAAGAAACCCTAAACAAGTGGAAGCCAATTATAGAATGTGAAGATGCAACGCCACTTAATAAGGCTAAAGCAGATGACATGACTATTATGCTTGAAAATACCGAGCGTGAACTTAACTGGAACTTTAATAGTTCAAGTGATGGTAATCGTGGTAATTTCATCAATGAAGCCGCTCCTACAAACGCAACAGGCTCAAATATTTCTAACTTTGATCCAGTATTAATTAGTCTTGTTCGTAGAAATATGCCTAACCTTATCGCATACGATGTATGTGGTGTTCAGCCTATGACTGGCCCTACAGGGCTTATCTTTGGTATGCGAGCAAGAGATGGAGGTCAGACTGGCCCCGAATCATTCTATAATGAAGTTAACACAGGTCATTCTGCTAGAGGCGGTGCTAATGCTTCTGCTACTGATGCTGGATATAGTGCTGCTAATACTGCTGGTGGACAAGCAGGCAACGTAGGTACTGTACCAGGTGCAGCTAATAACGTAGGGGCAAATACATATAACTATGCTGGTGCATTGCTTACACAGTTTGCAGAAGGTCTAGGTAGTAACTCTACTGCCCTATTCCCTGAAATGTCCTTCAGTATTGAAAAACAAACTGTTACTGCAAAAGAACGTGCTCTTAAAGCAGAATATTCAATCGAAATCGCACAAGATCTTAAAGCAATTCATGGTCTTAATGTCGAAACAGAATTAATGAATATGCTATCAGGTAAAATACTTGCTGATATGAATAGAGAAGTTATTCGTACTATTCTAGTTTCAGCAGTACCTGGTGCAGCAGCTACTACAGTACCAGGTGTATTTGACCTTGATACCGACAGTAATGGCCGCTGGTCAGTTGAAAAATTCAAAGGTCTGCTTTTCCAACTTGAACTAGAAGCTAACGCAATTGCTAAAGGTACTCGACTCGGTAAAGGTAATATTCTTATCTGTTCTTCAGATGTTGCATCTGCATTAGCTCAAGCAGCTATTCTAGATTATACACCTGCTATTGGTAAGAATGGTGAACTTGAGATTGATGATACAGGTAATACCTTCGCTGGTATGCTTAGTAATCGTATGAAAGTATATATTGATCCATATACTACAGGTAACTATGCAGTCGTAGGCTATAAAGGCGCAAGTAAATGGGATGCAGGACTATTCTATTGCCCTTATGTACCACTACAGCTTCTTAGAGCTAACAATCCTGATACATTCCAACCTAAGATAGGCTTCAAAACCCGTTATGCAATAAGCGCTCATATTTTTGCAGAGGGTACTAACCAAGGTTTAGGTCGTATTGAACAAGACACGAATCGTTATTATAGGCGGCTCCTCATCGCGAATCTTACATAATTAAAAATATAACCTAAGAAATAATAAATAGACCGAGACATAAGCTCTCGGTCTATTTTTATGTGTATATTAGGAGATATAATGTATAAAATTTATAAATTAACATCACCATCAGGTAAGTCATATATTGGTTTAACAAAAAGAGAATTTAAAATAAGGCTTAGCGAACATTTTGGAAGATTTACTGAAAAAGATAAGAAAAAGGCTATTACTAATGCTATAATTAAATACCCTGATAGAAATGATTGGGATATATCAGTATTATGTGAATGTGAAAATATAGATCAAGCTAACATAAAAGAAAAATACTATATTGATTATTATAAGTCATTTGGTAAAGGATATAATATGACTGGAGGAGGGGATGGTTTTGATGGTCTTATAGTAACTGATAAACATAAAAAGGCTATTTCTGATGGTAGAAAAGAATATTTTGATACCCCTGTAGGTCAAGAATGGAAAGAAAAGTTAAGTGCTATGTATATGGGAAATGAATTTAGTAAAGGTAATATAGCATGGAATAAAGGATTAAAAAATTGGATGTCTGATGAAATAAAAGAAAAATCAAGTATTGCAGTTAAAGAATATTGGAAAGATAATGTAGAAGCTAAAGAAAAGGTATCTGAAAGAACAAAAAAGGCTTGGGAAGAAGGTAAGTTTGATAATAGACCTCCTTTATCACCTGAATCTAGAGAAAAAGGAAGATTAAAAAGACTTGGTTTTAAACAATCTGATTATCAAAAAGAGCAGGTAAGTAAAGCTAATAAAGGTAAAATAGTATCACAAGAGACACGTGATAAGCTTTCGACTAAAAATAGAGGATTTAAGAATGAATTACTTACTTGTGAATATTGTGGTTTAATTGGAGGAGGAGGTGCATTTAAAAGAAATCATAATGATAACTGTAAATATAAAAATCTTCCTTCAGAAGAGCAAGATAAAATAAAGTCAGATAGACTAGAAGGGAAAGTTTTACCTTTCAAAAAAGAGTATAGTCAGTCTATAAAATAAAAAGCTGGTTTTTACTGGCTTTTTATTTTATCTATTGACATTATATAAAATATACTATATTATAGTAAGTATTAAAACCAATTAAGGATAATTATGTTAAAAGAAAAACTAATAAAATACTGTGAAGATAATACAAGAATATATAATATTAATTCTGATGAAATAAATCAAGAGTTAGATAAGCTTTACCCTGAATTAAATAATGGTACTGATAAAACATCTATTAGAAAGGCAAGGAAAGCTAAGGCTACCTTAGTCTATTGTGATATAGAAAGCCCTCCTGTATGTGGTTGTGGAAGTCAGTTAGAGCATTATAAAAGTAGAGATCAAAGCCCCTTTGGTAGCTTTAGAGAATTTTGTTCTATTTCATGTATGACAAAAGATAAGTCTGTAAACTTAAAAAGAAAAAAGACTAATATAGAAAGATTTGGTGTAGATTCTTTTGCTAAGATCCAAGTCTTTGAAAAGAAGACTGAAGAAGTAAAAAAGATAGCAAAGGAAAAAGCACTAATAACATATCAAAACAAGTATGGTGTTGATCACTTTTCTAAAACACAAGAATATCTTGATAAAAGAGAATCTACTGTGATGGAAAAATATGGAGTTAAAAATGCTTTAGAATTAGTAAATCCTGATAACAAAACACCTTGGTTTACTACTGAAGAAGGTAAAGAATATCTTAAAACTAAAAAGCCTTTATCTGATGAACAAAGAATAATAAAAAGAATTTATAATATGAAAAAATCAGGTTCTATAAAAGATCAAGAATTAATTGATATTATAGGTAAAGTCGATTCTAAAAGGTTTAAAGAATATATTGAGAATATTGTTAAAGATATTATAGAACCTGATAGATTTAAAATAGCAGTCAAAATTGGAATTCTAGTTAGATGGCTAAATAGTCTATTTAGAGAACATGGAATGGCTGATATGTATATATCAGCAAATTATAAAGGTGTATCTAGTGGTGAAAGAGAAGTTAAGTCTTTTATTGAGGATTTAGGTATAAAAGTATCTAATAAAAATAGAGGTATATTAGAAAGTAAAAATGAGTTAGATATTGTTATTGAAGATTATAAATTAGCTATAGAATATAATGGTGTTATATGGCATAGTGAAGGAAGAACAGGAAGAGATAAAGATTACCATATTAAAAAGACAAATCAATCTGAAGATAAAGGATATAAACTATTACAAATTTATGATGTGGAATGGAATAATCCTATTAAAAAAGAAATATGGAAGTCTATAATTAAAGAGAACCTAAACTTAAATAGAAGTATTAAAGACTATAAATTTATTATTAAAGAAATATCTCTAAAAGATATAAAATCATTTTTTAATAAAAATCATATTCATGGATATTCAAAAGCCTCAAAGCATTATGGCTTAATAGTTAATAATAAAATAATGTCTTGTATGTCTATTCAAGAAAAAAATAGTATTTATTATATAAAAAGATTTACGGATATAATAAACTATAATATAGATAATAGTTTTGATTTATTTATTAAGCACATTAGTATTAAAAATTTAATATATTATAAGGACAGAAGATTTTCATCTATATTGGACAACACAGAAAAATATAAATATGATATTTTAGAGCCAAATTGGAAAGGATATTATGTTAAAGAGTATATTTTAAAAAATAAAGAATATTTTACTAATAAAACATTAAATAAAAATATAAAATATAATAAAAAATTATCAATATTTGACAATATGCTTGCTAATGGATATGATCGTATCTGGGATAGTGGTAATATTAAATATTATATTACTTAATTATATTTTTATCTACCAAACTTTAGGATTAATATTAAGTTTATTGTTTACTACTAAAAGCCATAAAATTTCACAACCAGTAGGAATATCATTTGATTTATAAGAATTACATTTTTATGTACTACTACCAAATTGCCTATCATATCTTTTCCACCAAGACTTATAGGAATGACATGATCTAATGTAGCATAATTATAACCAATATCATTTTTATCTATCTTTTTTCCACATATTGCACATAAATTATTTTTTAATTTAATTAATATATCACGTATATCACAATAAGAATTATAAGGTCTTGTTGTACGGGTACTACTATTAACTTTGCTATTATAGTTTATGTGTCGAGAATTAGGACGACAATTTTTCATAATTAATTATCTTTTCAAAGCTATAGTAA
>ERZ1292630.2336-Hain-H41-02um-R3-2336-length-17658-cov-6_pt1 | contig 17658 bp, 4 predicted proteins | sample MGYA00564408_ERZ1292630 | MGnify/ENA primary metagenome ERZ1292630 (study PRJEB36523, sample SAMEA6512641) | groundwater metagenome | collected 2019-01-08 | study: AquaDiva: Metagenomics assemblies of 32 groundwater samples
GTCGTCGTGGTGTTCGTCGGAGTGGAAACCGCGAGCACCTCCCAGCACTCTAACGCAAGGTAGTACCACCGTCCGGACGATCGCCATGCCAGCGGATCCAGAACAGAGACAATGCTGGTCGTGGGTCCCGGTGCTCCCGCCGGACCTGACAGCGACACCTCGTAGGGCGATCCGCGTGAAAAGTTACTTGCGTTATAGAGTGGAGGGGTACCAGACACGACGGGGAATGGGTCCCCACGGTTTAGTGGCTGTGCCGAAGTGTCCCCCGTCAACAACGCGACCGAGGAGGATTGACTCGAGAGCCAGTTCAGCAACCGCGGCCAGGCTTCGTCCACCAACGGCGGCTGGCTCCAGCTCACGGTGGTGCCCGCTGGAACGGACGTGTTTGCGAGCGCCCTTGTCACGTCGATTATCCGACCAGGCGGCACGGAAGACGACGGGGGCTTGTAGAGTGCCCCTAAGGCTGCCCATATCGCCGTCGTTCCTGACGTCTGGTCGACGACGGACGCTGCCGTCGTCGTCGATCCCGGGGCGCCTGGCGTTGGGCCACATGTCAGCTGCCAGTCACAAACCTCGTTCAGACCGTTGCCCCACTCCCACGATGATAGAGAGGGCCCGGCGGCAACGCCACCGCCAGGCGCGAGGAGCCAATCCGTTAGCATCGCCGGGTTGCGGCCAGCGACAAGGCCCGCGCCGCTCATCGGCACCGTATTGTTCGGCGGCAGCCGCGTCGCGTTGGTTAGTGAGACGGGTTGTTGAATGGCCGACGTGAGGACGGCTGGATCCGCCGTCACGATACCGCTGTCCCCTCCCGGATGGCTGGACGCGTCACGGCCGCACCGGCTCGGGAGGCAGTCGAACACCACCTCGACGTCGCTGTAGTCGAGGAGCTGAGCCGTCCCGATGACCAACGACTCGAACCGCGCGGCCAGGGCGGCGCTGCCCGGCGGGACACCCACCCCCTGGGGCGGCATGGAACTCGCCGACAGCCACAGTGAGGAGGGGCTGAACGGCGCACCAATCGGGGCGAAGAATGCGATGACGGACGGCAGCGACCAGTTGAGGGCGGCCGCCACAAACGCACGGTTGTCGAAAACGGTGGGCTCACGGAGCGCGGCGGCGACGGACGGCGACACCGACATGTCCAGCGTCACGTTGGCAGGCCAGATGGCATCGGCGGTGCTCATGGGCACGGGCCAAAGAGGGCCACGATGCAGCGTGACGGAGCGGCGTGCGGCGATGCGCGCTTCCTGCAATGACTCAGCCGCCGACGAGAAGACGGCCTGCATGATCGAGTCGTTGAAAAGCTGCGTCCAACGCGTGTCATTCCACAAGGGCGGCACCGGCGCCGCCGAACTCGCAGCGGATGGGCCAACTCTGCCCCGCACGAACGTCCCAGCCGGACAGCGTACCTCAAGCGGGCCTCCGGTGATGTCCGCAGCGCGGAAAGGGATCGTCCGCGATTCGGGGAATGAGAATGGCCACCGTAGCGTGATGCTGGCGTTGGACGGAGCCGGCGCTGGTGTGCTTGAATTCGCATTTGGCGAAAAGGGATACCGTAAGCGAGACTCAAACGTGTCGGCCATCACATCGCAGAAGCTAGCACAGGTCGACTCGAGGCGGAGGTAGGTTGCATGGTTCGCCACGTCGCCGCCTCTCGCGGAGTAGGCCGCGGGTACGAACACATTCGCCGCATACCACGGCGTCGTGACGCGAAGGCGCGTGGCTCCCGGAAGGTGGCTGTTGCGGTACCAAAATGGGGGAGCTGCCGTGGCAGGGGGCATGGACCCAGAGCGACTGCGAATGGCGGCGATCTCGCGCGCCGACGAATTCGCGGCGGGGTAGTAAAACCGGCTGAGTGTCAACCAGTCAAGGTGGCCGGGGACATAGGCGGCCGCTTCGGCGGCAGCGGCAGTCGGTGCAGCAGCAGACGGCAGCGTTTGCAGCCTCCCCCCTGGCAAGGCGTCTGCGGCCGCTGCGGGGGGGAGCAGTCCCCCGGCGGACCAAGTCCAGTTAGTCGCGGCCCACCGCGACCCTCTCCACTGAGCCGCTGGGGGGAGAGGCGACTCGCCGCCATCGTGGAACAAGGTTGCAAACGTGAACTGGCTGAGGTTCGCGGGGAGCGCATGCGATGACAGGGCCGCCTGCGCGGCGATCGGCACGCGGACCCACGTTCCGAGCGTAGATGAGATGTTGTCTAGCAACTCCTGGCGCGCCGTCTCCCAGATACTTTGGTAACCGAGTGCGACGAACGGCAGCGACGGGCTGAGGGGCGGGACCCAGCGCGCGGTGAAGTTGAGCTCCTGGCAAGGGGCCGCGACGCAGGTCAGCGGCACGGGGCAGTCGAGGTTCGACACGCTCAAGTCCAAATAGCGCACCACGCGCGACGACGCGGTGCGGTTGACCGGAGTCGCCGCACCACCACTCGATGCGGTGTACGCGGCATATGGGTCCTCATCCCACAACGCGGGGGATGCTTCGTAGTGGAGAGGCATGTCGGCCGCGTCGACCCATGCGCACCGCTGCGCCGCACAGCTGACGTTAAAGTGGAACGGGTACATCATCCCGAGGCGTTCGGAATCATCCATGAACATCGGGTAGACCGTCAGCGCCGTCACGTGACTGGCCGGAGCGAGGGACGGGTCCGCAAATACGCGCCGAATCACGGAGGGACCCGCCGCGAAGACTGGAAAGACAAACGGCTGTCCATTGACACTGAACAACGCCGTGACGTTGCGGGTGGAGTCGCCGTAGCTGGCGTTGCGATTGGCGAAATGCAGGGTCGCCACGTACGGGTCCAAGGCGGCGTCCACGCGCGCAAAGTAGCCAGCGGGGCAGCGGAAGTAGACGGTGCAATTGACATCGGGCGGTGGGACGCCGATGCCGATGGGGGTGATGGAAAACGCCTGGCGGGGAAGATGCCTCGCCACGAGGGGCTGCAGGACAGGTCGTGTCGGCAGCGCTGGGTCGGCCACGAAGTAGTCGCTGGTCAGCCCAAACCTTCCACCTGCCGTGAGCGTCGCGCCAATCGAAACTGTCGCGTTGCTCACGTCGATCGGATTGGCGACGGACGATACTCCGTCTTCGCACAACGAGCACACAAACTGCACTTGGGATGTTCCATAGGCGGCGAGAGGAGACGTGTACGATGGCCCAACTTCCGCGGCCGGAAGGGCAATCGTGGCGAAGTCCGGTCGATCGGAGGCACCGAAGTTGAGAGAAGAAACGTAGGCCTGCTGGTCGTCTTGGTCGAAGCGGACCGTCCACGTGTCTCCCTCCGTTGCGGATCCAGAGGGAAGGGTTGATTCCATCAGCCAGCCTCCTGGGAGGGAATAGGTGGTTTGGCCGAGTGCTCCCATATGGTGACCACGACGGCCGCCCGTGCTCAGGGCACGCAGGTGATGGCCGCCCGTGTTGCCGCCCTGAAAGTTCCAAGTCACGGCGATGGGGCCGCCTGGTGCACTTGGCGATGGACCGCCAGCATCGTAACACATGCCCGCGACCGTACAATTCGACCCAGCCGTGAATGCGGAGCCGTTGCAGCCGACGAAGAACGGGGAGCGAGACGTGCGCCAGCCAGAGTTTGGCGAGGGGTCCAGCACGCGGCTGTCACCCGCGCTGTTGAGCGGTGCGTCGACAATGGCCGGGGCGGGGGACCCACTGTGCACCGCCGGGTGGCAACACGCCGTACGTCGGCATGTGACCGAGACGAAATAGGTCGCCCCCACCACGGGGGCCAGGACGTTGTCCATGCCAGCGCGCAAAGGCGCGGTGAAGAGCGTGATTGCTCCCAAACTAACGGTGCCAACTTGCAATCCTTTCTGGGACGAAGAAGGCTCGGCGAAGGCGTAACTGGTCTGGGAAGCCTGTGGACCGGCGCTCGCATTGCCAGGGTCGGTGAGCTGCGCGCTCCACGCGCTGTAGTGGGACAAGAGCGGCGACAGATTTGCACGGGTGATCGTTTTTTGAACGTGCACCGCCGCGGGGCTAACGATGGTGCCGCCACCGCACTCCGCGTTCCAGGTGCATGCTTCGTTCCAGTAAGAAAAGCGGCGCTCCAATGCAAGTAGCAGTTGGGTCTCGGGCGTGACGCTGTCAGCGGGGCCGGACCACAGGGGGTCCCATGCGGCAGCGTCGAGGCCAGAAGGAGGCGCCGGGGCAGTGCGCTGTCGAATCGCGACCAGGGACGCAGGTTTCAATGGGTATTCGAAAGCATAAATGTACTTGGACGCGTTGAGCGCCTCGCTAACATTCAGGGACGCGTAGCTCTGCGCCCACGCCTCGACCGTGGCCGCGTCTGTCGCCGACGGCGGCGACATCAACTTGATCGTCGGGGCAGGGGGCGTCACGGTGCAGTTCGCCGGGTAGCACTGGTCTGTCGTGGTCGCAACGAACGCACCAGGTGCCATAGTTGCGTTCCCCGTGCTCCGGACAAGACTGAGCACTGTGGGCACAGCTTGAAGGCCCAATTGAAAATGCGACGCTTGTTGCTCGCCGAGGCCCTCGAAATACACGGTGACGTCCACCGCGGTGATTCCGCTCGTGTTGACGATCACCCCGCCGGCGGCGTACCCGCCTTGCCACTGTCCGTCGATGACAGGCACCGTGCCGCCACCGCCGCCTACCAGCGTCGCGTGAATAGGTGGGCCGCCGTAGCTGCCGGAGAACCAAGGGCCGACCGCCGCGAAGCCTTGCATCGGCACGGTGTCCGGGCACAACGAGCCCAGTTGCGACTTCGCCCACCGCCAGGAGCACTCGGCGCCGTACCAAACGCCGAATGCCATGCGGTTCCTGGCCGCCCCTGCCGTCACTGGCGGTAGGGCGGCCGCCATTGACGATGCATCGACTCCCGCCGGCAAGGTCATTCGCGGCCCGCCGCTTCCCACGACCGTCGCCGCCGTCGAATTGTCCGGGCACGTCGACCGCAAGCACATGATGTTCAGCAGGCGCAGCGACGCGCCCGAGTCCCATTGGAGCGGGTGGGTGGACGAGTACTGCTCCATCCACTGGCTTAACGCCGCGCCCCGGAATCGCAGCCGCACATCCCCGTTCGCGGACGAAATCATGCTTCCGACGGCCGCGTCGGTGTTGTACACGAGCGGCGACCAGGGCGAGCCGTCGATGGCGTCGTAACTTCCATCTTGATACTGCCACTCCAGGGCGTTCACGCGGAGGTCGGCCACGAAGGAGCCCTCGCCGGACTCCCCATCGAATCGGCCATCCCACCACACCGACACATTGGTCGATACGGCTTGGACCACGCTGGGCAAGGTGACGTTGAAGGCTAAGTTGGTATCGCAGGAGAACACCCAGTCGCAGTTCTCGTTGAGAAAGGTTCGCAAGCTTGGTCCATGTGGATCGCTGTAATTCACGAGGAACGGAAATACGGCGTCGCGGGTGACGTTCAGCGTGTACGAAGCGGCCGACCCGGTGCCTTCCCAGGCCCCGAGTTGCACGTTCACCGCCACGGCTGTGGCTTCACCCTCGCCTCCGGTGGCAGACGTTCCGTTCAGTGCGCCGAGGGCGGTGTCGGCTCGCAGAATACGCACGCCGCTGGGATGCTGCAATGTGCGGCGGGCGACGGCGGCGTCGCTTTGAAGGCTACAGAGCGACGACGAGCACTGTGCGGCCACGGTGAGGCCGATCGTTTTTACGAAGGCGCCGGGGTACAGCCGGTCATCGGCCATCTTGATGAGCCCAGCGAAAGTCAGGTTTTGGGCCGTCATATCGAAAGAGGACAGCGCGAGACTCACATCCCAAACATGGCTCGCGCTGATGGTGAGGGGCCACGACGTCTGTGAGGAAGGAGGCGCTCCCACGTGGGTCTCCGGCCTTGAGCGGGGGCCGCTAGCAGACGGGAAGAAGAAACGCACATCCGAAACCACCGGCGCGGCATTTCCAGTGAACGACAAGTTGGCCACCGCCAAGGGCTCTCCCAACTGCCCGAGGGTTCCGACGACCGACACGGCCACAAACGGGGTGGCGACCGGGTCGGCACAGAACGCCGTGACGCTGCACCGACTGCCCATGAACATTGCCGGCCTCCATCCGTCTGTAGGCAGGAGTGGCTCGGTCGTGTTGCGGCGAGCTGTCGACGTGACGTTTTCGAGAAAAGAACCAGCACTCGACATCGACCGCTTGGACGGATCGAGCATCGGGCAACTGTCGGCGAGGCAGTCGAACCAGAGGTCAAGGAGCAAATCGAGATTCGCGAACGGCTGCCCCTTGATCAACACACGAGCCGTCGTGCGCGACTGGTTGGTAACAACATTGGCGTCTCCGACGACGATCCCCACATCGTCCAAAAAGACGTTATGGACCTTGTACTTTGCGGTGGTTGACGAAAGGAGTGGCGACGCGATAAAGCTTTCGTCCGTGAAGGTGTCCAGGTCCAATGGTGCGCTCAGATCGAGAGGGGTGTCCACCAGGACGGACAAGGAGTTCTCGAATTCCAGCATCGCATCTCGGGCGTTCCACTTTCTGGGATAGTAGGCGAATCCTGCCGCTCCAGTGGCGTCGGCTGCCGAAACGTGGGGGCGCGTGGATGGGGGGCCTCGGTTCGTGATGTCGTAGGACGTGGCTCCCCAGCGGCTGCCAACGTCGGTGAACAGAAATTGCTGCGCTTCCAGGCGACTAGCGATGAGCGCATCACCGGACACGTTACTGCGCAGCCAGAAGGCAGGCCGCCGGTTGGCAGGGCAAATGAATCCAGAAAAGACGCACTCCCCGTAGCTACCCCAGCGACCACGGAAGCGCTTCACAAGCACGGGGCCGCCAGACCAAACAGGAGGAAGGACAGCCGTCGATTCGCTCACATAATTCGTGAGGGGGCACATCGACGCTAGGCACTGCATCTCGGCGGTGACGGCGAGCCGCGCGGGAATGGTGGGATACGGCGCGATGACCGGATCCGTCGAGGTCGCGAACCACGGCAACGGGGACGTGCTGATATCACCGCCGAGGAGAAAGGCGGATGGCTGAACGCGGAACGAGAGAAACCCATCGGAGCTCGGTCTCATGAGCACCGATGCCGTCGGGTCGAAGCGGCGCAGCTGCGTCGTTCGGAGGGATATTGGGGTGGTGCCTTCGGCCAACATCGACGACGTCCAGAAGTAACGTGACAGCGGAAAGGACGACCACGACAATCCGGTGGGATACTCGCTCGTGGACGATCGCGCCTCGAGGGTGACGTTGTCGTATGGACCGAGCAAACCGGCAAGCGTCACGCGGTAGCCGCCCGCGGATCGGAACGACGTTTGACTGACTTGGTGCGCCGCGGTGCAGGTGGACACGTTCCGGGTGAAGCGGCAATTCGTCCACGACGGGTAGCGCCTGCCCGTGTTCCAATACTCGGCACTCGTCGGGGCCGAGTACAGTGTGTGGCGGGCGCCGAGCGGTAACACGGCGACGCTCGTCGAGTTCGCGCTCGGACAGTAGTCAAGGCACCCGAGCGACGACGAGGCGGATGACGGAAACCGCGGCTGGGTGCTGCGGAACACTGTTGATGAGGGGACCGACAGCGATTGACGGAACCCGGTGACTGGTCGCCGGAACGCCTGTGAATAACAGGCCGGCTCGTGGTAGGGCGCGCCATCAGCCCCCCACGTGCCGGGGTAGCCATGGATCGTTCGGCCCCGATCGCTGCGCAAAAACGGAGCCGAGTGCACATCGCTTTCGTTGTATGGGATGACTGATCGCGGAAAACGAAATTCTGCCTTGGCGACTAAGTCCGGACTGCGACACGCGACTCGCGATGGCAAGCCGAGCATGTCGAGGCTCGACACGTCGTCCGGTTCCTGTTGCCAGAAGACCAACTCCGGCGACGAGGACGCGTTATCGTCTAAAAAATTCTCGTTCGGCAGAGAGTAAAGTGCCGACAATGCCGCATCGCCCGAGGACCATGGTTGCGTGACGTGAACCGGAAAGGGCGACGATGGGTGCTCGCAGCGGGCCGCCCTGGTCGTGCACACGATGTCAGGAGCGCCGAACACCAGGTCGGGGGTCTCAAAGGACTCAGCTTCCATTTCCCAGAACACGGTCGGTTCACTACCCGTGAAGTACGTTTCGGGAACAACGTAGCCCCCGTTCGGTTCCGTGCCCTTACTCGGCGGGACCCGGATTCCGCAGGACGCGAATGTATACTCCGGCGCCACCTCTGAGTTTCCTGGAGACGGAAAGGGGTCGTTGAGGCATCGCAACGTGATAGACAACTTCGCGCCATCCTGCACACGCAGCTGCGTGAGCGACAGGCGCCCCATTAGCTCGACGACTACCGCGTTGGTGCTGGGCAGCGCGTGCTCGGTGGCGACCGACGCAGTCATCAACACCGACGCCACGTCTTGGATCGCGCGCACGTGGGACGCGCATAGGAGACACGTGTCGTCGCGTTCGGACGCCGTGGAGGTCGCGTTGATCCACGTCCCTTGGAAAAGCTGCATCGTGGCCGCCTCGGTTTGAAACTCGATCGACACGCCGCCCCCGCAGTCCATTCCCGAGGCGTCCAGTTGGTAGTAGCAGACCTCACCCTGCTGCACCGGGAACAGAATAGGATACCGTTCGTTCTCCATCGGATAGTCTACGATGCCCGTGCCCTCGGGGTTGCCCTCGCCGTCACTGTAGCACCGACTGGGACTGTCAGTGACGAAATACGTCGCGGCGGCCCCCGTCGTCGTCGCGACCCCCGACACCCAGTAGGAGAAGTACAATGTGAGTGTGCGGTTGGGAGACATGGCGACGAACGTCTGCGAGAAGGTGCTTTCGTCGAACGTTGTGCCACTTGTTGAAAGGCCCCACACGAGCGGTGCCGGCCACGCGCCGTCGAAGCCACTGAAGCGAACGTTGTCCTCGGCAAACCGCACGAACTCCAGCGACGCCGACGCCGCGGCGCATGGGTCCACGTAGGTGGCGAGAAGCTGATCCGGCGGAGGGCGGCAAGGAAGGCCCGCGACGACCACATCCGGAGCTCCGGAAATCTCCGCGTAGGCAAAGGCTTGGGATGCGACGTGGGTCAGCACGCACACTTCGTTGGCCATCAACGTGGGTGGAAACTGCATCAGGTCGCTGGTGGGGGCAGCGACGAAGGGATAGCCGGCCCCGCGGTAGCCCTGTGCGTCACCGTGTCCGTGAAAGCACCGTTGGCTCGTGCACTGGACGATCAGGTCAGCGCTGAGAATTGTCGCAGAGAAGTACTTCTGCATCGCGTAGCCGCCGACATTGACGACCACAGCGAGATCACGGACCAAGGTCCCAGCTAGCCAACCGACTTGGTCCCGATCAGCGAGGAGCGAGCTCGTATTGTGGGTGAGGTCGTTGCTGCTTGCGATGGCGTCCGTGTTTCTGCTGGTGCGCCTGACGGTTGTGTTCGCCCGATTGGGGGGCATCGAGTAGCTTGCGCCCACGATCGCCGCGCCAGCCGTGTCGAACTCGACGGCGGTGACGTACAGGCCGGTGGTCTGATCGTAGTCCCCTTTGGACACTTTGGCGTAGGTGGATCGCGCCATGCGGATGAGCGGTCGCAGCGGCAACAGCGGATTCGAAAGGGGGATGCTGCCGCATGACGCGATCAGTGTGCAGCGCGCGTTGACGTACGTGAGCGGGACGGAGGGACGCCACGTGGTGAAGGCGGGGTCCACGGCGGGGTCGATCAGCGGCATGGGAGAGGCGTCAGCGTTCAAGGTCCCAGGCGGGGCCGTGATCAGACCCCTGGGATACGTGCGGAGTGCGGTCGGTGCGGAACTCGACATGGGGCAGCGGCTGACGACGCACGTGAACTGAACCGCTACGGCGGTCGCGACAGGGATCGTCATCATCCAGGCGCGAGCGGCGGTCGACTGGGAAACGCCCGCGCTCGTCTCCTTGGGCGGCACGGCAAACACGCCTTGGGGGTACGTCGTGGCCGCGGGCAGCACGTTATTCGGATTGAGGTGGAGGCGGATGCCGGTTCCGTCGCTGAAGGCCACGCGGCTGCGAAGCTTCGGTGAATTGGTGCCGAAGCTAGTGAGGATCGTCGATCCCGATGTCACGGACGAGAGCCGAGTCACGTTGACTATCGCACCGTCCAGCCAGCCCTCAAGGTAGCCGTAGCTGATGTTCGAGGCGAACGCGCCGGCGGGGACAGCGCTACCCGCGACGTACGACGGGGTGAGGAGCACTGCTGCGGCGTAGCTGCCGGTGGGGCACCGGTCGGCCCAACGAATCGAGCAGTCAGGGTGCACATCAAGCGCCAGCGGGACCGTCACAATGTCGCTCACGATGGTGTGGTCTGACATAGGCACGGTCGGCGAGGCGGACGAGATGGACATCGGGGGCACGTCAACGGTGGTGCCCCAAGAATTTGTCGTAGGCATCCGTGCGTAGAGGCCCGAAGGACCGACGGTGTCCACAGACGCCGCCGGGTCCACTAAGCCGCTCCGGACCGGGGGGCAACGTAACGTGCACATGACTTCAACGACGATCTCCGCTGCAGAGTAGGGCAGAGGCTTCACGGTCAGGACCTTGCTGGCCTGGGAGCGGCCCCCGTCGCTTCCATCCACGAAGCGAGGGAGGGGCGAGGCCGATCGCGGGGCGGCCATCGTCCAGTCGCTGATGTTCGCCATATTTGGCGTGGTGGTTGCGTTTGCCATCTCGTACACCCGATAGAAGAAGTACGGCGCGTCGTACGTCGGGCAGACGAAGCGCCACGTGCACGGCGTGGTGGCGAGCATGCCGACCACTAGGTTCGTAAAATGATAACTGCGAAAGGGGACCGTGAGGTTGACCACAGGAGGCAATCCGTTGCCGGTGCAATTGGTCCACGTGGGTGGCATCGACGTCGCCGCCAGTGCTGTCGTACCACCGCCGCCGTTGCCGAACAGTGGAGGGATCATCGTTGCCGCGGCGACGACTGTGAGAATCGACCACGCGATGTCCGTGAAGGGCATATCGTGTCGTTGCCACGATGGGTTGGGGTTTTAAAAAGGGTGCGGGCCGGAACAGAAAAAGGACACGCTAGAGATCTGTGGGGGGAAACGACACAACAGACCACACCACAAACTACGCAAGAGAGACGACCACACACCAGTGCCTTGCGAGAAGTTCGCATCGTCGCCCCAGTCGACAAACAACCAAGGACGTCGACTCGTCCGCCTGGAGGCCATTACACCCTCCCTTCCTTCCTCGAACCGCGGTCGTGCTCACATCATGGTGGCAGCCCGCGGCGGACCGGTCTCCAGCGGTCGGCGTCGTCCAGCCGAACCTGTCGCATCTGGACGAAGTCGAGGCTGTAGACGCTGTTCAACGCGTACAGCGGCGACGAGGAGCTGAGACCACCCGCAGGAGCCAACGACGTCTGATAATGACGTTCAATCGTCTCGCTGTCAGCCGGCGAGTAGGCTGACCACGCCGCTTTGCGGTTGTCCCCCATGCGCATGTTGGACTTGTAGTACCATGGTGGGGGAACCGCCGGCAGAGGAGCCGCGACCGGTGGCATGGAGTCAGGCGCGGCTCCCCCTGCGTGCGGTGCCGTGGCGAGTGGTGGCTTCGGGCCGACGCTCGGAGGCGTCGGCGTGGCCGCCGGTTCCGGGGCGGCAGCGACAGGCGGCTTCACGGCTGGTTCGTCGGCATCCTGGTGGGTGCGAGACGCGGATCCGCTCGGCAGTGCAGCCGGCGGAACGTCTGTTGAAAACGGCGCGGCGCGCCGCACAGTTTGACCTGGGTCCGGCCCACCGCCGCTCTTCAGCGCCGCGGGGGGTGGGGGCGCGACGCCTTTACCTGTCGCTGCATCGGCCTCGCCGTCGTGCGTGGAGCAATCGTCATCGCTGGAGGATTCAATTTTTAGGCGGCCGGCCGGTGGCACGGGCGCCACTTCGTGATCGACGGCAGGGGCAATGGGCGACATCATCTCCGCCGGGCTGTGGAACCCGTAGTCGATTGTAGCTCCCGACAAGTCACCTGGGGATGCCGCGGCGGGCGGCGGGCCGCGTGGAGGTGTCCCCTGTGCGGCTCCCTCCGTGCGCCGCTTCTGTGGCTGCGGCTCGTCGTCACCAAAAGGACTGATGGCGTCGTGGCCGACCGCCGCCGACACGACGCCACGTAACAGGACGGACACCTTGCCGAGGCTGCCCAACTCCACGCGCCATCCTGGCCGGACGTAGTACCAGCGGTCGCGTTCCATGGGCACCTTGTCGCTGGCTGTCCCCGGTGGAGGAAGGCCAGCCCCTCCGTCGGCCGTGCTGGGGCCGCTAACGCTGGGGGCCACAAAGTGGGGTATCACGAGGAAGGTGCCGTTGGACGCACCCAGGTCCTGCGCGAAGACAAAGCCGCCTTTCGGGGAGATGTGCAGCGCCACGTGTGCCTTCGACACGACGACGCTGTCGACCAGGATTTGGGCCACGCTGCTGCCAACCCGGCCGACGGTGACGTCTGGCGCAGTCACCACGATCGAGCTGCTTTGTGCCGCTGCCGCCGGCGTCGCAGCGACGGATACCTCAAGGTACGCCTTGTAACTTGCCGCTGGCGCCGCGGATGATCTCGCGTGGGCGGACTGCGCGGCGGTCGCGCAGGCACGCAGGCCATCTGAACCGCTGCTGTGTGGCGGAACGGCCGCAGCGCTCGCATCAGCGATCTGAATGCGGCTCATCGCTCAGTCGGTCGCTGTTCCGCCTATCGGGAGGAAGGAAGACACAGGGCATCGTGTGAATTCTAAGCGCACCAGCTGCACTCCAAAACAAGGGAGCCCGAGAATGCATGAGGGGAAGTAAACTCACTACACTTCAGCATCAATTCCTTCGTCGGCTTGCAGTCGAGAGATGGCCTTCAGCGCTTGCTTCCGTCTCCGGCGCTCCGCCTTGAGCCGCTTTCTCGCATCCTCGAGGCGTTCGTGGATGGCCGCACGCACTTCGGCGGCTTCACGTTGATGCCGTTCGTCGCCGCGGTACTGTCGACGGCCACCACGCGGAAACGATGCTTCCTGCGGCCCTTGAGGAAACAACACGGCCTTTTGACCTGGATCGACCCCGGGCGCGACGGTCGTCACCAGGTCTGCGGCGTGATGACGCGAGGCGAACGCACTGCGCGCAGGCGCGCCCCAGCGCATTGCGGGTGGACGGGCCGATAGTGCGGACGGCAGAGTGATGGCTTCAACGGCAGCCGGCTTCGGAGGCGACGTTGAGGTGGCGACGTGAGAAACGGCAACGTCGTGCGACAAGTTCGGCAAACTTCCAATATACTGGAGATGAGTCACCCGGGCCGACGCCGGCAGCTGTACGAGGGCATCCTCAAGGCGTCGTGCGGCGCCACCTTTTCTCTTCAACGTCTGTCCCATGCCATGCGAAGAGAGAGGGGGAGGTGGGACGGCGGGTGGATGGGGGTCGTCGAGACGAAAAACGTTGAGATGGATTTGCGATTTTTGGCGCTCGTGCGCAAATCGGCGCTTCCCCGTGTCCAAGCCGTGCCAAGCGCTGTTTGATTCCCATGGCGCGGTCGCGTCGTGGACGGACGAAAGGAAGAGACGGCCGGTTTCGCGCGGCGACACGGATCGCACGCGGGGGCGGACCTCCACATCCATAGCGCGGGGGCAGCGCAAAGGGTGGTGGCGGTTTTTGCTGGGGGCTATGCGTGATTTCAACCGCAACTGGAGAGTGTAGCAAGAGGAGGTGCCCGAAAAAAATCATGCTCCAGGGGCCCCAATACTCAGCATCGCTTCCGGATCACGACGCACCAATTTTCCTTGTCGAAGTACGACTCTTCTAGCGTCGCGAGTTTCGCGGGGTTCAGATCGGCGACACAGGCGGCGACCTCGCCGGCAGTGGAGGTCGGCATCGCCGCCAGCTGACCATTCAACGCCTCGCGACACAGGGACTCTAGTTCGCCCTTCGAGAAGAGATGGTAGTATCGTTGCAGGGTGGGCGTGGACGGGTCAAACTTGGCGTGGACGGCCCAGTCGATCATCACATCCCCGGGGCCCGCCACGCCCACCGTGTCCTCACGGCGATGGGTGGCGGGGGGAGGCGGTGCGGCTGCCCCACCGGCGACGCAGGAGTCGGCAGCGGCGGCGGCGACCGCCGTCGGCACCGTCACTGGCGCGGTGCCTTTACGCTTCTCCTGCTCCATAGCCCACACGTAGATGAGCAACGCACCCCCAGGCCGGAGCAGCCGAAACAGCGCCCGCACCGCGGCGACCCGTCTCGCGTGGGTGGACATGTGGTGTATCACGGCGATAGATAGGACGGCGTCCGCGATGCCCTCGCGCAGCGCCGGCATGAGGTTGTCACATTGCAGCACATCGCCGGCCAGCGGCGCGCCCAAGGCGATGCGACCGGCTCGGGCGTCATTGAGCAGCGCTGACGACCGATCGCAGCCCACAAACCACGATGTGGCCACGGGTGGTCGATTTTTATCATCCTTTCTACCGTCGGCGGCCGATTCCGGGGGCGGCCGCCCGGAAGACGGAATGTTTTTCCCGTTTCCGCAGCCCATGTCGACGACGATCGAGCCGGGTGGCACGCCGGCGACGAAGGCAGCGACGCGCGGCCACGGACGGTACCGGGTCGCGCTGAAATGGGAAGCAATCTGCTGGTAGACCGAGTGCACGTGGGTCATCTCGAACTCCTCCGCGGTTGCCGAAAGGGGCATCGCCGCAGCGGAACCGGCATCGGGTGAGTAACTTGTCTCCGACACAACCGCGGGACGCTCTTCGTCATCCCGCTCTCGCTTTCCGCCGAGGGAAACTGAGTCGTCGCTCCGCCGTGTAGCGGGGTCCGCCATGGTTTCCCGTCTCTCCGGATGGATGTGATAACCGATGTCCTCTCACACGATCAATCGTGCATGCGATACCTCGACTGTTGAACTGCAGGAAGCGAAAAGGGGAAAGAATAAAAGTAACCGCGGAATGACGTTGCGTCGGCGTCGACGAAAGGGGGACCAATTCCACACTACACTCGCTACACTCGTAATACACTCGCCCGCGCTCACGCAGTCAGGGGGGTCCTTTCGCTCAACACCCTCTCGTGAGAGACGCGAACTACAAGGCCACGGCCAGCCGGTGAGATGGCGACCGACCCATCAGCGAGCACACGCAGCATACACCACAAGCCTTGCACCGATCGCAGTACGTGGCAGAGGCTTGGGGTGCGGCAGGGGAGTTTTTCGTGCTTGCCTTAGGTCCCTCGACGACGCCGGCCGCGCGCGACGACATGGTCGAAATCGACGTTCGGCTCTGCAGCAAGGCGACAGCCTCTGGCCTCGGCGTGAGTGCGGGCAATGGATCCGTCGAGCCCCATGGATCGGCGGCCTGGGCAGCCAGCTTCTTCATCTGCGCCAGGCGTTCCTGCTCCTCCTGCCGTCTCCGCTCCGTCGCGGCGCGTTCCCCCTCGACTTCGGACAGCTTCTCGTAGTACTTTGCCCGGAGGGCTTGATGATAGACGATGCCGTCCGCCTCGCACAAGTACTGCGACAACTCGGCGTCGTTGGCAGAGTCGTCTGCGGCTAGCCGCCGCTGCATCGGCGATGACACGTCCCCGTCGTCGGTGTCCAGCGACGCGTACTCCCGCTTGAGAATATCGAAGCCGCGGAGGGAGAGAGGCGGCACGAGCAGCGCCATGGGCGGCTGGGGAGGACGCGACGCGCCCCCGCCGCCACCGCCCGAGGGTTCCTCCACGGCGACTTGTGAAATCGCGCGAGGGTCGTCCAGGGGTTCGGGTGGCCAATCTGGAAGGACGCCTTGGCCGTAGAGCCGACTGAGCAGCGTCGAGCGGTGTGCGAGCACGGCAGCGGCGGCGTCACTCAGCCCGGGCATGGGAAGCGCCGGTGCCGCAAGACTCAAACGTCGTCGAGAGCCTCCGCCCGTTGAGGAAGGCAGCACGACCACGTTCAACGCGACCTGCTCGGACAAGTACTCCCATCGTGACACGACGCGGCAGTGCAGACGGTGCAGCATCGCGGCTAAGGTGTCTGGCGACAGGAAGGACTGAAACGCAGCTGGCACTTCGATGTAGGCCGCCTGACCGTTGTACTGCACGTGGTGCCCGTAGATGGCGTAGTGCAAGTCCTTCACGTAGCGGTGCACGTCGGCACACGCACCCGCAGTTGCTTCTCGCACCTTCACCGCGTCGTCGTCGGACAACCCGGTGAGTTCCACCTTCCGTTCCGAAGGTCGCACTTTGCTTCGTCGTGACAAGAGGCGGTCGTGCGCGGAGGCAAGCTGGGGTCCACCGTTTGTCACCGCCGCGGGCACGGTGGTGGTGGTGGGGCTGTGCTGCTTGGTGTGCGTGGTGGCCGCGGCGCTGAGAGTGGCGCCGGCTGCCGTGTGTCGAGAAGGCAGTGCGGGAGAGTTGGCGATGGGACTCTGCAACGGCCGCGACGCTGCGCCGTGCGGCGGTGGTAATTGCGGCGTCGTCGTGGCGGCCTGTGGCGTCGCCGACTTCGCGCCAGGCGACCCGGCGCTTGTGTGGAGCGGCGATGGCACTGCTTTGGGGGATGGCCGGGCCGGCTTGATCGAGGGGCTCGCGACTCGCTGCGAGGGCCGGGGTGGTGTCACCGACTTCCGATTGCCACCTGTTGGCGTCGAACGCTGTCCTTTGGTGAACAATGGCGACTGAATCGCGCCGCCGCCGCCGCCGTTGGGCGGCAACAGATAGGATCGCGTCGGGGGCATCCCTTGTCCTTGATCAAACGAGCCCCCTCCCAACGGGGACGGAGCGGCGGGGTTCCGACGCGCCTCCGCAAGCGCGCGAGCCTCTCGCACGGCGGCCATAAACGCGTCCTTTTCGCTGGCTTGCCCGCCACTAGCGCCGCCGTCGGCCCCGTCATCGGCGCTGGTTCGATGGTCCGCGCTCCGTTCAAGGGCCCGCCGTTCGAGACCCACAAACTTGGCATGGTACCCCACAGTGGGTGGGGGCAACGTCCCTTTCGCCGCTGCGCTCAGCGCCGCGTCGTCTCCCGACTTTGCTTGAGCCGCCGCGGCTTGACGTTCCGCCTCCGCCCGGCGCAGGATGTCCACCGCGACGTTTTGTTGCGCCACGAAGTGACTCCAGTCCGCTTGGATCTGCGCTTCGGTGAGGCCGAGAAGGGCTCGCTGCTCTGCCATCTCCATATTCTGTGCGCTGTTTGGGAGGCGATGTTGGTACTTGAGCAACGCGCGTGGCTGCGGCAGCGACGCGCCCGGACTGAGAGTGAGCACCTTCGACGGGCTGATGGTCAGAGTGGACGCGTCCCCGGCGGCAGTTTTTGCGGCTGGCGACACCGCTGGTGGGGTGACACGCGGCAGTGCGCTCGCTCCGCCGGTCGGTCGATTGCCAGGACCCGACGGGATGAAGGAGGAAACGCTAAGTTTGCCTGGCGACGTGGGCGGCGCCAATCCCCCAGCGGGACGGTTCGCGGGTTGGCTTTTGCGCGCAATTTGCGGTTCAGGGGTCCGGCTAGCGCCATGCGACTCCCGCGGCGAAGTTGCTGAGCGTCGCGGTGGAGACGGGCTGTGCGCGCGGTTGTACCGGGCGTTGGCGTGCTGGATCGACTTCACGAGAAGGGCGCTCGTGTCCGGGAGCGACGGGATGCTGACTTTGAGGCCGCGCAGCCGGTCGTCAACCTCCGCGAGGGCCGTTGCGTCCGCGGCATCCGAACCCGACGTTGTCGTGGCGGCCGCATCGTCGCCACGCCACCGGGCGTCGTCGGCCATCGGCTTGC